>Ga0123340_1000342_pt1 | contig 28589 bp, 14 predicted proteins | sample SirMexnodulemix_FD_89961 | JGI IMG/M metagenome (GOLD analysis project Ga0123340, IMG submission 89961) | Root nodule microbial communities of legume samples collected from Mexico - Siratro Mexico nodule mix | ecosystem: Host-associated > Plants > Roots > Nodule | place: Mexico: Nepantla...
AAAAAAAAAAAAAAGATTCAACAACTCTAAAATGAAAACATATTCATTGATTAAAAGCTAAAAGACTAAGAATTTTGATAAAAGAATTAAAAGGTAAAATCTCTACAAACATTTATTATTAGGATGATATATCACTGACTTTACTGATTAATCTGTATTCATTTTAAACCAGTTAAAGAAAGATGGAATAAATAAATAAATAAATAATATCAAAATTATACAAGTTATAATCAATTTTTTAAAAACTATTTTTTAACAAATTCAATATATTTCAAAAACTTAGTCATGACTTTTTTTAATGAAAAAGAGATGTTTTCTATCTTGTTTCACACCAACTCGAAGGAAAGTTTTTTGGCCCCAAAAAAGTTCTCTGTTTTTTTTCATACTTAACTAAAAAGCATACATTTAATAACAATATATCTACTTTCTCCTGTTTCATTCCTTTTTATTTACACTCAAAACAAAGAATGTGTTAGAGAGAAATTGAATGATTATAAAATCCTCACCTATTCTCATTCTCCACGAGAGAATAAGATACTAAAAAGCTGTTTGAGACAACCTGAACATGTGTTCAAGCACACTTAACTTCTCAACTAAAAAGCTACAAGTGAAAAAACTCAACAGAGAGAAGAGAAACATGGATACAAAGTTGCATGATTTCTGAAAGATGTATTCAACAAGGTTTAATTTCAAAACCAATACTTAAAAGAGTTCGAGCTGACTCAATTGCTTTCTCACCCCCAAGGTCCAACGCTTCCCCGGTTAATTCTTCTTCTGTGTCCTCTGAGCATTCAGCAGAACTTTCCTGGTTTTGTATCAAACCAGTTTTTTTCATTGAAGCAGGAGCTGCAGCAGCCACAAGGGAAGCACTTGGTGGAGCATGTCGTTTCTTGGGCACTGGCATGTCATGATCATGCACTCCCTTGTATGTAATAATCAGAGCTTTTGCGTTATCCACAGCAGTCTCAATGTGCTTTCGGACAGGACATCCAGCAGAAGTGCATCTGTAGTAGTTTCTGAAAATTCAAGCTACCTCGTATTGATAACCACAGAACTAAGATTTCAATAGTCAAATTAAATAAAACAAAAGGGAAAGTTAACATCTTTCGCACAGAAAAACAAAAAGTGGCCTTTTGAAGTGTTTTTAAACTTCTCAAAATTGCTACTTACGAAGGAAAATACCATTCAATCAACAATACAACTTTCGAATACTCTTACTAACTATAGAATAGTTGTTAGAAACTAGTTAAACAATTGGCAAGGACTTAGTTATGTCAACTTAGGTAGTTAGTTAGTAACTATCTTTGGACTTGAGTGTACATAACTCAACTCACTACTGTAAATTCATTCTCCTGATTCATTTCAATTAAAGAATTTTTTTTTTCTCATTTTCTCTGTCATCTGAATTCTTTACTGGTATCAGAGCTCTCACCCTGATAGCTCTACTGTGCATCTATGATAGTGTCATGTGATGCTTCTTCGAATAATTACTATGAGATTACAAATCAATCACGTTACAACGGATCCATCACAAAATTCCTCCAGCATTGCCTGCCTCTTCTCATATTTGATCTTTCTCCTCCAATTGTTAAACTTCACCCTGGGTCTAATTCCAATCATATCACTAAACCTTCATCACTGACACAGGCTTCCTTCATAGTATTTTCGTGGTAGCTCTTGGTCCACCTGAATTACTCCTATTGTCCCATCTCCAACTGGGTGCTTGATTTTCAAGTGGGTTGTTGAGACAACTGCTTCTATTTTTCTAAAAATGGGTTATCCTAATGAAGCTTAATAGAAGGAGGGTGTATCATTTACTACAATGTACTTTATTGCTGTGGTTTTTGTTGACGATCTAGAACCAAAACTGGTTTTGAGCACAACATAACAATGAACTTTCAAAAGGTGGCACCAGACTTGGAAAATCTGTAAACGTACAAAAGTATCCTAGAGAAGCACATTTGTCAAACTACCTTCATCCACCGAAATTTGCTTAACATTCCAACTCATCATTGTTGCAACTATGACAACCAACTCATCATGGGGGACCACTTGGTCTAGATCCTCATCTGCGAAAGAAATATAGGCATTCAATCATGGGGTGTTTTTCATTGACACAACCAAAACCAATTAAGTGTACCTCTTTCAATATGCTAGTATATACTCCCCAAAAAAGCCTCTTGCTATGGTTTTAAAATCACCTAACCATGTTCTCATGCCCTCTATCAATCATGCCTGGCTAGACCTCAAGGGTGGATCACGTATATCGCAATCATGCTAATCATCCTTTTAGTTGTTCACCTTCCACCTTCCACCTTCATCTCCAATTTCCTACTTTTTACCGTGATCTCCTCTACTTCAGTATGGCATTTCGCATGAGATCATATCTCAAGCATTGTCTCCACCTTCCTTCGCTCTAAAGATTCTCTGAATCGACTTGCCCATAAACACTTATGAAACTAGCGATAAACATCTTCTCATTCAGATCTCCACCTTCAAGTGACACTATTGAACCCTGTCCGGTATCCCTTCAATGACTCCCTTTCTTTCTAATACACATCAAAGATATCTTCCACCACAAGAGGTTAGTATTGGTTGGCCACAAGCTCTGCCATAACAGTTGTGATAATTCCATAAATGAATTGAGTGATTAGGGAGATCGATGAACTAGTCTAAAGTCCTATCCGTCAATGTGCTGATGAAAAATTTTGCATTGAAGACCATCTGTCTCTTCACTTTTGAGCATCTGCCAAGTACATCAGAACAGCTTCAGTTACGATTTTCCACCACTATATCACACTATCCTTGACTATGGCCAACTTATTTTTTGACCGAGTTCACAAATTGCTGTCATGAACTTGTAACTGATGATTATATCAATTACTATAACTGGAAGATGTGCAGCGGAAAGGAATGGCATTTACAGTGATCTATCTGCATTCTCTTGAATATACAATTGGTGTGACTTTTAGAGACGTACTTCCATTAAGGATGCAGCTATCTCTTGGAATATTAAAAGGAGACATGCAACCCTTGATTTAAAACAAAACACTCAAACACTTCATAGCATTCCATTTCTTGAGTAACCAAAACAAGCCATATATGAATATAAGCACGTGAAATTTTTATTGAAATCAATATCTTTAATTGATTTGACACTGGATGTACTAGTGCTTTGATCTTTACTGCCAAATAATATAAACCACGAAGTCATCATTTAGGTTAAGTTTTAAAAACAATTCAAACAGGAAATTTATGTATGAAATTCCACATAGCAGCTACGACTTCCATAGAAAAACAGAATTTATGGGTAGAGGTATTATTTAAAAAGAAAAAGAAAGCAAGATATAGCCATGGACCTGAAATGTGGATTTCCCTTCACCAATTTTTGTCCATATTTGCACCATCGGTATCCATCACTTGATATCCCCATATCCTCTGCTGCATGTACAACAAACTTTGGTTTCTTTCCGGGTTTTATTGCTGAATCCAAGCATGTTAAATCATCACCTTTGTTCAATCTAGTTATCATATTAAGGACAAGTGCATTAGACCATTACATCCAGCCACATGTACAAGAACAAGAGTTTATTCCTCAAATTACTTTCCTATCATATTAAGGACAAGAGCATTAGACCATTACATCCAGTCACATGTACAAGAACAAGAGTTTATTCCTCAAATTACTTTCCTATCATATTAAGGACAAGAGCATTAGACCATTACATCCAGTCACATGTACAAGAACAAGAGTTTATTCCTCAAATCACCTTTGTTCAATCTAGTTATCATATTAAGGACAAGAGCATTAGACCATAACATCCAGTCACATGTACAAGAACAAGAGTTTATTCCTCAAATTACTTTCCTATGAAGAAAATTAATTCATACGCAACTTGCCTTCTTTTTGGCTTGGGGTCATTGACATGCTCTTCCTTCAAAAAAGCTTTACCCTTCTCATCATTAGATGAGTTTTCTAGATTCCTTTTAGCACTGCAAGGTGATTCATATAAAGGTTCTTTTGGAGAAGATGATGGATCAGAATCATTCAGAACTCTGCTAGAATGCTTTGGACCACTGCATTTTATTTTAGGTTCACTGTAAGGCAGGAATTTACATTCCTTAGTAGAATCGATTTTATGTGGGGGATCATGACTATGTTGACTTTTGTAAACAATCTCGATCACATATCCTGAGTGGTCACAAAATTTAATCTTCTTAGCAAAACAATTTGAATGGGTACACCTGTAATAACTTCGAGAACCTGTAGGACTCTTCACTTGCTTCTGGCCGTACTTCCGCCAGTTGTATCCATCAGATGCAGATGCCCTTGCAACAGAAACAGAAGATAAGGTTGTACCACCAGAAGGAGTTCCTTTGTCCACTTTTGGCACTTCTACATTATTAGCCTTAGGAGGAGATGGTCTCTGTTCCGGTACAACAGGACTAGGGGAAGATGATAAATACTGCGATACAGAAGTTGGTGATAGTTTAGATAATGAAGTTGAACAAGCAGACATCTCAAGTTGATTTTCTGTCTGTTTTTGAGGTGCCTCATCTGTCTCCTTTACAATAGTTTCCTCGTCAGAATGCTGAGCTGACTCCTATACATAAAATGGTGCATTTCAGTGCTGAAGAAATCAAATAAAATGGGATGAAGGGAAGATGCAATTTTTCTTATGCTTAATTTGAATCCAGAAATATTGCATTATGGTAGAACTCTTGACAGAAGTGGAAAGAAAAGTTTATCTTTATTGAATGATAGGGAATATTATCTACCCATGAGAATGATACACAATCTAGATATTCTGAGAGATCTAGTCCACTCCTTACAAATTTCTAATTCAGAAAAGGCCCTAACAGTATCCCATTATTCTTCTTTTATAGTAAGTAAATGATTTACAGATTATAACAGAAAACTACCACTAAATGGACCCATCAAACAGTGCCCCAACTACTCCCTTTTAAAATATACTTGCTTAATCACTTGCCATCACATTATGTCATGTTAGGTGAGGTTCAATAAAGGAATCAACTAATTAATAAATGCAACTAGAGTTCCCTCCCACCTATGAGATGTTACTATGAATTTAAGAAAGTTTTGCGGGTTACCCTCATAGATCAGCATTCATCATTGGAAAGTCTATATGTCCATAAAACCATACACATTCCAATATAAGACTCTGGATCCATCATTAATGCATCATGGCTGAGTCAAGACAGGAACCAGAACTGCAAAATCAGATGCTTTTCAAAGACTGAACATCCCAAAAGGCTCTTACCCAAAAGGCTCTTACGTGAAAAACTAGGAATGGTTCATATTTCTAACATGTTCCTTCTCCTGATCCCCTTTGGGGCTAGTTGACTTAATATTAATTATTAAGGGAGAGCATGAATCAAAGTATCAAACTTCCATCCACTTATTCATGGAAGATCTAATACCAAACAACAAGAACTGGATTTTGCAGCTGGATTCATGGGGGTTTGGGTCAAATTAATTCTATAATTCGAGACTATTTGCTCCTCATTTTCTTCTATAAGCTTCATGTAATCTCAGGTTTCTAAGCCTCACAAATAATTTTAAAGGCCAAAAGTCGTGAAACTTTCAAGCAGTCCATGAGTTTTCAAATTGCACATCCCCGAAAAAACTCGAGTTCTTAAAAACAGTGACAGAACAATACACTCAGGGTGTGTTTATAAGAGCTTATTCACAGCTTAACTGGGGTCATCTAATGACATAAAACACTTATTTCAATAAACATTCCTAAATAACTTGTAAACAGTTTACAACTCACATGCAAACAATTAAACCTTATTTCATCTTGGATTCTAAAAAACATCTTATACACAAACACTAATTTAAATAAGCACTTAATAAAGTTGAGTAGCCATAGCCATAGCCATCTTAAACCTATATCTTCAGCACTCATAAGAACAAGAAGCACCAAGAACGGCTCTGAACCACTTCTACAATCCCTTTATAATGTGGCTGAGATCAAGCAGAACATTTCAAAATTTAAAAAAATCACACCTTTGAAATTCACAAACTCAATTAATAATTTAACACACAGATGCTATGCTCTAACCTTATCTGGGCCAATCTTACGTGCCGTAGAGCTTCTTTGCATATCAGCTGCATCAACACACTGTTATTCAGGATTCACTACTATAAAAAAGAAAAAAAAAAAAAAACAGAGAAGAAAAAAGTGTTATTGAAACTCGTACGAAGCCCAGAAGAATGCAGAAGTAGGGTTTCTGAGTGGAGTTGGTGTTCATCGGAAGCAGTGGAAGTGAGTGAATGGGTGGTGAGGGAGGAGTCCGTGATGCGGTGCTGTGTCGCTTCTTCCTCTTCCATGACAGTGAAAAACACAACTTTTCCTTTGTTCAGTTTATGATTCAGCCACTAATTTTCATTTTCTGGTTTTTAATTTATTTTGTTTTGTTCATTGTCGGGTTATATGTGTCTTTGAATGCTATCTTTCTCTCTCTTTCAGGTGGGTTGTCGGGTTTTGCTGCAACTTGGAACGGAGGTTGTCTCTGCACCGTTATTAACCGTTTCGCCGTTTGGCTTTTGGAGCTGCACATCTTCTGTCCTATTTCACTGTACTTGTTAACGCTGTACTTGTTAACACCGTGTGTTTTCTTCTGTTACACCTTCTTCCCATAGTCACACTCAATGTTAAAGCTTCCCAGCTTCACACTCATTATATCTTAGTTTCATAATGGAGGTTGAAAATGTTGAAAATGAAGGATTAATTTATAGTGTTGAAGAGAAAGTAAATGAAAGGTGAAGTAAAGTTTTGGTAGGTTATTTTCTTTGTAATGTTAAAGTTATATTAGGTTTATTTTGTAAAATATAATTTTTTGTTATAAAAAATTAACTGAGAAAATGAAAATAAATTATTTTCTAAAAATATTAATTATTTAAAATATCATTTGTTAATTTTCAATTTTAGTAATAAACAAATTTTAAAATGCTTAATAAGTAAAATTACTTTAAAAAATCAAATATTGAATATAAAGGTAAATTAGTAATTTACCATACAAACTATATTAATGTAGTAGTTTCTCCTCATTTCATACTTTATTCTTTGTTTTAAAATTCTACCAGCAACATATTGATGTGTTGTTGGTTGTTAGACAATTTATCTATTTAAGAAAAAAAATTATAAACTTTATTCAATCTTCTTTCAAGTTAACATCAAAGCTCACCTTTCAAGTAGGAGAATGACAAATAGTGAAAGATTATACTAGGATCAATGTACATAATTGATCGAACAAAAATAAATTTATGTGGTCTCACACTTTATTCTTAACTAACTTTTAATTATACTTTGTAATCAAATGACTTATGTGTATTTCTAGATATAATAATCAACCCATAACTTTACATATTTATGTAAGACCTTCATAAAAAAAAATGTGAACAACATTTGGAACAAATAATACTTAAAATGTCATTTATAATGTGAAAACATACTATAAAATTGAGGAATAGAAATTAAGTAATTTTTTGATCATCATAGAATTTAAGTTTATGTGATAATCATGAAATTAAAATTGTGTGACGTGCCTAATGCAAGAAATACTTTATATTAAAAAGTTTAATAGTATTATTTAATAATTATAGAATTAATTTATTTTAGTATATGCCACTTAATTTATAATTAGAATCAAACTTTAAATTTTGTAAAGTTGTTCCATTCAATAAATATATTTGTAGAATGTAATAATATTAGTAGAATGTAATAAAGTATCTTCCACAATTTTTTTTTTAATTTGAATATATAATATTGTAGTAATTATTTGTATTTTTTTTAATGTGTCTAGTAAAAGTTAGTAATCAAGAAGAAACTCACCTTTAATTACATTTTTTTTAAAAATAACATGGCTAAACCTCAAAGGCTTGTGATACTAGTAGAGATGCATTTTGACCAAACTAAACTAAGGACATTTTATTAAGAGCGTTACAAGTATTTTTTATTTCATTAGCTTTATTAGTAGAGCTTAGAGTAGTTACTTTAGATCTTAATATATCTCATAAGGCACCTTTTGAGTGGATTGTGAATGGTGTCATACCTTTGGATGCTAGTGTCATACACATTTTACAATAATTCTTTCATCAAGACAGTAAAAGATGACCTATTCCTATTTATTATACATAATTGTAAATGAAACAATAAAATATATGGGTGACTTTTCCCTGACAAACTTGTCACTATATCAACTAATTGAGTATTTTTTTTTAGTTTTGTTTAGGATGAGAGTAATTGTAGTTAGGATTATATGTTTTTTTAGTTGTATAATTAGGTATCACAATATTTTAATATTATAATTATACATATACGGATATTTCTCTCCTTTTTTATGTGGAGAAAAATTATGTACACATAATATTTTGTGTACTCAAACACATCTATGTATATTTTTGTTATTAAAAGATGTAAAAAGAATTATTTTATTACATAATGTAATAAAATATTTAAGTTTCATTAACTTTCTTTGATTTAAATAAATTTGTACATTTTCATATTTTAGGAAGAAAATGTCATTATGCAAATATTGATTTGAAATAAGAAAATATATTTTTAAGAGAATAAATTTATATGAAAATTTTAACATACATAATTCTTTTAGATTTTTTTTTATCAACTGTTTTGGTTGAAAAGATAGAGTTTTATGTATATATGTCTTCCTTTCTAGTTTTGTGTTGGCATGAGAAGAATAAGAGATCAAATAGGAGTTCAATAATATTCTTTACCTTTTGTTTCTCTTTGTGTACTAATGTTTAAAGGAAAACACACAAGAAAATTCATTTGATGTCTATTGTTGAAAGAGTCAAAGTTAAGTTCTTCAAATTGGAAAGATCCCTTGTTGACATATATGTAGAGAGTATGTTCTTTTATTGTTTTCAAATATGTAGATAACTAAAACTACTACATACTCTACTTGAAACTAGTTTGGGAATTTTATTTGGGTTGATGAGATTTAAAGGTGAAGGTAGATTGAGATAAGTTGTGGTTTGAATACGATGAAGGTGATTTATTAGGAATGTAAATGGAGTATATATGGATTGGTCACATATCTTGGTTGCTAGAGTTGTTTTGAAAAATGGTTCTATTTTTTAAATTGGTCTCATCTTTTATATGAGCTAGTATAATATATATATATCCTAAGTTAAAGACAATACTGCTTGGCGACTTGGAAATGGGTGAAATATCAAAATTTTTTGGACTGATATTTAGCTTATTGAACCAATTGTCAATTTTATGAACATAGTAGGTTATATAAATGCTAAATTCAAATGTTGTTGATTTTATTTCAGAAAAGGAATAGAGTGTTCCTAATATTTTGCCACACAATCTTCTACAACAAATTAAGCAGATTATGATTCGAATTATTAATATCTAGGATATGATTAGATATAATTATACTTTAGGTAATGAGTCCCATTATTTATATTTGGGTTGTAATAGCTGTTTGGTTGATTTTGTGTAGCATCTCAAATATTTTATTTATATTTATTTTATTTTGTTGATAAAAAATATAATCATCATTTTAAAACACATGCTTATAAAGGAAAGAATTTGGAGCTAAGTTATTCTTTTGTTTTAAATATAATTTTAAGACCTATATCTATGTTTATTTATATACATAATAATGTCTATTTATATACATAATACATTCATAGCACGTTATCACAAAAGCAACAAACATGAAGATAAATTATAAAAGAAAAAAATTAACAAGACCACAATTCTATATTAATTCAACTTAACAATGAAATTTATAATTCAACTTAGTCCATCATCTTTTCATCATACATATACAATATACATGCGAATTACACATGGACCCACATATCAAATATATTCACCAACAAATATCTATTGATACCTTTTGGAAGATCAATATTAAGCATTCTCAACAACACTTTAATATAGTTTAGCTAAGCTGTGATAAAAATTTTTGCAAAAATTGGGCAAACATAAACATCTTTTCTTTTTTTACTCAATACAATATTCTAAGTGGATTTCAGTTTGATTTGCTAAAATTATCTCTGTTTGCATCAATTAAAGTATCTAAAAAAATGTAAAAAAACATGTGAATTGGACACTTATGAATACTCTCCTCACATTTGTACCTCCTTTTTAAATTGTTGAGCCAAAATGAACTTCATTTCCTCTAATTCAGAAAAATCAACTTTTAAACAAAATCCATAAGGATAAGGTTGGTAAACAACCAATCCATTCTTAAGATAACCACCAAATCCTTTAAAGGCATACAATTAAATTGATTTATATTTTCATCCAACCATAACTATTGGACACTCAACACACGTAGAGGAAGTTGCTCTCGTAGTTATGTAAAATCCACCAACTAAGCATCATTGTCATATGACATAAAAGAAAGGGTTACCCTACAATCAAACAATGCATATAATTGTGCCTCAAACATAGAACACATACCTCTCACAAGGCTATCCAATTGTGAAGCTTCATCTCCACTAATGGAAAATACTCTACCAGTTACTCTCGACATCTGACTCATACCTTGTGTTACTTGTTGTACTCCACTAGAAGGGGTTACTCCCAACTTAGTTCTACAATCCTTTATTACTTATCCATGTTTATTACATCTGCTGCAAGTTACATCTACAACTGTCTCAAGAAAGAACCTAACCATGTAAGGTCTGACACATCTAAAACATTTGATTGAAGACTATGAATAAGACATGAAGCTTCCACCTTTATGAGACAGAGGTCTAGAGTAGGCTTCCTTTGATGTTTGGGTTTGTTATCTGAAGATCCTCCTATTTAAGATGTAGTAACCCTACTACTGCTTTTTTAGTCCTTCAACCACTTTTGTTTTTTTCACTAAAGTAGAGAATCAATAATGAACATAGGAATCATCATTTGCTTAAGCTCTCACTTCAATCATCATGGGTTGGGTAAAACCTAGTTAGGAGTTTGAACCTAGTAGCCTACTCAATAATTATAAGACTCATTTCCTTCAACTACATAGACTTAATTTACTTTGCATATCTGACATTGTCAAGGAGCTTGCTTTGAAACTCTATCAGGTTACAAATTGCCCCCGATCTTTCATCATCTACTTTATACCCATCTACCAAAACTTAGCTTGTTTTGTAAGCATATAAATAACACATGACAACTTTCTCTCTTTAGGACATTGAGTGACTTCAAAGTTTCTCTTAATATCCCTGACCTATTATCTGTTGATGTAAAGCTTTGAAGGTTTTTAAGATCTGGACTAGTCCAAAAAGGAGATGAAAATGGAATTCTCCAAGAGAGTATAAGAGTTGGCGCAACAAGAACTCCATGGAAACATGATACCATTTAGTTGATGAGAAAATCAAAACATGAACAAGTATAAAAACATGAAAATAAAAGGACTTAAAACTTAAAATGGAATAAGGAAAGAGATGGTTGAACACGTCACCTTCAAGATTGGAAATTTTCAAGGATGAGTGAAGGAGGATTCGCCACTTGAGAAGGCTTCTCAAGATAAGAATCAAAGAAAAGAGTAAAGACAAAACTCAAGAACTCTCAATTTTTCAAAAAAAACTCTTATTCATTCCACTTGTGAATTTTACAAAAGAGCGCACTCCTATTTATAGCCATGGAATTTGGCCAAGCAAGGAGTCTCAAGAGAAAAAAGAGTTAATTACACTAATCAAAGTTAACTACAATTAAATATGTTTAAGCTAAACTAATCCTTGAAATTAGGGAGATACACTTGGTAATTTCTAAGATACAAGAATGTAATGATTACTCTAGGATAAATAGGATGCATGTACATGAAGAAATGCACTAGGTAGTTACTTACAATGTATGAATGTAATGATTATTCTAAGATGACTAAGATGCATGTACTTGGAAGAATGCACTAGGTAGTTACTAAAATACAAAGAATGTAGTGATTACAGTGCATGTACTACGTAGTTACTAAAATGCAAAGAATATAATGATTACAATACATGTACTTCTAAGAGTCTGGATACTATGAATGTGTCTTGAAACTTGAATAGTCAAAGATGAATTAAGTAGCCCCTGTGAGATGCATATACCAACTTAAGCCTTCCAAAAGACACTTTTAATATGAGACCAATGCTCTCACGTTTCTATTCTAGAGTTTATAGTTCTCTCAAGTCTTTTTAATTTCTACAATTTACAAACATTTATTCTTCTAATTTATTCCTCCAAGAGCTTTAAGACTCTCTCTTTATTTCTTCATCTACATCTCCATTTGTCACACTTCTTTTATTTAATCTTCATGTCTTCTCTTCTCATTCTTCAACAAGTTCTTCCTCATTCCCATCCTCCTTCAGTTGGAGAGAATTCGTCCACGAATTCAGAAGACCTGTATCACAAAGAGAAAGATCAGAAACATTGAAACAATGACTTCTACTGGAAAATGTGTTTACTTAATAGTGTAATAGTCATTACAGGGAATGATGTTGCTATAGTATCTCAACTAAAGGAAAACTTGTGTGAACATTTTCAAACCAAGGATCTTGGAAGCCTAAAATATTTCTTGGGTGTTGAAGTAGCTTAGTCAAAAGGTGTTGTAATCTCTTAAAGGAAGTATGTTCTAGATGAGGAGACATGCATGATTGATTGTAGACCAATGGAATAATCCTATGGACCAAAAATAAGAAATTAACGGCAGATTAAAGGGAATTTTTCTCTAATCCAGAAGGATATAGAAGACTTGTTGGAAAACTTACTCATCTTACTATTAGTGGACTTGATATGTCTTTTGGAGTAGGTATTGTTAGTCAATTTATGCATGTTCCTTGTATTGGCCATTAGAATGCTATCATTACTATCTTAAGATAAAGGACAAGGTCTGCTATATGAAGATAAAGGAAACACCGAAATCTCTGGATATTGTGATGTTGATCGGGCAGGATCCCCTACTAACATACACTCTACTATAAGATATTGTGTTTTCCACAAAGGAAATGTTATTTCTTGGAAAAAAAAATAGAGTTGTCGAATCAACTGTTGAAGTTGAATATAAGGCAATGGTGTCTATTAATTGTGAACTTGTATGGTAAAACAATTCCTTCAAGAACTTAACATTTGTGAGACTCAACAATGAAAATGTATTGTGATAATCAAGTTGATCTCCACATTGCTTCCAATTCAATATTTCACGAGAGAACTAAACACACAGAAATTGAATGTCATTTTATTTGGGAAGGTTGTTCTCCAAGGAAATTTGTACTAAGTTTATCAAATTCAATGATCAACTTACATGTGTTAATAAAATCCTTAAGGGGTTTAGATTGAATTTATTTGTTTCAAGCTTGGTATATACAATTTGTATGTTCCTACTTGATAGGGAGTGTTAAAATGGGTATTAAATATAGGTAGTAAATAGTTGTATTGGAAAACTACTATATGTTGTCCCTATCTTTGGACCTAGGTCTCTAGTTCTGACTCTTGATCTTTGCTCTTCATGTTACTCAATGTATCAAATGTAAATATGAGATCATAAAATAGGTGTTTTCAAGTCCTTTAAAATATAGTCTCTTTTATTTATCTTAAGTATACTTAACATATATTCTTATTCATATACATTTCAACTCAAATCATATTTCTTCCTTCATCACACATAAATATGTCATTCGCATTTACATTACATATTTATATTACACTTCACTTTAAATAAAGCAATAAAATATTCAAGCATACAATTCAATAATTTATGCGCACAAGCATACATATACATAACCTAATGTTCAAAAAAACTACTTGAATATGGACTTGAGACGATATCCCTACTTAAGCAAAAAAGTTCTATTAAACAAAGAAATCAAATGAAACACTCACTGAAGTGACTCAAACAAAACATTCGCTTAAGTGTTCCTAAATTCGACAACTCTAAAACGAAACTAAATCACTTGAACACTACATAATATTCATATCCTACTTCATAAATTTATTCCTTTCAAGTATAGCAATAAGTTTAATTTAGTGTCAAGACTAAACGAAAATCAAGACTCCACTTAGATAGGTACAAAAGAACCCTATTTCAACATACAAAGCAAAAACTCAAAACTCAATGTGTACCTAAAGAACATCAACCTCACATAACACCGATGAACTTCGAACTCCACGTATTACAAAAGAGCCTCCAACTTACACATGACACGTGAACTTTTTAAATTATACATGCATTTGAAGAACGTCAAAGACATATATGCAATAGGAGTTCTTTGAATTTTATATGCAAATGAAAAACATCAGACACCCATGCAAGAGACGATCTTCAAATTCTACATGCATCTAAAGAACTCCAAACACACATGCAACAAAAGACCTTAACTCAACTACAAAGTTTTCGGCATACATGTAACAAAATGAACTTCAAACTCAAAATGCAACAAGATTATTCTATTAAGATTATTTAAGTTAACTCCCCTTACCTAAAACTCTCTACTCTTGAGAAGCTCATACTTAAGCAAGAAAATCACCCAACACCTAAAAGCTCTGAGTATGGAGAGTTAGAAGGATGAAAGTAAAGATAATGTAGAATGAAAAACAAGAGCGTGAAAGAAAGAGAAAGGTGTGCATGCCAAAGTAAAAAGATGGAAATGGGATTTTACATTCCTTACCAACTCCTTCAAATAGATAAAATAGATAAAGAACAAAGGTATCCTAAATGTATAATCTTAAAAGCTTAAAAGGTTAATTTTAAAATCAAAATGTTTTGTGCTTTTAAAAATATTGATTTTTAGGCATTTTCTAGTAAAGCAAAAAGTTGTTATATATACTACTCCAATCAGTTAAAGCAGATCTTATCTAACATCGTTGATTTTTCTCCATCTACTTTTGGGATGCAGTTCACTTTACAGCCTAATAGTACTTCTCGATTGATTATATTAGAAAGTTGATGTCAGAATCCTTCACAATTTAGGAATAACAATATATCAAATTTTAATAAAACTCAATTTTTGATACTGGCCATTATTCAACAATGATGTGTGCTATCTCAGCAATATCAATTTACATGTTTTAATTACTGCGATGAAAATTTGAGTGACAATGATGTCACAATCTTGAATCAATAAATTGTCATTTCCCTCTACAACAATGGAACAGAATATTTGAGATATTCTTTACCCGTCATTTCTTAAACCCAGACCCCTCCATCTGGCCATCCCTTTTCACTTTTCTGTCTGCATTACAACAGCGATGGCTACAGTTAATAGGTTGGCATATTATACAGCATTTACCAGCGTAATGCAAGCATTTGATGTTCGCTTGCGTTTGGAACCCCAACAGAAATCCAGCTTGCCAATTTTCTTTTTTGACCCTAGAAAGCCTTGACAATTTGCTGCACCACAGTTGCATTTAACCTCTGGACCAAATTGCACAAATCTACAAAGCCAATAAACCAGATAACGTTAAATCTCTATTGTTGGAAGTTTCAGAGAAAAGATCCGACAAAGTAAACAAAGTTACCTGATAGATACGCATTAGTTATGTTACTAGTTTAGTTAGTCAAAGAAATACAACGACATATGTTAGAAAGAATGGGCCTGCAGCTAATTCACGACCACTACTGGCTAAAACACACGAACAACAATCCTAGGATTTCCACCCATTTTATCATAGATGGCCCCATTTTTCACTCACGTACCATTGAAGGCTAAAAGACATTGATCTCTTCTCTCTCCAAGCAAGCTTTCTAACCCAGAGCACCAAATTGTGTTTCTGCTGCATGGCATTCAGGAGTTTAACGCCAAAATGGCACTTCAGTGAATTGACCAACCCATACCATTCTAGTCGAGTCTCCAACTAACCCTCACTGAAACTATGAACTTTATTCTCTGGTCTCTTAAATCTATGGTGTACGGACACTGTTTAACATGGCTAACCCTTGTTTAATTAAAAGCCTATATTTTTGTTGCCTTTACACGTCAACAACTTTTCGAAGCTTAAACAATGCAGACACCTCCATAGATGTAGAAGAGGCAGGTAGAATATGAAATAAAATAATGTCTCATTTTTTTAGGTATGCAATCATAGAAAAAAAGCATATAGATTGGTCAAAATGATTTTATTTTACTCATTTGATTAGAATTTCTCTAATTGTATATGCAGTTCTCGTGTCCTGTATTTAAGGTTTATAGGTTCGCATCCTTTGTGATGCGTTCTATTTGTTTCTAAGAAGGGTTTGCGTTTTATTCTATATTCCTTCTTTCATGTATATAGGATGAGGAATAATTCTTTTTAAGATATATTATCATACGAGAATATCTTTTTTATGTAAAATGAAGTCTAATCATCTAAACCGTTAAATTAAATAGAAAGACAGGATTAAAATACATACCATAAATTTTCTAAAAAAGTAATTAAACAAAAATATCAGAATTATTGTTAAACCAACATCACAAGCATGATCAACATTAATGGATTGTTATTGTCCAACCACATTGACTATTACAAAATATTATTATTGTCATTGTTACTATTATTCTCATTAAAATCATCATTGATGTCATGATGGTCAGTGTCAGTACTATCAAAACCACTGCAACAACCACTGCTAACATCATCGACGTCATGATCACTATTGCAACAATTACTACCATGATCATCTTCACCATCCCTGACACCACAACTACCAACATCCATACATTGATAGCTATGCAGTCATTGCATTGGCGGCAAATATGGCAATGGTGGCATTAACAACAGTGGTGATAATAACAATCATGATAATGATAGTGATCAACTAATAACAATCTCGAAAAAAATAGTATACTAATTGAAATCTTTAATATTTTTTTATTTTTGTTTAGTCAACATTATAGAGATTTGATTATTTCATTGATGGACATATTTAAATAGCAGTAAATTAGTCATGCATTAGGCATAGTTTCCTTGTGTAACATTAAACATTCTTATTAAACAGGATTCTCTCAATCATGAGCCATTCAGACAAATTTGATACATGTCACCATATCCTAGTCACTACTAGAGAATTGTCAACTCTCTCAACCTGAGAGTAAAAGGTAGGATCAAATTTACCTGTAATCATATGTTAATGGCTCTCCAGCTTGTATTGAACGAGCAGCAAATACACCCACACGAGTTTCGCCATCTACTTGCCTGGAAGAAACCACATGAATTTAGACCTAAATATAAAAGGGATGTTCCCACTAAATAGATAAATAGATTCATTTTGTTAATTGACAGCAAATATGCCCAATTATTCTAGTTCTACAACATATCAATCAGCTGCAAAGAAGGAGCTTATCATAAAGTAGAAATCCTACTAATTAACTATGTTACATGTGAATAACTTAAGCACAAGAGTATAAACCACTTCATCAATACAGCAGTAAAGAGCTTATAATATAAACATTTCTTTTAGGGGGACATTGTCCTTAGTCCTTAAAAATTAATGAATACCTAAGTCAGGAATTCTATATTAGCATCCATATTCCATACATATTCTAAGCTGTGAACGTGCAAAATTAAGAACAAGGTATAAGTAAAGAAAGATGTGTCTCATATGTGACCATTAACAAACACCTGTAGAACAATATGGAACATACAATTCACTTGTGCAGGAAATTAATTGCCTGCCTCATTTCCCTTCATACTTCCTGCTAAAAGCCTAAAGCAACTATTTCTCTTGATATTATAGGTTGTCATGCTATTAATTTAAGTTGTCTGAGCACAGAGATGCCAAATCCTCCCATGCTGCATATAACAAACTTCGGTCAACCTTCCTCCACAAATAAATTTTGTACCTACTATGCAAACTGTTAAGTCACAAGCAAATACAACTCGTTGACAGTAAGACAAGATTACAGGTTTATTATGGAACGAGGTTTAAAAATAATAACTAAGAATATAGTTGTAAGATAGCTTTTATAGCAAATAAAATCCCTTTTATAGGAAGCTTAGAGGGAAAAGGAGTTAGTTTTGGGAGTTTAAAGAGTTTTGTAACTGGAATAATCTAGTGGAGAGGAAAGAGCTCCTTTGTATCTTTTGTTGTACATTTAGTGAAATAAAGAGGTTCAGATTTTCTATTTATTGTTTTTCTCTGAAAATAATGTTGCTTCCTAACAATTTTAGTCTGACCTTCCAGTCTGAGTGCATAATGGAAAACATAGTGGATGCTTTGGAGAATAGAGGAAGGAGATTGCAGAGCTGATGTCTCTGGTGAAAGAAAACATTCACATAAATAAAAGGAACTGCTTCTTGAGATCAAGAAAGGAAAGAAATTGTCGGATGGAGGAGAAAATTCAGTCAGTGGGGGCAAGAGAAGGACGTCAACAACGATGGATTTAATAAGGACAACGACTACCCTAAGGTAAAAAGGGTGGAGTTGCCCACGTTTGAAGGGAATGATTTACAAGGTTGGATAGCAAAGACAGAAGAAAATATTGAAGTTCAAAACATCAAATGATCAGAAAAATTACACCTAGCCTTCAGTAGCATGGAAGAACGCAGGTCATTAGTTCAAATTCTGGCGACAAAAATCCAAGAGCCCTTCTTGGAAAGATCTTGCAACAACATTGTATGAAGATTTAGAGGCGGTGGGAGAAGAACAATTTTTGAGAGATTGGTTGCAATAAGACAGACCAAGAGAGTGGAAGACTTCATCAAGGAATTCGAAATCTTGGTGTCTCGAGCAAATCAAACATTGGAAGATCAATTTATGAGGTATTTCTAAACATGGCTACATAAGAAAATATAAAATCAGGTTTGGCCGCATGACCCAAAAGACCTAATTCAAACCATGGAAATTTCAAATGACGTGGAGATAATGAAGGATACACAACACATTAGCGTAATCAAGAACCTAATTCAGGTTTTCATAATAAAGTTGGAAGAGGAATAGTATTGTATCTCAAACATACCATCAAGGAACCAAACCCGGCACACACTTATCCAATGGGTTAGGACAAACAAGGGAAGGGAGTTGGAAATCTTTCCCTGGATGACAGTGGCCAAGTTTGGTACAGCACAGACAGGGCCAGGAATTAGAGAAACCAGAAATCTTTCATACCTTGAATACGTCAAGAGAAGAGATGTGAATCTTTGTTATCGGTGTGATGGAGTTTTTTGTCCAAATCATAAGTATCCAGAATTCGAGGGTGGTCCTATTAGCCGAAGATGAACTTATTAATGAGCTAGGGTATATAGTGCAATTAGTGGTAGAGGAAGAGGATTTTGATGAAAGAAATGAGGATGAACATCAAGAGTTATATTGTCAGTGGTTGAAGTTATCAACTTGCTAAGCTGGGGGGTATGATGACTCAACAGCAAACAATGAAATTACATGGGGAAAGACATGGTCAAAAGGTTTTGACTATAACTGATAGTGGCACCAATGACAACTTCATTCAACATGTTTGGTACAAAATTTGGAGTTAAAGTTTGATCCAACAAATTCATACAAGGTTACACTGGGAGATGAGTACGAAAAGCAAACTAACGCCAATGTAACAACTTGAATATGAAGATGTGTGAATATATTTTTTAATGGGATTTTTTTATACAAATCAGGGGGAGTAGATGTCATTTTGGGCAGGACTTGGTTAGCAACTTTAGAGGAGGTCAAAGTCAATTAGAGGACCCTTACTACAACTTTTTTCTCATCGAGATCAAAGGGTTACAATCTAAGGTGATCCTAGTTTATCTAAGGATCTTATTTCATCCAAAGCATTGCTAAAGTTAACAGAAATAGAAGTTATTAACCTTTGGACAGTAGAAGCACAAGCCACGGGAAATTCAGAGAAGCATCAAGGGGAAGTGTCTACAGCTTTGGTTCTTGCAACCAGAACTTCAACAAATGCTAAAAGCATATACTACAGTATTTGCAGAACCTAAAGGTTTACCTCCTACTAGGGCAATAGACCACCACATTCCTATCAAAGCAAGAACAAATCAAGTAAATGTATGTCCTTCTCAATCTCATTTTCAAAAGAAAATGAGATTGAGAAGCAAGTAGCAGAAATATTGACAATTGGCATCATCCCTCCTAGCAATAACCCATACTCAAACCATGTGCTTTTAGTCAAAAAAAGATGGAAGTTGGAGATCCTGTATTGAGTACAAAACCTTAAATAAAGCAACTGTTTCAGATAAGTCCCTTATTCCTAGGATGGAATAATTATTAAATGCATTATATGGAGTTAAATACTTTTCTAAAATAGACTTAAGGGCAGGCTATCACCAAATTAGGATGTATGAGCCAGAAGATATACACAAAACAACTTTTAGACAACATCAAGGGCTATGATTTTTGGTTATTCCTTTTGGCTTAACTAATGCCCTAGATACTTTTCAATGAGCAATGAATTCAGTTTTAAAACCATTAAAAGATTTTAGTGTTTTTTGACAATATTTTTCTAAAATAGACTTAGGGGCAGGCTATCACCAAATTAGTATGAGTCAGATATACACAAAACAGCTTTTAGACTACATCAAGGTCATTATGAATTTCCGGTTAGGCCATTTGGTTTAACTAATTCCCCCAACAACTTTTCAATGTGCAATTAATTCGGTTTTAAAACCATATTTTAGTCCTTTTTAACGATATTTTGATATACAGCAAACGGCAAGACCACCTTCACCATGTGAGGCAAGTGAAGGAACCCTACATCAAGAATGTCTTGTAGCTAACAAGAAAAAAAAGTTGTTTTGGGAGGCAGGAGATAGGGTATTTGGTCATGTTATTTCATAGCAAGGACCACAAACCCTCAAAAGATTGAAGCCATATTGCAGTGGCCTATTCCCAAGACTAGCAGAGCCCTGAGAGGTTTTCCTGGGACTAACACGGTATGATCAACATTTATACGAAATAGCCAAACCTTTGATAGCTCTACTTAAAAAAATGAAATTTTGAGTTAACTCAAGACAGCCTAAGTGCATTTAGACAGATGAAAGAAGCTATTACTACTGCTCCAATTCTAGTGATGCTTGATTTGTCTAAGCCTTTTTCCATAGAATGTGATGCTTGAGGAAAAGGATTTTTTTATTCCAAGACAAAAGACCCATAGCTTATTTCGGTAGAGGTTTAGCAGACGCATCTCTAACCAAATCTATATATGAAAAATAGCTTATGGCTCTGGTCTTAGCTATTCAGCATTGGTGTCCTTACTTCTTGGGACAGAGATTCACTGTGAATACACATATCAGAAAAGGCACTAGTTAGAACACTGCATCACAACTCAGAATCAACAGAACTAGCTAGACAAGCTATTAAAGGAATGAATTTGAAATCATTTATAAAGTGGGAGCAGCAAATCAAGTAGCAAACACCTTACAAAGGGAAGAAGACAAGAAGTTGTCTGAACCTTTTTGGTAATATATTGCGTCTGTTGATGAGGACATTAATCTTAATATGGTTTTGTCAAAAATAAAGGAAGATTTAACCAAGGATCCATTTAAGATAAATAAAAGAGACTATATTTGAGAGAGCTTAATCACACCACACCAAATAGGACTTAAAAGAGACTAACAAAACATAATATTGAACACAAATCACACACCAAATAGGAATTTACAAGCTACCCTACGGAGAGTGCCCTATCTCCAAACTAAAAATAACACTATAACGAAGACTGACAAATGGTAATTGTAGGATTGTGTTCACAATGTATAACAGGAAAAATACTCCCTCCAGCCCTTTTTATAGACTTAATTAACTAATTCATTAGGATTTAAAAAATGAGTTAATTTGTTAATGTATTAAATTTGTTACAAATTTATTGGTTATCCCTAACATTAACACATTTTTTTTCAAATATTTTATGTTTTAATTTTTTTCAATTTCATGTCACGGGTTAAACTCTAGAGCCTAATACATTAGCATACTTTACTTACTATTAATTGAACTCAGAAAAATGACTCGTAATTAAGGATATTTTTATGAAAAAATAATTAATGTGGAAGACACACCAAATTGGGTTATAAAAAGGACCAAATCAAACATTGCATTCGGTTCTTATAAAAAGGACCGAAAACACATCACGATTCATGGTAGCTCATGGAATATTGCAGAATTCAAAAGAAATGTAATAATAGAAGAAATGCATCCCGTGTCCTTTTGTCTTGAATAACAAAGAAGATACACGATTGACAACATAAATGTTATCTATGCCAGACACTTTTTATCGACATACCAGCCACTTTCTACGAAGTTGGAATGAAAAACCAGTAATTCAGTATCTGATCTAAAACATGCATACGAAGCATATCCTATTTGAGTACATGTAGTTATCAGGGATTGTTTTGGGTTTCTTTGGGAGGCAATAAGCACACCGTTACACTGAAGGATTTTTTTTCAAATGTCAGCAAATCTCGCGCTAATGCTTGACTTTTCTATCAATATTGAGTTTGCCAAAAAAAATATTTAATGACATCAAGGAAACCGAAGTACATAATATCAAGTTATACTTCACACAAGTTTTTAATAATAATTTGGTCCACTAGGAAACAGCACATCTGTTGATTAATCTCTGAAAGAAAATAATGCAGCCTAGAATGAGTATGATGGTATTTGACACTAACCACTTTTCCAAAACACAATTGGGATCACAGCTATGGTTCAAAAAGCGTGAAGTATTTCCTTTGAAAGTTGCATCGATTGTGAAGTCTTTCCGAATCTCACACATGTAAAAATTCTGGACACCCATGTACTTCATGTCCCAGAGCCTCTTCTCACATAAAGCATCGTCAATTACTGCAGCAGAATTTTTTATAGTTAAATCGATCAAAGGCATAGTATAAAGACAAAAGCTACAGAAAACATGTGGTATAGAAGGTCATATGCTTTTAAAACTTTCCTGAATAAATTACATTTTATATTTTCTGAAGGACATACCCAATTATGGTTACCAAAGAAAGGGACACAAACAAGGGTTGACATTATGAGACTAGAAGCCGTTTAGAAATATGAACTACCTTCGCCAATATACTCAACTACAAATCCACCTTTATCAATGGTTTCAGCGGCCTCCACTCCCCATCCACAATGTTCAGTCTAAAAAGGGGGAAAAAAAAAGACGTGTAAGAATTTGTAGCAATATTTTTAAATTCTTAAGCCTAATAGAAGGGAAACCCATAGAAAAATACAAACATGCTTCAAAATAAAAATATAATGTGTCCATCTTGATGCAGTAAAATTTCACACCTTGACTATCTTGATCTTTTTCTCCTTGCGAAATGGACGATTATTGCAATTTTCAGAGCAGCGACATGCTTTTGAGCAACTTATGCATTGAACCCTGATGGATGATATGCAATAATTAATGTATAACCCTGTTGATTAAATCTTACTAGTCAAGTATATTAGTATTACATGTTCACAACCAATTACAGTGACATGGCATATAATGTGCCACATTATATTAAGTGTATAGTTGTCGGTGTACAACACTACAACCTCTTCAATTCACAGGGAGAAGTTGATCATAATTTGATAGACCAGACAAATAATATTTTTCAGTGTAATTTGTTAACTCAATAGGAGTAGCAGGCATCAATATTTCTATCCCTCATGTCTGGGATCAACAAATTTTCAACCGTAAAAAATCATTTATTTGTAGAATAAGCAATAGAAAAATAACTCATTGTCAACTAAAATTAAAAGACATACACTATCTCTACAACATCTACATCTACAAGAAGTTTCATCCAAAAGAAGAAGACTCCGATATATGTACCTGCACACACAATCATCCGAACATGTAGAACTGCAACTGGTGCACCCAGCACCATCATCCACATTACTTCGTTTCTTCTTTACTAAGTATGTATCTGATATTGATTCAGGCTAGCAACATGATGAGCAGTGCAGTACTTAGCTTGAAAACTATTAATTATACCAAGAGTAAAAATAAGTTCTTTTACTCAACATTATAAAAGGGCTACAAAAATTCTAATTTTATTAAAGATAATAGCTGCTTCCCTATAGCACACGAGAAAATAAGTAGGATACTGCGTCTTATGTGTACATATGGTGGTGGCTGCTCCATCTTACTGTCCATGTCTTTCCAGGAGGAATCAATCTTAAACTCCTCACTGATAAATGGAAGAGGCAAGCGACAAAATACTTCCTGGAAAAAGGTGAGTGGAAATTTTCAAAACTTAAATTAACAATATTACAAAATTCTTATGCAAGTAGCTGGTTTCACTAATTCAAACATACAAGAAACCATCATATATAATGAACAATTAAAGTCGTTAAAATTAAAATACAGAATCCTTCAGAATTTTGTATTAATTGATTTAATAATATAGATTCCTTTCTTTCTCAAACACGATATATATTATTCATCTTGCATGCATAAATATCGCAAAAGGTCAGAACAGGATATAACGTAAGTGCATTATATGTAAAATATTTTTCACAAGACTTACCGAAATGTCACTTGTTGAAGCATCAGGCTGCTCATCCAACAAATACAACATTCCTGTCAGCCAGCCTAATCAATGAAAAATACCAATAAAAAAAATAAAACTTCGAAAAGAAATATCTAAATCAAGTGAGGCTCTAAGAATATATCAATCCAAGTAGAAGTAATCGTAAAACCTTAAAAGGCATATTTTTGCATATGTGACAACCAAAGTCAATTAAAACATCAATAAAGCTTATGGCTGTGGAGTGCCATTGGAACGATATGCAACACTTAATCAAGGTGAGAAATTTATAAAAGTAAAGATGCGACAAGGTAAACAAAGAAACACAAAATTAGAAATTCTAAGCAGAACAAATAACTGAATTTGAATATGGGCGGGAACCTAGCTGAAGGAAATACAGCAGTTTGCGGTATAATCACTAAGCAGAAACAGTAAAAGATTCTGGTGAAAAGAAAAAATTGACCTTCCTATCCAAGCGCCAATCAGAAGGATGCCTCCAGCAAACAGCTAGACCAGGATTATCTTTTAGCGGCAACACTACATCCGGCCATGGGGCACATTTATTATGGAACCCAATTTTACAGCGTACACACCTCAAGTGCTTTTTTTGCTTGCAAATGAAGCATGCCTGTCCATTGAAGGACCCGATAAGAGAATGCCAAGACAAGGAAGACAAAATAAGGAAAAAGACTGTGGATGCAGTTCACTACTAAACAGCTTAATTCAATAACTATTTATTAGGCTCTTATTAAATGAGCATTATTCATAAGTTTGACCGTGTACTTATGGAAGAGTTTAGCACACATCAACATTTTAGAACTTGTAATCAATCTCCCTTTCCATATGTGTTCATACCACCCAAGCTCATCAGAAGACACAAATAGTCTAGCACTCACTCAGTGTGTAAATATCAGCAAAGTGATAAATTAAACATCCAATCAATCTTCCATAAATTTCATTAGTCAGAAGAAAACAATAATTCACATGAGAAAGCATGCATGTGCTAATATCTTGCCGATTCATCATGTATTGTGAAGGAAGTAGATACATGCAATCCATATTTCCAAAGGCAAATCAGTATATTAAGGAAATGAGGGTCAATGTGAGTATGAAAGAGACCAATATCGCATTCACCAAAAACCTACATGCTGTGGACACTTGAACTTCTTCAGACTGTTAGCTCCAACAGAATCCTTCACACATTCAGAATGGGAGCACGCGTCGCATCCGCGAACCGAACACGCAACCTCCTCCCCAGGGTAGATAAAATGGCGGCAAAAGCAACATTCCGCCTGAACAACCCACAGACATATCAATTAGTTGCATGCAGTTCAATTAATCACTAATTTGAAAAAAAAATTGAAAAGATAGTGAACAAAAATACCATCTTGGGAGCGCCAACAAGGTATGGATGAGAGAAGGGGTCTTTGAGACGATCCAGGAAGGCTTTGTGAGAGGCGGGCTTCTTGACCCGATCGAGGGAGCCGCGGGTGCGCTTCAGAACCCGAGGCTCGAAGGCGGGATCGGAGGCGAAGGCATTGGGTAGGGTTTTGACGGGAGCGTCAGGGACATCGGAGGAGCAGTGAGAGAGTGTGAGTGCCGAAGAGAGAGAGAGGTTTCCTAAATCTGGCATTGCCGAAATAGTGAGGAGGAACTTGGCGAGAGAAGGAAAAGGAGGGAGAAAAGTTGCAGAGAGAGAAAGCGAAAGAAGAAGATGAGGAAGAAGAAGAGAAGGAGAAGAAGAAGAGGAAGAAGTTATGGGCGGGAAAGTGTGAATTTCAGAGGAAGCAGTGAAATACCGAAGGATGCACGTCATAAATTCTGTATTTACGATTTTGCCAGCTGGAATTTTGGTCGCCAACGACAAAAATGGCTGTCAGAGGGTCTTATAAATAATAATTAAATTTGTATTTTTTTTAATTAGACTGGTGGAAATATATGCACCTAGGTGTATACTTTTTTTTACAATAATAAAAAAATAAAAAATTTAATTTTTATTGTAATTATTAAATTCATAAAAAGATACATTCATCAAAAGTAATTATAAAATTATAATATTTATGAATTTATTATAAATATTTTTCATTGTAAATAGTTAATTGAATTTTAAAATAATTAAAATGTAAAGATTAAAATAATAAAATAAATTATATTGATAACAGTTTGGTGACAAAATGTGTATGCTTTTATTTCATTATATTAGAACGTAGGAGACCCATATTTATTGTTTCGCTTTATATTTGCATTTTAATGATAATAAAATAGTTAAAGGTAACAAGTTAATCTAATATATTTCAGGTGTTGATATTTATATGTTAAAAATAGGAATAAGTGAACTAATCCATACAAAATTTGTAGGCTTTTTCTCTTATTTATTATTACATATTTGTCCGAGAGAGTATGCGAGAGGTCTAACCGAATTGAAAGAATATTTTAATTCAAATATTTTTTCAATTGATATTTATTAAAAATAATGTTAAAATTTTAATTAAATTTTTTATCAAATTAAGAACATCCAAAGGAAATCTAGGCGATGAAATGAAAGAAAACAAAGAAAAAATACATGAATTTGGAGAAAATAAAAATTCTTAAATTTTATATTCTAAGTAGTATTTTAAATTCTTATTTTAAAGTAAACTAATTACTCTTATAAAATTATAGAATTTCAATTTCTTTTCTAAAATCATTACTTAAGCAAACTTCTAAGAAAACAACATTTCGAAATTTCTATGAAGAAAATTTATCTTTTAAAATAATTTATCTATAAAAGTAAATTATATTTTTTTTTAACATTTTATCTAGACACACAACAAGAGAATTATTATTTCAACTTTTTAAATATGAAACATATATGTCATCTCATTTCAATAGACTTAATATATTTATATACATAGAAATATTATTAAGTTTTAAGTCATCTCAAGTATCTAACTACATGATTTATACTACATTTATATTTGAAAGATACCACTTTTAATATATACAATAATGTTGGTTTATTGTTTTTTATGATGAAGAAAAATTCATGGAGTAGAGAAAAAGTGTTTAAAGAAATTCAAACACGAAACATAACAAACAAAAAAAGATAAAGAAAAATAAATAAGAGAGAATTTTCAATGTAAGTTGATTAAGGGGAGACTCAATGCTTTAAAAGATGATTTTAGATAATTGTTCATAGGTAATTCTTAGTTTTTAGGCAAACTGGAGAGAAATTAGAATTTTATGGTCAGTATTCGAGAATTTGTTGACTAAAAAATCACTAGAATTAAAAGTGGTTTTTGGAGCTTCTGCATAAATTATAACTTTATGGTCAGTACATGAGGATTTATTGGCTAAAAAATCACAAAAATTAAAAGTAGCTTTTGGAGCTTCGGCAGAAATTATAACTTTATGGTCAGTACCTGAGGGTTCATGGGCTAAAAAATCACAAGAATTAAAAATGGCCTTTGGAGCTTTTGAACTATCATGTCACTTTCATCTGTACAGGGGCTAGTTGGATCCTTTCACTTGACTCTTAAGTTTTAAAATTTATGATCATTTAAACTTTTCAAGCAACATCACACCTACCTACTCCTCCAAATCATCACTGCTTTTCACATATAATCATTACATTTCCTTAATTTCAAACTGTTTATGTGTACTCCCTAATTTAAAAGGTTAAATTGTGTTAATCATGTTTGGTGGAGTTAATTCTTGATTAACAAAGTTAACTCCATAATTTGATTTATTCTTCTGCCATAATCAAAATCCTCTATTATAAATATGAGTCTCCTTCATTGGTAAAACACTTATTGGAATTGAATGAAAATCTCCTTATGAGTTTGTGAGAGTTTGTTTTCTCTTCTATTGTTTTAATTCTCATATTGAGAAATTTTCTCAAGTGGTGAATCTTGTACACTTATCTTTTACTTCTTACATTAATGTTTTATTTTATTGAGTGAGTGGATTTGAGACGAAAGTGGAAAAATTAAGTTATCTAGATTAAGAGAAAAATGATCAGAGCGATATGATAAATGTGTTAGATATTTTAATTTTTTTTAATTAAAAAAATTTTAAGATTAAATTAATTGAAAATGAAATATTAATTTGTTGGGTGTGATTAGTGAATTATAATTTTCTATGGATAGAATTATAAGACTATAAATTATTTTAAAATTAAATTATTAT
>Ga0123340_1000343_pt1 | contig 28561 bp, 16 predicted proteins | sample SirMexnodulemix_FD_89961 | JGI IMG/M metagenome (GOLD analysis project Ga0123340, IMG submission 89961) | Root nodule microbial communities of legume samples collected from Mexico - Siratro Mexico nodule mix | ecosystem: Host-associated > Plants > Roots > Nodule | place: Mexico: Nepantla...
AAATTAACTTCACATTTGTTTCAATTTAATTTCAATTATTTTTATCAATAATTAAAACCACTTTTGTAATTGTGCATTTATTTTAGTTGCACATTAGCAATACATCACACCTGCCAAATAAAACAAAAGAGAAATAGGTAGAGAATATTAACCCTATTAAAATCTTACAATATTCTCACTATATTAATTAATTTATTAATTGAAATATTAGATATACAATTAAATTAAGATCGTGTCTTCTTTTCACGATTTCATCTAATCTTATATTAAATCGTAGAATAGGGTCACGATTTCCTTATAATGATATCGTGTCTCCTATGCACAATTTATCTATATCCAAAAATAACTAAAAAAATACACCATTTCAAAAATTTCAAAAAAAAATTACACCAATTTGAAATATTTGTCGCATAAAGCAAATGAGGGTGCAGGATGCAATTGCCCTATATTGAAATATGTTAAGCCTATCCAAATCCAACGACTGGAATGGGCTTTTATTCAAAAATTAACAACTCAACCTCTGAACTATTACCCTCCACAATGATTCTATGTTCGATTAATTAATCCCATATTCCTTTTAAAAAATGACCAATTCGTACTAGTCTGCAAGTTTTCTTATATCCATTCATGATGTCACTTAGAAGCGATTTAAGTCTAACATTAGTGAGAATTTACTCGGAAACTTTTAGCGCGCATTTACATAAGAGTTGATTCTGACAAAAAATTAATCAAAAAATTATTAAAAGTAATAGTAATTATTTTTTGTTTTGACTTTTTATCAATTATTAAATAATTAAATTTAATTCAATGATTTAGCCACTTAATACACACAAATATATGCGAAATTAGGTTAATAAGTTCACCGGTTCATGAAATTTGGTAATAGGTATTTATTTACTTTTTAAAAAAACATATTATTTGTAATGATTAAACAATAGTATGAAAAATCAATTATTTATTTCCTTATAATATTTTTTACAAAGATAATGTATTTTAGAAAGAATATCCAATCCAACTGTTGATAAGTCAAGTTCAACAGCAGTACCATGGTCTAAAAAATATGTAACAGAGGTTAATTCTGAAGTAATTGAGATAATTTATAAATAAAGGAGAAAAAAAAACGAATGGATACTCCAAAAACAAAATTTTCTGTGGTTAATCAACAAAAAGCAAGCACACGTCTTCAAATCTAATATCTAATAATCAGGCAATTGAAAGTTACATTTTAGAAGGTGGTTTTCAAAATCATGGCAGGTTTGCCACGCCCACCTTTGTGTTTCCATTATGTTTTACCAACTCATTGCACATTCATCAAAAATCTATCTCGTTTTTTATATTGACGACTAATAAAAACAATTAACTTAATATTTTTTTAAATATCTCTAATATATTAATGAATCTGTACTAACTGAACGGGGGAAAAAGGCTTAAAGTCCCTGCTTTTGAGATATGGAAAATTGTAGTCAACCTTGGATTAATACAGTGAATTGGTAAGACCAATTCCACGTTCTTTCGCAGGTTCAATCCTTTGCCCTCGACATAAATTTTCGTTTTTACATTGCTTCTGTTCGTTTCCGATAGAGCAGGATTTCAGGCTTTCGTCACAATAGCAACAACGTTGACGCATTTTCGTTGGAACGAAAAAATAATTTGGAAAATTTGGGCACCCAGAAAGCAACCCTAAGCCCAGTGTGCGGAAGAGAGAAAAAGTAGGACCCCTTAATGAGAAAAATAATTGAAGGGCTAGTGCCACTTCCATCATCTAGATAAACCTAATGGCGTATTGAAAGCGAATGCATACATCACTAAACTACGACCTTAACCGTTCATGTATTATAATAAAACCATAACTCAAGTCATCACCAAAGAACCAAAAGACTTAACCATCTAGCTAGTTTTGGTCATCTTCCCAACTTCATTCGCCATCTACCTAACAGTTTTGAAAAAAGGGTTAGTTTAAAGAGTGATGACGTGCTATAATCTATTTGTGAAAGTATATTCAACACTTCTGTTATGAAACAAATTTCATAGTTAAACTACGTTGCGTTGACCCTTTCCCTCGTGTTTTTTACCATTTGAGCTAACAGGTAAATCCTTGATTTTTCCGTATAGACTCTAAACAAAATACAATCCACTCATTATGTTTTCAATTATTAGTTTTATGAATTTGATTTGGTTTGAGAATTTAAAAGACTTTGACCTTAAAATACGGGTATTGTGCGGGTAGAAAGAATTGAAAATGAGGAGGACAAGAGATGGAATAGAAACCACCTCTTTCGGAAGACTCTGCTCAAACTACTTACGTTGTTGAACGTAGAATTATGTTCTTTGGACCAAACTCGCAGCATTGTCTGACCTAGACTGTGAAATGGAAAAACCCATTAGACAAATTCAATTATGGGCTATAAGTTGTGATTCATGCCATGCTTGTGAACGGATAAGTGATCCTACGTCGTCCTACATTCAAATATCATTAAATTATTTGGAAGATCAACGTATAAAAAACAGAGTTTTAGTTCAGGAATTAAGCCTTATTTGTCACACATTACGTATTTGTAGTCTTTGTCGTATCTCACAAGCTAAAAACCATTCCCCTCCACCAAATTCGGTCAACAAACATAAGTCTTGTTCTTCCTGAACCCAACTAAACTGGAACAAACCGTATCCGATTCAGAGTTACTCCCTGTTCTCCTTTTCTTTGCAAATTCAATCACTCACACAACAACAACACGAGGCAAATCAAATAACATTTAAAGTATTATATTTTAAATAGAAACAGAAACTGCAGTTTACCCACCATCACCACACTTCATACAAGTCACGATCCCCCATCCAAAAAGGCAGAATCTTCTTATCTTTATAACCCTAATTTACTTCGATCACACCAAAGACAAACTCCATACGCATACATATGTAGGATTCTAAACTCACACTTATGATAATACCGCTTATCACATATTCTGTTTCTCAATAACCTTTCTTTTCATTAGGGGTTTAATAATTGAGCTCTTTGCTCCTTCGTTTGTTTCCCCGCAGAAACATAACTACCATAATAACGAATAGTTATGTTTCTGTTTTTCAGTTACTCTAATTTGTTCTTCCTCACTGTGGCCATCTTCCTTTGTCACCCTTGTTTTCCCGCCAGGATTATACCAGAATCCGCAACCGTAATAACAGCCGAATCCCAGAAAACACAAACGCACAACGCCACGTGGCACGATTTCTCCAAGTTCTTGTACGCCGAGCGAGGCAGCCACATGAGCGGCATGTCGGAATTGAAAAAGTACTTCCACCGCTTCGGATACCTCTCTCTCCCCGAAACGACACCGAATTTCACTGACACCTTCGATTCCCAATTCGAGACCGCCGTCTTCCGTTACCAGAAGCGCCTCGGCCTGCCGGTCACCGGAAAACTCGACTCCGAGACTATGTCCGTCATCATGGCGCCGAGGTGCGGCATCTCCGACGCCGCGACGAACGGAATCCACGCCACGCGTCGCTACGCTTACTTCAACGGGAAGCCGCGGTGGACGCGCGGAACTCCGATGACTCTCACGTATGCTTTCTCTCCGTACAACATGATCGACCGAGTGAGCGTACCGGAAATCCGAGTGGTTTTCGAGCGCGCGTTCGCACGGTGGGCTTCGGTGATTCCGGTGAGTTTTCGAGAGACGCCGGAGTACGAGAAGGCGGACATCACGATCGGGTTTTATCTCGGGGATCACGGCGACGGAGAACCGTTTGATGGAGTTTTGGGGGTTTTGGCTCACGCGTTCTCCCCTCAGAACGGGAGATTCCATTTGGATGCGGCGGAGACGTGGTCCGTTGATTTTGAGCGCGAAGAGTCGAGGGTGGCCGTTGATTTGGAATCTGTGGCCACGCACGAGATAGGTCACGTGCTTGGGTTGGGCCACTCATCGGTGAAGGAAGCGGTAATGTACCCGAGCCTGAGCCCCAGGAGAAGAAAGGTTGACTTGAAGATTGATGACGTGGCAGGAGTCCAATCTCTCTATGGCTCTAACCCAAACTTCACTTTTAGTTCTTTGTTGCAGTCTCAGAATTCATTAAACGCTGCCGTTGGCTTGGAAACCGGATTCTCCAAAGGGACGCTTTCTCTTGCCTTGCTCATATTAGTTTTATGTGTTTGATTTTTTTTTATACATGTATTTTTATTCTTTGATAACATATATCTAAAAAGAAAAAGAAAGCACAGAAAGTAAAGTTCAATCACGTGGGCGAAGCCCTTGTGATTCATCTTACATGGTACCTTCGATTTTTTTGGGTGGGTACATTAGATATTTCTTTAATTTTCCCCCACATAGAAAATGAGATGCCCCATAGAAAGGTGAATGCACTTTTGATAGGATTTGAAGCAAATTGCATGAGAAGACCGATGGAAAAGGAAAGATTGAAATGAAAAGGTTAGGGGAATAAAAAAAGAAGGCAATGAAAAATTAGGAAGTTGATAAAAGATGATAGAATAAGATTCCGTAAGTTAACGGCTAACCTAACCTGAGTAGTGGGAAATAGAAACAGGTATAACTGTCAAATGGTCGTAAAAGGTATCAATGTTAACTAACATTCCCGCCCAAGCTGCTCATCCTATTTTGCTACTTGGATCCCTTCGCTATCCAGTAGATTGGTCCAACTTGCGCAATTTCCAATCAGTCATCAGATTCGGAAGTTAGAGACGGAAAGTGATGATACCTGAAAAGACTTATATAAAATACTTAGTTTGTAAGATTCGTATGCATGTTTGTCAATGTTGTGGATAAGAATTATTGCCTCTCCAAGGTGAAGTACAAATGAGCTGCACTGCAAGGCCCTATAGCTCACCCAGTGAAATAAATTATTTAATTAAACTAAAAAAATAGTACATGGGATGTTAAGTATATAATATAATACTGTAATGTTTTATATAGAGTATAATATAGTATTATCAGGATTTATGTAGAAATATAATTTAATATAGTAATTATCACGTTTATTATTTATTGAAAAAATAATATTAATCGTAAAAGATAAAGAGTAAAAAGTCCCTTAAAACTAATTGAAGTTAACATCAATTTTCCATCTAATAAACATGCGTTCAATTAGTCAATTGAGTTTAAACAGAATTATTGAAATTAAAATTTTTATGTTAAAATTGTATTTTTTTTATTATACTAAAGTGAAATATGTCAAATATTTAATTTTTATTGTACTGAAATATTTAACCTAAGTTAAATTACCTTTTAATTTCTTTAGAAAATTCAATGTTTTCTGTTTCCGTCAAAATTAAGCTAACGACAGAAGAATATCCGGAAATTATACTGAAATCAATCACTGCATCTTTAATTATAGCTGCTAGCTTCATTTGAACAGAAATTACAACATTGATTTTTTATAAAATTAAATATGCCAACTTATATTAATAATGGGATCAAATTGAATTTTGAAAATATTTTTTTTATCAGAAAATTTTGAAAATAAATAAAAGGATTAAATAAATAATTTGAATATTATGTATAATAATTTTGTATGCTTAACCTCTCTCTTCTCTCAATACTTTCCCTTTCACGTTTTCTTACCAATTGTCATTTTGACAATGCTGGCTATTTCAACATTTTGTTCATTCCTGGCTTCGAGAACACAGCTCCTTACTGTGAGTTCATAGAGACGACACGGAGCTATCTATTTCTATCCAACTAGAACCCGCTTCTTTCTTGACTCTTTTCCTGCTCATGAGTCCCCTAATTAAATTTACATCTTCCCATCTTCCAAAAGATGCATACATGTTAGACATCATCACGTAAACATAATCTTCATCCCTTTCCAATTCAATCACCTTGGCAGCTGCAGTCTCTGCTACTTGCAAATCTTCCTGAGTTCCACAAGCACCAAGCAAAGCCCTCCAAACCACTCCACACGCCTCAAAACCAAATTCATATATCATCCTTTCTGCTCTCCACAGCTCACCCTTTTGCCCCATCAACCGTATCATTGAACAACAATGCTCAATGGAGGGCGCAATCTTATATTCATCAATCATAGATTGAAAGTAAGCAATTGCAACTTCCAAAGGCATTTGATCATGGGAACACGCTGATATAAGGTTAAGAAACGTGATACCATCGGGTTTTATATCTCTTTCCATTTTCAGCAACTTGAAGAGACGGATCACACCTCCAGAATCACCATTGCGAGCATAGCCATATATCATTGCATTCCAGCTCACCAAATTCTTGTTACACAGTGAATGGAAGATTGATTCAGCATTCTTAACTTGGCCACATTTTGAGTACATGTCAATCAGGGCACTCCCAACAACAACAGAAGCATCTAAACCGCACTTTATTGTGCAGCAATGAATCAACATTCCCCACGTTAAGGCAGCCAAAGCGGCAATTCCACTTAAAATGATTGAAAATGTGAACTCATCTATCTGCACATTTCTCAAGTGCATTTTACAGAACATATCCAAAGCTTCCCAAGCTCGATTCCTATTCACAAATCCCGTAATTACAGAATTCCATGAAGACGAATTTGGACTTGGCAGACTTGACAAAACCCGAACAGCATCTTCCATGTTCCCCACCTGAGCAATTCCATTTATGAGGCCATTATAGGAAACAGTATCAGGGTTGGGCATAAGGTGCAGAAACTTGTAAGCTAGTTCAATGTACCCGTTGTTAGCACTTGCCGCTATGATTGAATTCCACGAAATAACGTCCTTCTCAACGGTCTCGGAGAACACCCTTACAGCATTTTCCACAGGCCCGCATTTCCCATACATGTCAATCAAGCAGTTTGCAACCACAGTGTTATCATCCATGCCCAATTTCACTGTCTTGCAATGAGTTGAGCTTCCAAGTTTGAAGAGACTCAGTTGGGAGCAAGCAAACAACGCAGACGTGAACGAAAACGCGTCGGCACGAACATGGGACCTGCATAGGCGCGTGAAAAACGACAAAGCGCTTCGAAACCGGCCAGCGTGGACGTACCCAGATATCATAGTGTTCCAAGTAACGACGTTCGGTTCAGAAATTTCATCGAACAGTGCGTGTGCGTCACTAAAAGAGTGCATTCTGGCGTAGAATTTGACGAGGGAGGTGGAGACATGAATGTGGGAAAAATAGCCGGAACGTGAAACGTAACTGTGAAGTTGTTTTCCGAACAAGGGACACTTCAATTCACTAGCTAGTCCAATTAGGGTAACAAGTGCAAAAGAATTTGGTTTAATTCCACAAGAGGCCTCAAATAACGCTAACTCAGCATTTGTTCCACAATCGGAATGCACCGCAACAACATGAGCCAAATGGAAATTACTGTGTCCGATATTATGGATATGATTGAAGCTACTACTACGTGCTTCGTTACATAGAAACCTTCGCATGGCTTTTCTAGTGTCCCCTACTCCCCTACTTATAAAAGTATAAAAATGGCGTCATCATTTATGGCATGATCATAGACTTTAATAATACTAGTAATTACTTAGTCTTAATATTAAAATATTTTGTGATCAGTTTACTATATAAAAGTGTAAGAAGATTAAACACTAAATATGTATTATTACTTTATTTTAGAATTTCTCTTAGATTGCATACATAACTCTTATCTATTTATCATTATTCTAACAGTAGGGTTGGTATTATCAGGGTGGGAAGTGGTTCGAGCTAAGTTTGTTTTAATTTAGAATTTAATCTAATTAAATTTAATTACGTTGGATATAATTTTTTATTTAGAGCTTTAATATAATTTAATTCAATTATAATTTTGAATCATTGGATTAAATAATCTAAAAAAAAAATATGAACTTTAAAGGAAAAATTGTTAAGAAGTTAGATATTTTATAATAATTATAAAGCAATCACAAACAATACTTATTTAACACATGCATACATAAATAATATTTTTATGATAAAATATGAAATCGTTTTGTAGTAAAATTATTATGCAAATGGTATTTTTACTATATGTTTTAGATGTAGTTGAAGTTAATCAATTTTGAAACTCATGAATTCATTGTGAGCCATAATTCTAATCAGGTTTCTTAAAAAGTCTATCCACCTAATTACTAAATCCAATCAACAAAAATATAGTTGAGTTAAACCAGTTTGTTGGAGAGAGACATCTTTACAAGTATAAATATTAGAAAAAAATCTGCTCTGATATTCTTGTGATCCGTGAGTTAGGGTAGAAGACTGAAACAGATTTTTTCTAATATCTTCTCACTCGGTTATTCTACAATGAAGACAGTTAGGCATTTGTCTATTTTAGTTGTAATTAATTTATTGGAAACCTAATCTAGGTTCCACTTATTTTGATTTTTCAGATTCTGTCCTTCGATTCAGAACATGCTCACGTAGAAGAGGTAAAAATTGCTTGCAGGTGCAAGACTAGGTTATTCGAACTCACTTCCACACCGTTCGTTGCATCCACGTAAATTGAGGTTTTACAAATGTCTGTTAAATTTCTCTTTCATCTGTTAAGTAGTAAAAGGGAGGGATGATAATGTTTTTGTTGTTAAGGAAAAAAACTAGATTTAGAAAACAGAACCGTACCAACGCCAACCAACCAATAATCACTATTTCTGTACGGGAAAACTGAGCAGTCATAAAGAGCTGTGGCCAGAGACAGACAGGGTTGGTACGGAGACAAGCATTGTGGAGGTTGTTGTCTTGGTATTTCACACACGTGATAATCGAACATTTACCATGAGAGGCAAATTGGGGAAACGAAAAAGAGAATGAAGAGAGGTTAAGTTCCTCTCTGGGAAACAGAAATCGAAGAACCCTTTTGATCGGTTTGGTCGGAGGAAAAGAGGAAGATGGCGGAAAGGATAAATAGGGGAATTATGGAAGATTTGGCAATAATTGTAGGATTGGTTATAGTCCAACTTAGTTATGCAGGGAATGCTGTGTTCGTGAGTTATTCCATGGCATTAGGCTTCAGCTCCCTTACCATTATCATTTTCACTTCTTTGGCCACATTCCTTATTCTGTTCCCCATTTCCTTTTATTTTGAAAGGTTCTTTTTCTCTGCTTCCATTTCTCATTAAATCGTAGAAAATGCTTCTTCTTTTTTGCTTTATATATTCGGTTTGGATGGGACTTTTATTTTGTATATACATTGCAGGAGTAAGTGGCCGAAGAAATGGGATTTCAAGTTGATTACACAGCTATTGCTTCTATCGTTTGGAGGGTAAGCAAAAATAATTTAATTTCCTTTCTCATAAATGTTTCTGTTTCCAGAAATCCTTGTTTTAGGGTTATGTTTTCAAGTCTCAAACTCTGTTCTCTAGTTGTTTCCTCTCTCATTCGGAAACGGAAGCTATTTTCAGTTAATAGAATTTTCACACCATTAAATCATTAAACCCTACCTCAAATATGATTATTCCTTTTCTCAATGTACCAGTCCATGGCAATAACAATGTCTAATTAATTCATTAGCGGGTGAGTTTGAACCTATTGAAATAGTAGGTACGTCAGGAATAGAATTGATGCATTCTAATCGTTATTTATGGAGAAGAAAGATGATAGAAAATTAGTCAAATCGCATAAGAATTCCACATATTCAAGGTTTATCTAATTTATATTATTGTTATCATTATTTATTAATAATAATCCTCTGCACCAATGGCTCTGATTTTGTTGGAGCTTTTCTGGCAGTGTAATTTTTTCCTCTAACTGCTTGTACAGTCACGTATTAGGCTTTTTTATGTCCTGTGTTTGGGTTCTTTCGATTTCTAAAATTTGATACGACATTTTTGTTTTTCTTGGCATTGTTATGCAGACTGGTCTTCCAGTATTTATTCCTCAAAGGAATCAATCTAACTTCGCCAGCAATGGGAACTGCTATGCCAAACATTGCCCCAGGTGTTATCTTCATCATTGCATGGATTTTTGGGTAATATTATTTTGCTTGACTTTTGGCACTTACAATTCTTGTTCAAAGTAATTGTGGATTGATTCTATTGGAAACAAGCTGCAAAAACAGCTAGGCACATACACAACTAATGCTTAATGCTCCAACAATGCACCTTCAACTAATTACCCCTTTGGTAATCAACTGGAAATTCTGTATTGGGCAGGTTAGAGAAAGTCAACTTAAAAAATGACTACAGCAAAGTAAAAATCTTGGGAACAGTGCTATGTGTCTTGGGAGCTCTCACAATGAGCATAATGCATAGCATTTCTAGCAGTGAACCCGAGAAAAATTCCACAGTTCAATTATCAACGACTCCATCAGGTTATATCTTTAACATACAAAAGATGCTCGGTTGCTTCTATCTCGTGGTTGCAGTCGTGACTTTGTCGAGCAACGTCGTTCTGCAGGTAACTTGTTATCAACACAAATCTACTTAATTCCACAACTCAACAAAAATTGTTGTTCATGCAGGCTTTTACTCTTGGAAATTTTCCGGCACCGATGTCCTTGGGTGCAGTGACGTCCTTAATTACGGCACTCATGACTGCAATTGTTCAGTTACTTGATAACCACAAGCTGAAAACTGGGCGGCTACTTGTGAGCTCTGGAAATTTAATTGGCTATTTTATTCTGGTAATTCCCTTATCTCACCATTTTGTATGAATGGTTTGAATCTATATTAAAAAGTATAGACTTTTGATAATAAAACTCAGATGTAATTTTATAAGGGTTTTTCTCTCCAATTAGAATTTTACCTTAATGATTCACATTCAGACTTAACATAAACCTTTATCGCGTGAATTTAGAAATGAGAAAAAAAAAAAAACTCCTTTGACAGTCATGAAGTGCCTAACGACAATGTTATCTTTTGGTACTTTTTACACAATGAAATGAAATTTGAAGGAAATAATCACCAAGATTGACACGAGTTTAGAGAAAGGGAGAATGTATGAGCGATTAAGTGAGAGGAAAGATTTTAGATTTTTTAATCTTTAAAGCGGGGTTGGTAAAAGAGAACCGAAAATAGGTTTAGATGTAAACAAAATAAAGAACAAGCATCAAAACTCTACGAAAAAATACTAACATGTGAAAAGGGACACATGACACTCACATTTCAAAAACTATATCTCTGAAATGAGTCTCCAAACCATCACCCACTCATCCTACCAATTCTCTTTTCACATTAATAATCCTAAAACTCAATAAAAAAATCTTTTCTTTAAAACAGTCAAGATTTCGAACTAAAAAAATATTTTCTTTATCAACTTACCAACACTGTTACATAAGGTTGTCAAATATTAGTCCCATGACAGGTGTGAAACCAAGAGCCTTTTAGAAATAGAACCTCAATGTTTGAAAAGCAAAACTAAAAGCGCATTAGAAATTTCATCTGTTTTGTTATAAGTATAATGTGTTACTTAGTAAAGCATACTGTCAAGTAACATTTCTACAAGGATAATGTGAGGCCATTTGTACAGTCACGTGTAATCTAATTTATTGGAACAATGATAATTAACACGAGCCAGAAAATTGGGTTGAGCAATTGTCACATTATTACTGAGCAAAGCAAGGTATAGGGAAATATTTGCAAGAATAATGTAGGGTCGTTTCGACCCACCACGTTTTAAGCTTTGTATATTTTGATTGTGATGGATGTTAAATAAAATTTGTGAATGCACAGGCAGGTGCTGTGGGTGGAATATGCTTGAGTTTCAACGGGTGGGCACTGAAGAAAAGAGGACCAGTGTTTGTCTCCATGTTTAGCCCCATTGGTACAGTGTGCTCTCTTATTTTCTCTGTCATTACACTTGGAGAAAGTATAAGTATCGGAAGGTACATGACTAATATTCCCAACTATTGTGTGTAGCTTTTGACTTTTGCAAATTGTATTCCCATCTATAGTGTCTTATTTATTCCTTATCACAAACACTTCATTGCAGTCTTGGAGGCATGTTTCTCATGTTCACTGGGCTCTACCTAGTTCTCTGGGCCAAAGGGAAAGAAGGATTACCAAATGGAGACAGCTTAGAGAGTGAGTTTGAGATAGAGAGGCCTCTTTTGAGTTAACCTGTTTTTCAAATGCCAACGTGTAAGATGTACTTGTGTCATCCCACTAGAAGCCGAGGAAAAAAACGAGATAACAATAAATTGCTTCAACGTGGTTAATTTAATCCAACTCCTATGAACAACTAATGCATTTAAGCAAGATTAATAGTGTCAATATTCAAAAAGCAACCAGCATGTATTAAATAAACTATTGATCAAGGAAACAACATGGCATAATATGTGCTCTCAACAATGTGCTTTAGAATGTAATGGAGTGAGTAAAATAAAAGCACCCACATTTTCAACTTCTTTTTTTTCCTCTTTTGCAGAACATTGAAACAGCTGCTTCCTTCACGTATTGGCGACAGAGAATTCCCAAGAGCATATTGTTTGTAAAAAGGTAGAAGTCTCCTCGGTTTGAAAAAATATATATTTAAAACGTAGATCCCGAAGTAATGAAACGTGACATAAAATGTTTTTTGTTTTTGTCTTTGTGAAATTCCTGGGTCAGATAGGTGCAACTTTTTAAAATTGTTGGTGTCGTTAGATGAAATTGAATAATATATTTAAAAAATATGTTGTGACAAAATAGCTGGGTCACATTGTGTTGCATGGTTTGTTTGTTTGTTGATAGTGCTTGTTATGGGCAGTTTCTCGTGAGAGTGAAAAATAGGGAAAGGAATATAAACTGGTTGGTGCGGCCATATCTGTACGTAAAGTTGAGGAAAACTCGTTTTTTCTTTCCCCATCCTCAATCCTTAGTCTTTTAGATCCTTAGTCTTTTAGGTTATCAGCATGTAACTAACACTTTTTTTTCAATAAAAATAGGTAATTACGTTTTTAGTTCTCAACTTCTAATCTACTTGAATTTAAAAGAGCATTCACGACATAATATATGAAAAATGTGAGCCAAACATTTTCTTATTTAATTTTCAAAAAAAAAATCTAATTTTAAAGTATGTTTTAATCGAGTTAGGTTAATTTAATATTGTATTGCATTTAAATTATTTTTTAAATATCACATTTAAATAACTAGTAATTATATTTATATAGTTGAGGGTATGAGTCAGAATAACACCTATTTTCATTAACTTTTGTAATTAAATACGTATATTACATTAAAAATAAAATAAAACAATAACTTATAATGTTACAATAATAAAAACATTAATTACTTTACCGAACTAAAACAATGATTACTTGTACAAGGACAAATCACCTACTTCCAGATAACGAAGATTCAAACAGAAATTTGTGTGATTGGCTTGTCTGCTAGAAAAAGGCTAATGGCTGAGATTGCAAGTTGAAACAACATTAAATGTTGAAGTTCTGTTAGTCCAACACGTACCAACAAAGATTTCAGTCTCCCAGCATGGGCTTGTTTGATCAGAAACGCTTATTAAGGCCATGAAAAAAACGGTGCTTTCTCCTCTTCGAATGCCTCCGTGATTGTTTTGTCATGACAAAGGGTACAAATTGAACCTACGCAAGAACAAATTACCATTAATTTACACTATGTTAAAAATATCATTCAATTAGCGGACACGTGATGAAAAACTAAGGAATTTTTGTAAATAACGTTCAACAAAGAAATAACAATAAAAAAGAACAGAAAAAGACGATTTGAATACAACAGCTGCATAAACAGAAACTTCTTGTAGTCAAATTCTACATTTCATTAAAAGAATGAGTAGGACAAACTAAGCAATATAATTCTATTTGAAATGACATGCACCATTTACTAACATAATGCAAAAAAGTAAGAAGCAAGAAACCATATCATTTTTCCCACAAAAAAAGGTTATCAAAACTTTTCTTCAGACTTGTTTGAACATAAATAATGAGAATCAGCATAATAATCAATGCCTTAGGAAGAACGATCCTTTTAAGGATATTTAATACGTAAAATTCCAATATTGGAAAAAGAAAATAATAGAGAAAGTAAGTTAGAAGAGAAGAGATACAAAATAAATCTGAACACAGAATGCAAAGGACATACCTGAGAATTATTTCGTACACCAAAATTTTGGAGTGCATCATTATCATCTAGGAGCTTGTTGTTATGGCATGACAAACAATAATTTGCCCATACATATTTCCTGCAAATGCACAAGTTTCGGAAATGTAGAGTTACACAGAATCAGGATTTCCCGAGATGAACTTTTGCCATCTAATCAAAAAATATTACACACCATTGTTAACAAAATTACCCGCAATGACTAAAGCGATATTGCTACGAGCAATAACTTCTGGAATACAGTAAAGAAGTTCACTAACTTTTCTCTCGTTTTGAGAAAGGAGAATTGATGATGGAATAGAGAGAAAAAGAAGACTGTAACTCACCAAGAAATATGGCGGTGACCCATGCCAGATTGTTCCATGTCATTCACCTTCCTCTTGATCGCAAGTTTCAAATCCTTGACTGTTGCTGAATTCATCACTGCCACGTCTTATACCACCAGAAAAAAAACAACTAGTGAATCAGAACTTTAAACAGGCAATTTAAAATTTTCAAAACTTATTAGTAATGTGAATATTATTACCAAGAGTAGACCCATCCAATTTCAAGACAGAAATGCGCATGGCACTCCCCAGTTCAAGGTTGATGAGAGTGTCAACATCTGCCAAAGTTGGGTTCTTGGGGACATCAGAAAGTATAGGATCATCTAGCAAGTTTGTCAGCAACGAGTTCAGCCTTGCCTTCTTCATGCTGCTCTTGTTATATTCTTCCATTTATCTTCTCTCAAGCTTCCCTACGGAACTATCTTTCTGATCAGCCTGCATATAATTGAGGGAACACTAGTCCCTTAAATACATGTATTCAAATACAACAATACATATTCTCTTTGACTTAGACATAGTAAAACGATTATCCTTTATTACCAAATAATACTGACTACAGATTATAAAGAAAAAACACTAGCACAATGCAACAACACGTTGACCTCTCCTCCAAATTGAATGGAAAGAATAGTTACTCAGTCTCACCATTTCTTGAAACATATCATGAAAAATAATCACTCAAAACACACAGGTTATTTGAAGAGTACCAATTATTCTAAAGTACACAACTTTAAAAGGTGTTCAGGATATTCTTTCTTATTTACCCAGAACAATGAAGGATAATACGATATCACTGAATGCCGCAATTCACATGGGTTTTGTTAGGAAGCTAAAAGCTACACTGCTCTAAAATATCTCACTGTCATTAAAGCTATAAAGAAGCTGAAAGTTAAATATTGATTTTTTTCATTCCTTCCTCTTTGTAAAGAGAAATACACTTTTATAACCTAAAATATACCAACTGAATAAATAATAACCTATTAATATCATCATCTAACAAAAGTTTTAGTTCACGTTGCCGTACAAGATGAGAGAACGTACCTTCTTTTTAAATTATTATTATTTTTTCAGAGATAGACATTAACTTCCTTGTTATAGGTCTTTCTAGTTGGTTTTGCTCTAGTCTCTCATTTTTTTTCCTCCTTTATTTTATGGATTGGGGAGCTGCAGATGATTTTCATTAATTATGGTATCAACATAGTTGAGATGTCAATTAACATTGTGATGCTTTAGCACTACAATTCTATTAAAAAAAATATTATAAATATGAGAAAGCTAAGATATAAAAAAGAGTTAAACAGTTTATTTAGGAAAGCTTATCACATTCAGTCATATCAATTTGGCTGTGTCCAACTTGCTTAGAAACATGCAAGTCATTCATTTCACTCCTTACTCGCTCAACCTCATCCCATCTCTCAGCTTCAGCATAAATGTTAGATAACAACACATAATCTCCATCTGTTAGACTTTTCAATTTGGCAAGTTGTTGGAATGACACCTTAGCCAGTTCCATGTTCCCTTGTGTCCTACAAGCACCCAGCAATGTTCTCCACAAAATGGCTCTATTTTGGAAAGGAGAAGTTGTGATCATTTGATGTGCCTCTTCCAGCAAACCAAATCTACTTAAAAGATCAACCATGCAACCGTAATGCTTCATTTCGGGCAGAATTTTATACTTCTTCACCATATGATTAAAATACCATCGTGCTTTATCTACCAAACCCTTATGACTACAAGCAATCAAAACCCCAACAAATGTTACTTGATTCGGCCTAACAGTATCAGGCCCGCATTCCATCTCTGAAAACAACTTCAGAGCTTCCTCACAGTAACCATGGACAGCCAAACCAACAATCATAGCATTCCAACAACTCCTAGTCTTTATCCTCATCCCACTAAATACCTCCCAAGCTGAACTCAGATTCCCACATTTAGAATACATATTCAGAAGGGCATTTCCCAAATACCCTTCAATCTTATGCTCACACACTTTGAGAGACTCGTGTATTTTGCTACCCATTTCCAGTGCACCAGTTTCTGCACAGGCACCCAGAACTGAAATAAACGTCACTTCAGTGGGTCTTACTCCAGCATTTTGCATCTCAGAAAACAGTGTCAACGCTCGTGAATAATCCTTAACGGACACAAAACCAGCAATCATAGAATTCCAGGACACAACATCCCTCTCAGGCATAACTTGGAACACCCTTCTTGCACTCTCAATATCACCTAACCTAATGTACCTTCCAATGACAGTGTTCCATGAAACAACATTCTTGAGTGGCATCGATTCAAGAAGGTAATCAGCTGACTTAGAATCATTGACACTATGGTATGCCGATATCATGATATTCCAAGAAACCAAACTTCTGTTACTGATTTCATCAAACAAGTGTTGGGCAACATGGACCAATCCACATTGAGAGTACATATAGAGCAAAGAGTTCTGAATAGAGGGGTCTTGATCAAACCCCAGTTTGAGAACAGTACAGTGAACTTCACACCCTTTGGAAACAAGAGTGATCTCATCGCACTTGCCAAATTCTTGGGCAAACTTGTGTGCTCTAGAGCAAGCCTTGAGCACAAAGTTGTAGGTGAAATGGTCAGATACAACATTTGAGGTCTGCATGTGACTGTAGATGTATAGAGCTTGAAGAGGGAAGGAAGACTTGGCAAAGGCTCGAATCATAGTGTTGCAAAGGAAGGAGTTGTTCATAGAAGTTTGTAGGAAGAGGGAATGAGCATGGGAGAGGTCTCCCGTAGGAGAAATTGCAGAAAAGAATATTAACCTGTCAATGAAAGGAATGTGGGTTTGAAAGCCTGCCTTGGTGATAATGGCTTGCACTTGTTTCAGTTCCAACATGGAACAAAGGTGCTCAAGCACATACCTTATGCGTGAATATGTTCCCACCATTCGTGCTCGCTGTCACTACAAGTATTCATATAAATAAATAAACTAAGTATTCCTATGAAAATTGAGTTGTATTTAGATGGGAAAAAAAAACAAGGATTCCATAAACAAGACTGAGCATTCGTTAAGGTTGAGGACGTGGAAAGTTGAAAATCCAAATTACTATGGATTTGAACTAGACATGGGTACATGGTCCGCAATTTTTACCAACCGCACCCGCCCTATTAAACCCTCTGTCTATACAACTGTACCCGCAAAACCCAACTGCAAGCACGCTCTTTGGAACTTCTTATGCTAATCGGCATTCATATTACACTTGATTCATATTACAAAAATTGGGAGTAGTAAAAAACTACAATAGCTGCAAGCAGACCGACAATCAGTAAAGGAAAATCAACAGGCAAAAATGATTGGCATAAACAGCAATCAGTAATACCAACAATTATAATATGCACGTACCAGAGGCACAAACAGAGAAGGGAAATTACTGGTAAGCACAAACAGAATAAGAAAATTGATGACTTCATAAATTCACTGAATCAATATTTCAACAATGCACAACCAATAGGGAGCCAGGGGTGCAATAGTTGTTACTTACACCAAGGTCACACGGCGAATCGTCGGAGTCTTTTCGTGGTTCAGGTGAATCCGCCAAGGGTCGCCGGAGCGGAGGAGGCAGCCGCGGATGGTGGTGGAGAAGTAAGAAGAGGATGCGGTGGCGAGTGAAACTATAGTAACTAGAAAAAGGAATTGCGAGAAAAGTTTCTTTGTTATGAGAAAGAAGAGGGAACCCAACTTGTCTGAGAAGTGAGGTTGAGGCTGGAAGAATATGTGATTAAACACAATGAAACTACTTCTCCTCACACTAATGAAATATTGGTTTAAATGGGTTAAATTTTTAAATAATATTAATTTATTTTCCTAATTTGTTGTTTTTTGACAGACTTCTATGTTAAACAAATTAGATCAACCGATTAATGATAAATATTAAAGCTAAAAAGTCTTTTAAGAATTGTAAAACTAACTGAACCACAAAGATTAAGGGTGAGCAAGATCCCATCCATCTAGAATTTGAATTAATTTGTATTTTGAAATTAGAGGATGAATTTAATTTATGCATTGAATAATCCTAGTCCCATTAAGCGTCCTTCATTATTTTAAAAATATATACTTTTTAAAAATTTTGTTTAATAGTAGCTCCGTCAATGAACATGTGACTCTTCTAATCAATTTTCATATATTTAAAAACCCAGTTAATTTATTTAGTTGGTAATATTAATTTTGTCAACAAATTATATTATCTCAGTATCATTGAAAATCATATTTTTACTATTCTCTTAATTACTTTGCACCTAATTAATTAATGTGTGGTAGTCATATTCACTGATTCTTGTAAAAAGAATGTGACTGTAAAAATAATGTAATAATTATTGAGAAGTAGGGAAGACAGAGAGAGATTTTATTTTATTATTTTCTAAGTTTGTTATCTTTAATAATGTAAGAATGAAGATATTATAATTGCATAAATTTAAAAATAAAGTATTAAATAAATTGAAGATGAATATATATACATACTTAATAATTTAAAATGACATCGGGAATCAGATGAATATATATACATACTTATTTTTTTTTTAAATTCAATTTAAAAGGTTAATTGATGAATGGTCAATTTGAGTATTTCTTTTTAATATTGGAATGAGTTCGATGATACCTACTAGTACAAATTTATTTATATTTTTTAGTTTTTTAAGTTAAAAAAAGTGTCGTTTTGACTTATTAACTATAATTCTAATTTAATAATACATGTTCATCCAACGTTAAGCTAGTGGTCCGTAGATTTTAGGCAAATACCCATCCAACATAGTTAATAAAAGAAACATTACCACAGTATTAATCTTAGTTCTACTTATACAATTAAGCCCCCCCTACTTGATTCAATCAACTTTCACATTTAAAAATAAAACTGAAATTTCGTTACTAGTGTAGAAAAAAATCAAACCATTTAAATAATTTATTTTTTCAGAAAACGGGATCATATGTTTAACCCAAAATCATATAAACGAAATATTTTACTGAAACTGGTATGCCAGTATTCACTGATTCAATATAGTAACACAATTGCTGATAACATATTCTATCACTTACTTTTTAACGAACTCTTTAAAGGAATGAACATATCATGGAAAGGCTACTAACTACTAAACAAGCATATTCCCCTTATTTGGATTTCATTCTGAAACTACACTTAGATGAATTTGAACCAATAAGAAATACGACACAATTCTGAAACAGTGTATTAGGTGATGAATCCGATGCCTTCGAGCATATAATATTTTACAACGAAAATAAAAAGCAGTTTTCTATTAAATGAAAAGTTGTCGAAGAAGGTGAGGGAGGAATAAGTAACAAAATAATCATCTGTTTTATACCATTAGTATGTGAATGCATCAACTATTCTTCCAGGCCTTTGTATACCCCACTAAAGCTGTTAACAATAGAACCTTTGTATACCCCACTAAAGAACATTGCTGTTAACAATAGAACCGTTCATACAATATAATCAAAACATAGAAAAAAAAGAAAACCAAGTTAAATCTTTTCAGGCCTTTGTATACCCCTCTATAGAACATTGATTAATGTCCATTAAAAACACACCAACGGCAATCACATTTTATGCATCTCTTAATATGTGAATCGTACAGGCATTTTTATGAATTCACAAATAGAAAAAGGCAGGGGAGAATCGATTAAGTAAATATAACTTGAGGCTTAAGTGCATATCTGACAAATATTGATTAGAATACGTAGGGTTTTTTACTCTAATTATAGCATTACTCCATGCTTCTCTACCATGTTGCAGATGATATCAAATTCCAAGTCGTTAAAAACTCAAACTTGTTCCTACATTGGTGCAAAATTCTCAAGGCAGAGAAATCACCAGGTAAAGCAAGTTCAGAGGGCGCAGAATAAGGGCTGAATATAACAGTGCCCTGTCTCTACACAAAGGCTTGGGTTATAGAGCATCAATGTGATTGGTTGCTAAAGCCCAACATAAAAACACTGATTTCCTTCCAATATGAAGGCCAATAAACTAAGAATATTAAAATTGTATGCAAAAAAATCTAACTTGATGTTTGATATAAATCTAACAATAGAACCGTTCACAAAACATAATCAAAATATAGACAAAAATAAAACAGATAAATAAGAAAGTAGTCACATACTCTTCAAGCCTCAACCTGCAAGAGAAAAGGAGAAGGTACCCTTTAGCAAAGTTTGAAACGAGGAAGACCCTTGCAAAGCCTGGACGAAATCTTCACAAAACCTGCCAGAGAATTGTATGCTCTCATTGTATTTCAAACCAAAAGATATTCTGGTTCCGTCGTTGCCGATTAAAAGCTTTCCAATATAATAATGCTGAAGTGACTATATTTTTAAACTGCAAGATATGAAGCTACAACAGAGTTTAAGCACAACAAATGCCTTTTACTACTAGGTGGGTTTGGTTTCATGTATTAAAAAAACTCATTTTTTATAGAATTGCAAACTCATTTGTTCTTTACAAGGAATATATGCTACACCTCTAAAGGTAAGGTTTGCTAGCATACTCCGTATAGAAAACAAAGTCGGAGTGTATTAGTAATTCCATGTCAAAGTGAAAAATTGTTCTCAATTGTTATCATGGGAAAAACAAATCTTGATGATACAATATTATATAGATGGTCAATATTAATTTGTCTCATGAGAACAAATATAATCTCTTAAAATGAATAGAAGCAAAACTGATTTCTTATTGTACAGCACAGCCACAGTCCTCTGATAACAAACAAACTGTGTTTTGCAAAGCAAAAGATAAAAGAAGATATATTACGACAAGCTGATTGAGGATTACTCATCTTTCTACATTCATCATGTGGGTGACACGAGTTCTTATGATAGATACAAAGCTTCTAAATAATCATCAATGTAGGCTAAGCTCGGCCAATGATCTGTACGGATACGAACTAAAGTTGAAACATCTCCAACTTCCATTTGGAAAAGGAGATGGAACCGCGGTGGAAGAAATATTAGAACATGAAAACAACCTATGTTTCTTTTCCTGGTATTGCTAATAGCCCCCTTCTCATACTCTTCATCATTGTAAGTAAGACGGAGTGGACCTGTATCATGATTAGTAACAGAAGTAGCATCAGGAGGAGCATCTTCCCAAATGACATTTTGAATGATTCCCCCTTCCCATACAGCATCAATAAGTGGCTCCCCACTCACACCTACAACAAAGCGTGCCAAATGGCGCTCAGTTGCCTGGATCAAAGAGGTTGCAGGGACATCAAGAAGCTTGACAGATTGAGTTCCACTGATGGCAGCAATCCCTTTACCCCCTTTCAACTGAAAGGTCTCCCGGCCAGTGCTGGAGGATGATCCACATGCCTCCCATAAAGTATTGAACAGGTCAAAGTTGTATCGAGGCGTTTCATCTTCTGGAATGTCTGATGGGACAATAGCCTTGAGAAACATGTCTTCTATGCCTACTGTGATTCCTTGAAGTTGACCTTGGATGATTTGACCATTTTCTGCATTTGTTTCAATGTGAACATCAACTATACCTGGTGTGGGTTCCCTGGGTTCCAAATCAACTACAACAGTAGCTCTATATTTTTCCTCTTCTCTGGAATCATTTCCGACACCAACAGGAACAATACTTACGGAGCCATTTTGAGATGCAGGATCTTTATTGTATGGTTCACCAAGAAGAAAAGGTATACGATAGGATGGAATTGACCCATATGGTGCAGATGACGAGAAATTTAACACAGTAGCATATATAGCCGGAAGTGTGTCTATCTCTTCTAAGGATGGGACAGGTTTATCTATTCCCAACATGCGATTGAAAGTATTAGATTCAAATCTCAATCTGCATGATATTCTGACTTTCAGACCTGGCATATATCTGAAGTCGGGAATGCAGGAAAAGTACTTCCTTAATGTGTTTAAAATTTCTGCGACTTTAGAATCCATAACACGGAGTGGCTCTTGTGGCTGATCTATCCTTCTAGTTTCAGGAATGGTCAGTGTATTGGAACTATCAGAAAATTCCTTTTCCTCAACAGGAGCTTTGAGGTCTCTGATGCTCTCCAGATAAGTAGGATTGGCGGCGTTACTTACAACTAAATTTGACAACGACAGAGACCAAAATTGTTTGACTAGCAATGGGCCCAGACGCTCAAGGTGAATGCAGGATGATAAGTTTTTAAATGACTTGAATTTCTGAGAAGGTCGAGGTGACTGAACGTTGAAAAATGAGGTTGGATGTGAAGATGGTGAAATTCCAACGATCATGTCCCCAAGATTCAGGATGTCTCTAAGCTTCTTCCCGGGAATGCAGACCAGCATGCGCAAGTAGATCCTGCAAAATACCATATATCAGCACAGGCAGGCAATAATATTTACAGGCCCTCTAAACCTTGCAGTTATCTTCATTCAAGAGATAATTAATAAGCCAGACGGGTGAAGGAGAAAACTGGAACATATATTTTGTCAAAGGCGGCACTATGCATACCTTGAATTGTCACGAACCTCCAGATCAGGAAAATATAGACATGTAAATGCAAGCAGACGAGACAATCTAATGAACAATCTAGAGCTATGGTGGCGCATCAGCATAGTTCGGCAAATTCCAAGAGCTCTGCTTCCCTGAGACCAAGATTTCAACCCTGTATCTGGGCCGTGTTTCTCCACAAGAAAAATCATGAAGTTCGTGAGCACCTCTAGCAATCCACGAGGAGGTATAGTCTGATTTTCAGCAATTCTATCAAATATTGGAAAGCAATAAACCAACTTATAATCCATTGTCACTTTGGGAAGCAAGTGCTCATCAAATTTCTGAAGTAAGCACTCACCCAACCAAGAGTGCTTTTGACAGGAGAGTAACCGGTCAACAAAGGCTACGACAACAGGAACCAGTCTTCTACTTTCCAACATCATGTTCACCAGCAACCCCTGGAAAACAAAACAAAGAAACTTGAATACATCATGCCTAATCCGCAGCAGTGATGAAAGAAATGAGCCCGCATCAGCAATTAACCATGGAATCTGAACTTTTCAGTATAACTAGAATGCAATGTCTAAACTAGAAATATTCTTAGCACCTGCAAAGTGCGAAAAATGGCAGAGTCCAACAGATTTCTTGCGGTGGAAGGATCATTGTCAGAATGAGAAGAAGATGCAATCAAAAACATATGGAAGGTGCGGAATGCAACAGCGGTCTCAGTGCTCATGGGAGGCAACCATTTGAAAGAAGAGACACAAACAAGGCCATTTTCAAACAGCTTCACTGGATCAATCAACTCCTCAGAACCACTTTTCAGCTTCAATACATGAGCACAAACCGAGGAAAACGCAAGAAGATCAAGCTTCAAGGCTTTCAAAGCCAGAGGATCAAACAAAGCGGGATAAAAGGTGGAGCACAATTCGACAGTGGGCTTCGTCTTCTCGAAAATCAACTGATTGAAACCCAACAACCAGTGGACAGCCAACAAGCGAAACACCAAACTATGCTGAGATTCCTTCGAAATCAACAAGAGCCTGCGAGAAACCTCTCCCTCTTGACCATCAAACGCCTCCAAGAAACGCAAATACATGCTCAAAACAACATGGCACAGAACAGGGTCAAAGGAATGAATCATCCCAAACAACTGCACCTTCAGCATGGAAGGTTGCAATTCCAGTGCCACAGCCACGGGAATTATCATCCACACAAACTCCATCATTCCGCAAGGAGTCATCACTTGCGGCCACTCCAGCAAAAATGCCAACGCCCTCCTCAACTCCTTCACATTCAATCCCGAACCTAACTCCGAACCTGAACCCGAACCCGAACCCGAATCCGTCACACAGTTCGGCGCGTTGAAAGGGACCATCGGAACCGATGTGTTAAGAATCGAAACGCCGAGTTTCCGAGCGACGATGTTGTGAATCACCGACGTGAAGAGCAAGAGGTAACACTGCGAAGCGTGAGTTCGTTCGTTCTGGCACAGACTCCACAAGTGTCCAACCACATCCGAGAGCAATCCCGGTTTCCATCGCTCCAATTCCCGCAGGCAATCGCACGCCACGCCGCGCGTGTGCCGGTCCGAACTGAAATTCGGACGGTTTACCACTGTCAGCAGCAGCCCGACCAGGTTATTCTCCGTTTGGGCATCGACGACGACGTTTTCCGATGTGCAGATGAGAATCGAGGTGGCGGAGACCATGAACTGCTCTTTGAAGGCGGAAGCGACAACGTCGAGCGGCGCATTGACAACGGCTTTGAGCGCGTCGACGAGACGATGGAGATGGTGGTGGGAGATGAAGAAGGAGAGGGAGAATTCGTCGAGGAAGACGAGGAGTTGGAGCTTGAGGAAGAGAGGGAAGTCCTTGCGGAGAAGAGACGAGAGGAGAAGATCGAAGAGGGGATCCAGAGAGTTCCATTTGTCGTGGATGCCATTCTGGAAGTCCTCGATTAGGGTTTCCCACTCCTGAGCTGTCAAAGGCTTCGATGGTGGTGGCGCCGCCGCTTTCTCCGCCATGCCGTTCACGCTTCGGCGTAGCTGCTTTTCTCATCACTTTCCTCACTAAACAAAAACTGGACCTGGACTCTGCTCATTGGATTGCGTGCGTTTCAGAACTCCCAGATCTTTTTTTCTGTTTTGGTTATTGCACCTTGTACTCGAGGTTTTGCTCCGACGTTGAGGTTAGGAATTGCCAGAGGTGAAATCTGAGGTTGATTGAGCGTGTTTTTGTGGCATGAGGGTAATATGTGAAGGGTTAAGGTTTTTGGTCCATGTCGTAATTTTTGCTTCATTCGAAATCTTGTTTGTTTATCTTATAAAATTATTTATTACGAGCACCACTTTTTTTTTTTTTTTTGCCAAAACGACACCCTGTAGATCCGTTTTGAGGGATACTAATCAGAGAAATTTAGGGCACAAGATTGCTTTGTTCCTCGAAACCATTGGGAGCGATGTTGAAGACTACCCAGCTCTGATATAATTTTTTTTTTTCTAATTTTATCTTCTTTCTTTTGTTGAGTTATGCTATAATAATATATATTTTATTAATTTATTTCTTTTGTGTGTTATTCTCCTCCATTCACGTATGTTTGTTTTTTTATATAATTTGGTTTTAGATTGCGTCTTAACGATTATAAGATATAATCTGTGTTTTGTTGTATGAGTAAAGGGCTGTAAATTATTATATAATCTCTTCTTTTAGAAAAATAACTATTATATAATCTCTATGACATATTATTTACAGTGTATTATAAGTGCATGACACAGTATGGTGTAATTTCCTTTACTTGTAGTTACGAGTTAATTTAAATTAGGATGTTTGACAACCTTAGCAATACTGATCAAGTTTCAACTATACAAAGTGTTCCAAACCTGTAAACAAGAAAATATTAATGAAACACTGATCATCAAAAACAGATTCAATCATTTCTAGTGAATAAAAAATATGCATAATTTGATTTGCTCTACGATAGATAGCAATTACCTGTGGTTGTTTAATGGTTCTGATGTATTCTTCTGTTTCTGATACAGACACAACTCATTGCAGTTTATGTTTGCCATCACTGATGATCTCTACTATTTATTAATTGTAACTGTGTTTCAGCGTATCAAAGTAATTGTGAATTCTATTGTAAATAATCTGCCAAAACAGCTAGGCATATACACAACTATTTTGTTAGAAAAGAAAAAAGTTGATGAGGAAAATGCTTAATGCTCCAACAATGCACCTTCAACTAGTTAACCCTTTGGTAGTCAATTGAAAATTCTGTATTGGGCAGGTTAGATAAAGTCATTTGTGTATTGGGAGCTCTCACAATGAGCATAATGCAAAGCATTTCTACTTATCTTCAACATATAAAAGATTATGGGGTGCTTCTATGTCGTGATTGCAGTCATGATTTTCTCGAGCAACGTCATTAGCAGGTACCTTGTTATGTTCAGTTGTGTTATATTTTGATTGTGATGGATGTTAACTAAAAATTGTGAATGCACATGCAGGTGCTGTGAGTGGAATATGCCTGAGTTTCAACTGGTGCAAAGAGGGCCAGTGTTTGCCTCCATGTTTAGCCCCATTGGTACAGTGTGCTCTGTAATTTTCTGTTATTACACTTGGAGAAAGTGTGAGTATTTGAAGGTACATTGCTAAGATTCCTAGCTAGTGTGTGTAGCTTCTGACTTCTGCAAATTGTATTCCCATTTATAGTGTCTTATTTATTCCTTATCACAAACACTTCATAGCAATATTTATACTGTAATACATTTAAGCTAGATTAGTAGAGTCAATATTCACTAAACTATTGATCAAGGAAACAACATGACATAATATATGCTCTCAACAATGTGCTTGAGAATTTAAAATAAAAGCACCCACATTTTCAACTTCTTTTTTTTCCTCTTTTGCAGAACATTGAAACAGCTGCTTCCTTCACGTATTGGTGACAGAGAATTCCCAAGAGCGTATTGTAGAAAGGTAGAAGTCTCTTGGGTTTGAAAAAATATATTTTTAGGTTTTTCGTTGGATCAAGCAAACATAATTTCATAATTCATATCAAGTTATGCTACTTTGAATAGATTCTATTTTGTTACATTTAAAATGTAGATTCCGAAGTAATGAAACGTGACATAAAATGTTTTTTGTTTTTGTCTTTATGAAATTGCTGGGTCAGATAGGTGCAACATTTTAAAATTGTTGGTGTTGTTAGATGAAATTGAATAATACATTTAAAAAATATGTTGTGACAAAATAGCTGGGTCACATTGTGTTGCATGGTTTGTTTGTTGATAGTGCTTATTAAGGGAAGTTTCTGCTAAGAGTGGAAAATAGGGAAAGGAATATAAACTGGTTGGTGCGGCCATATATGTACGTAAAGTTAAGGAACACTCCTTTTTTCTTTCCCCATCCTCGATCCTTGTTCTTTTAGGTTATCAGCATGTGACTAACACTTTTTTTCTATAAAAAATAATAATTACGCTTTTAGTTCTCAATTTATAATTTTTCGTTGATATTTTTTTATAATATATATATTTTGATAAAAAAAATTATTTACGTCCACCCGAAAATAATTTCACCCATATTGATTGAAAAACTCTAACAAACATCAATTGTAGAACAAAGTTAAACATTGGATAAATAATCTGAAAAATGTCAATCAGAAAATTATTTATAATAATATCCACTAAAAACATTGACTTATAATAAAAATAATAATAATATCATCACTATTGATAAAAAACGAAGTGATATTAGCCAAAAAAATGATTGTTGATAGAGAGAACTCTTATTATCATTACTTAAGAAATAACTATAAAGTATGTCTTGATTAGCATTGGTAAAAGATAATTTTAAATGGCATCAATTGAAAATAATATTAATTGATGTTAATTAAAAAATTTATATTTAACATAACCTAAAAAATAATGTAAATGTTGAAAAAATAAATAAAACTCAGCTAACATAAACTTGTAAATAAAATTGGCTTATAAAATATATGAAAAAAAAAGACGTTAGTGATTTCAACCAAAAATATTTGTTGACATTAACTTAAGAGAATCATTTGTTGAGATTAACTTAAAATAATATTTTGTTAAAATCAGTTAAAAAAATAAGTTGAATCAATGATATCTCAATCTCAACTGAACTACAATATCTCAATTAAGTTAATCTCGATCTAAATCAAAAACTTAAAATATTCTTATTAGAATCCAACAAAAAAAATATAAAAAAATTACACAAAATTAAGAAAAAAGAAAGCATAAAAAATTTGAAATTCTTGCTCGGATAAAATGGAGGTAGTACGTGTTAAAATAGAGAAATTTAATTTGTTGTGAATGTAAAATAACTTTATATTTAAAATATATAATCACTAAATTTAGAAAAATCTTTAAAACCTAATGTAATCATCAAATTAGTCATTTAAAATTTTAAATTATTTTTGTATGAAGCCTTCAACACTCTTGTCCATAAATTAGTCTCCTAAAAATTTAATCCAATTTTAATCTTAATGAAAAGAAAAAATTGTTGACAAAGTCTCTACAAGAATAATCTAGTAACTGACCAAATAAATAACAACAATGTCGTGACAAAAAATAATCTTTAAAAATATAATTTCGTAACTGGAATTGTTGTTATAGTGTTTTTAAACTTTAAAAGAAATATTTTATTTCCTTTTTTCTATTGAATAGTTCTATATAAAAAATCAACCGTTAGGTTTAAGGCATGGTTTTACATGTAGAATATTATATTAATCTCAAATATTTAATATACATTGAAATTGAAACAATTGTGTTTGTATATATG
>Ga0123340_1000344_pt1 | contig 28476 bp, 13 predicted proteins | sample SirMexnodulemix_FD_89961 | JGI IMG/M metagenome (GOLD analysis project Ga0123340, IMG submission 89961) | Root nodule microbial communities of legume samples collected from Mexico - Siratro Mexico nodule mix | ecosystem: Host-associated > Plants > Roots > Nodule | place: Mexico: Nepantla...
ATTGTAAATATATATATATACGTAATAAATTTCTTGCACATATTTACAATTACCTCTTACACATATAATATCATGTCACCAAAAGGTCATAAATAAAAAAAGGTAAACTATAAAAATATTATATTTGATATACATATATATGGAAATCATGATTTCAAATAAATCAAATTATATCAAATAAAATTTATCTTAATTTATTGTCAAATATGTTTACCTACAAATCCCAACTTCAATAAATATAAATTAACTACATTTGGAAAGCTTTATATTAAATAAGTCTTAATAAAGACTATTATCTAACTCACTTTAAGTATTTTTAGTCTATACATAAGTTTTGAACATGTAGGTAAGAGATCCATTAAACAAATAATGTAATAATGATAGTGGTGAAGTATTTCCGTTTATTTCATATTGAATAATGTTTTAATTTAAGTGATTTAGACCATTAAAAATATTTCCTTTCAATAATTACTTATTGTAGTCAACAATACAAACTATTGATCTAATATATCATCCTAACTATCTAACTAATCTCACCAATTTAATATACATAATTTCAATACATCCGTATATAAATATTTAAATATAAACTCAAGAATTTTAAATATTACATTATCAAACATTTATACATAACATATAGATTAATTTAAGATAAGTAAAAATAGAATTTCACTCTCCAGTCACTTGAGTGAGTAATCATCACTTGGTTGACTTTTATCAATTGAATAAAAAAAGATTTATTAATTCTTATTTTCTCAAACTACATATTATCTCTTAAGAGATGATATATGTCACAAAGTTCATAAATAATTTTTCAACCCAAAATCAATATTTTTGTTTGTTTTATCATTTTGAAATACATTATTTTGGTATTTGAATAAATAGTTGGTTTATTATAGCTAATATAACTCAAATTCACCATCCCAACTATTTTTACAAAACTTTGATAAGACTGTGATTTTTCATTTTAAAAATCAATATATAGTGTTTCTTTTCTTGAATAGTTCATTAGTAGTTTTCTTCCAATTACTTTGAATGGGATACACAAACATTTTGATGCTTAATATAATTAAGGAACAAGCGTTTTGATGCTTGATATAATTAAGGAATAAATGAAGTAGGTAAGAAATGTGTAAATAATAAATAGTGTACCTTGGAATTGTCATCATTTATACTGCTTTTAGTGTAATTAACTTTTACCTCTTTGGGTCTAGTAGACTCACGAGGTCCTTTGGATTTCTGGTCTAGTAAGCTTAATTAATTACATAAGTGTTCCTCAACAAGTAATCAAGATATATTATGATCTTAATAGGTTATTAATTGTATGCTTTTGGTAATCCGAGGTGTATTCAAGTATCCTTTTCTATACTTAACTTGAGCTCCCGAGGTGTATTCTAAGTATCTTTTCTATACTGAACCTTGAACTCCCTTAAGACAATAAAAAAAGTCTTAAAATATGAAGTATCACTTTGAATGACAACGTGTTAGAGATCATTCAGTACATCAACCAAATATCATATTCAAAACATAATAAATTTATAACCAAATCAATTCATACTTTTCAATTTACAATTTCAATCATTTCAACAATTCTAATATTGAACACATTTCACTACACAATATCAAAGATATTAATGATTCAAAATATTATTTTTTATTTAATAGTTGCTTATTTTTCAAGGAAAAAGCAAAATTGAAATCACATCAAACTCCTAGGAATCTAAGGGAACACCACTAAATCAACCAAAATATTCATTGAAAAAATAGATCAATTGAAAACATTTTCCAATTGATAAAATTAGTGAAATCTTAAAATACTTACAAATAAAATAAAAAGAACTAGCATAGGAAATTTTTAAAATAAATTTTGTAGAAAAAATGAGCAACTCTTATAATTTTAAAAAGATAGTAGAAGAAGACAAATTTAGAAAAAGAAAAAAAATATACGGAAAAGAAGAAAAATATAAGAAAGAAGAAATGAAAAGAGAAAATAAGATCACGATACTTACACAAAAGATGTTGTATATTTTTAAGAAGTGTTAATTAAAATATATTAAAACTAAATGTAACACTAAAAAGTTAATTAATATTTTTTTTTCCTCTACACAATTTAGAACTAATATATTTGTTTTATTTATAATATGTTAATATATTTTTGTCACAAATTATTCTTAGTATAAAATAAATTATGGATGTATTTCTCAAACTGATAAAAGACAAAATAAACTGACTAAAAACTTAATTTTTGAAAACCTATATTCTCCGTTAAATTTTTATTGAAATACAAAAGATAATATTTCAATTATTATCCATTAAGAAATCACTCTTCCACCTACCCAAATTTATTCGTTTCAGCTCTTACTTACAAATAAATCATTCACTTAATCAAATTTATCAATAATTAATAATTTAAACTAAAATTGTAAAAGAAATTATATTCCAAAATTATATAATACAATATAAAATTATATTTCAATTTATGTAATTTGAGAAAAAGAAATTATATTCTGAATTATATAATTTAAAATATAATTTTTACATTATATTCTTAATTGTTTAATTCGAAATAAAAATTGTATTTGGATTTTTGTTTTTTATTTTGAGTGTGAAATCCGGACTTGAATGAAGAGAGATATAGGAGAGTTTATTTATTTTTTATTAAGGCTAAAACGGTAATTGAGCTTCCTCCATAGCTGCGAGGAAACCATGGTGGGTGCAGGAAGAAGCCACCCATACCCAACCCAACTATGATACTGGCTTTAGCCCAAATTGAGGAGCCCCACCTAACGATCAAAAATACTAAAATAACCTCCTGGTAGACTTGGACTCAATGAAGACGAGTTCGTGGGAAGAAATGCCGATCGAGGGAGATGACGGTGTTGCAGAAGAACAGAGAAGACCTCTCATCATCAACCATCATTTTGATTCGTCAATTCAATTCCTTCATCAAAATGAAGACACTATCTCTTCTTTGCCATTCAGTCATACGGACACGCCGTCTTTACCCTCTCTTTCCGTTCCTAACCAACGCCTTGCTTCTCTCGATGTCTTCCGCGGTCTAACCGTTGCGGTTCGTCTCCACTACTTCCTTCGTCACTTCAATTACTTCATGTTTATGATTAAATCGAAATCGCCACTAATTCAATACGGTTCTAAATACTTTTACTAGTTTAGCATTAATTGCTTACCATCGATTGAACAAGGAGAGGAAAATTAGCTAATAAGACTATTATTTTTGAATTCTGATTTCAATAACTGGAATGTAGTTGCTTCTCCTTGCATAAAAATGAATCTCTTAAACTCTGCTGCAGTTGATGATATTGGTTGATAATGTCGGAAGAGAATTCCCGTCCTTGAATCATTCACCATGGTTTGGGGTGACACTAGCCGATTTTGTAATGCCATTTTTTCTCTTTGTGGTTGGCGTTTCGATTGCTCTTGTATTCAAGGTAAGTAATCTTCCAAATTCGTAAAATTTACGAAACTGGTGTTCTATGCTTCGGTTTTGTACTGTATATCACTTAATGAGTGATGTTTTGGACTTTAGACGCTGTATACTTTTATTTATATCTATATCTATATCTATTAGTGGCTTTCTTATTTATAGACGCGCAAATAATGAAAGAATAATAACTTCGAACGATGTTTTCGTTCTTGGACAACCTTTCAGAAAGTCTCCAGCAAACCCAATGCTACGAAAAAAGTTGTATTGAGGACAATTAAGCTTTTCCTTTTGGGGCTGTTACTTCAAGGTATGTTCACTTGTTTTTCTTCCATTTCATTACCCTCTCAACCAGCTGAAACTTGTCAGGCGAAGTTCCCATGTATTATTTTGTGCAACTTGGTATTCATTGTTCATATTATTTAAATCCAGGTTTTGTGTAATTGTAGTAATTCTATCTCTATATGTATGTATAAGTGATGCAATTGAAAACCCTTGCTTTAATGCTTTTGTCTGAAACTTATTCATAGGTGGGTATTTCCATGGACGTGGCAAATTGACGTATGGAGTTGATTTGAGCAAGATTCGCTGGCTTGGTGTACTTCAGGTAGCTGCTACCAGTAAATTTGTTAACCGTAACTTTTTCTTTTTTCTTTCGGTTATTTCTAATTCAGTAGGTTTTGTATTATTGTTGTACATGTAATGTTATTAATGATTTACTACATGAGACTAACAATTGGCAGTTTAATTGGTGTTTTGTCAAATAACTTATCTGTTTGATATATAGGTTAATGAGTGATTTTCACTTGCTATCTTTATAATGTCGTTTCTTGACTATAGTCAATGCTTGGTGAATTGTGTTGAGAAAGTAAATCCAATGTTTTCTCAGTAATGTTTTATGTTAAGGATGGTTTCAGATTTGCGATAAGTAGAAGGGTCATATGTCATTGAAATTAGTTGTATTATTTTAGGATATAGGTATTACTGCTGAGAAAAAAAGGTAAAAGCTTGACACTAAAGAAAATAATCAATCACCTTTCACTTTAATTTTTATAAATGTGTTATGAGTTTGATACATAATTTCCTTGTATGGTATCCAGAGGATATCTATTGGATATTTCTTGGCCTCAATATCAGAGATTTGGCTTGTAAACCATAATATTTTGGTTGACTCACCGGCAGCTTTTGTGAGGAAATACTACATTCAGTGGTTAGTTTACTTTTCTTGTGTTTAGTTTTTTCAGGGACTGAGCATGGCAATTAAAAGTTTCGATTTGTATGTTGAATATCACTTTAAAATATACATAACAGTGCAATGTTTCTCTGTCGTTTTCTTATAGATGTTTGTATAGTTGATGATTTATTTGTGCTAATTGTCATACATATCAATGCAGATTTTGTTACCTGATTCATGAAATGATGCATATTACTTTGGGTTGTATAATGCTCTTAAGTTTTTATTTTGACATTGGACGTACTTGTCATGTGTCAAGGATCTTTTTGATATACAGTTCATTATGCTGGATTTTAAGGTGAAAACTTGATTTAGATAAACATTTTTTTTTCTGCGTATTCTGATTTGATTGGATTTTAATCTCTTGAGATGAAAATGTCTCAGCTATCATTAGAACCTGACAATTCAATATAAACTAATGCTGCAACTTGCACCCGAACTTTGTTACAAAAGATTAATGGACTAGTTGTGAATATTGAAAAGTTTTCCTTCATATTGTTAGGCTAAATGAGTAACGTTTATTCAAAAGCCTAAACATATCTTTTATAAACTTTTCAAGCTACTATGTTTGCAAAAATAAATATATAAATGAAATTCAGGTTACTTTAATGGATGCAAGATGCTAGATCTCAGCATCTAAGTGTCAAAATTAAACTTCCGTTGGCACTACCTTTGCTTGCCTTATGATATTCTTTGGCGCTGATTGCTTGTTTCTTTATGCAGGATGTTTTCTATCTTACTATGCTCTGTGTACCTTTGCTTGCTCTATGGTCTCTACGTTCCAAATTGGAAATTTGAACATTCTAATTTGCTTGGGCCCAGTCATTTATCAGTTATTCAAAGTGTGAGGATTTTCACTGTTTTATTGAACGCTGAAAGACATGATAAATTTTTTATTTATGATTTCTTCTTGTGCACTTAACTCATGACTCGTTGCATATAGTAGACAAATTCAACATATAATTTGGTTTTTTGTTGCTCACGTCCTTTGTGGAATCTGCGTCAAATATATAAACCCTTATACATCGCCCCACCCCTCCCCTAATTTTCTGTAAAAAAACCTCGTATAATTGTGGAAGTATTCATAAAATGTATATTGATCACGATTAATTCTCATAGATCAGAGTGTTTACAATTGTTGTATTTTGTTTGGAAATAGAATTGCATATTTAGTCTCCCCTTTTGTTTGTTAAATAAGTTGCTTGGTTAAACAACAAGAGCATTGTTGTGAACTTACAACATTTATAATTACATTAGCTAAACTATATGCTAGTGAAAACCTCTTTTTATTACAAATCTAATTTCTATAATACATCCTAGATTCTAAAATTCCATTAGAAATTTGAGCTATTGAAATATTGGCCAAACAATTACCTTGAAATTTGCTTACACTATCAACTAGTTGTTTAGTATTCGGATGGCATATAAGCGTCTGTTTTGTACTTCAAAATATCACAAACTGTCTCTTTGACTAATCCATAGCTCTTCACTTTTTAAAAGTCAACTTTTTTACATATGATAAAATGAACTATCGTAGACTAGCATCAAAGTATCTTGCTAGTTAAAAATGATGCAGCATACTTAATGAACTGAGAAAACAATAATCTAAAGAGACCAATATTCATAGATAATCCATAAATATTAGAGAATAGATGCAGATGTATGTTATGTCACATACTTAATGAACTGAGAAAACAATAATCTAAAGAGAGTAATATTCATAGATAATCCATAAATATTAGAGAATAGATGCAGATGTATGATGTCACATTATGATGATTGGCATTTAATTTCATTTTTCATGGATTATGATGGCTTGGTTTTCATGATTATTATCATTTTTAGATTATGTGTTATTTTTATGACTCCCCCTACCTACAGGGGAAAAAATTGGTTTGTAGTTTTGTATTTTCGTTATCATGGAGAATGAACTCAACATACCAAATTTGTTTGTCAGGTTCATTGTGAAGTGAGGGGCAGTCTTGAACCTCCTTGTAACGCTGTGGGATTTGTTGATAGATTAATTCTTGGTGAAGATCATTTATACCAGCGACCCGTTTACATAAGAACAGAGGTTATTTATCTTCTCAGTAACTCCTTACTCCTTTATTGAATCTACTGTCACCTCAAATTTAATTTATCATATCTGTTAAATGATCTTATTCGTGACCTTCATTTTCAGGAGTGTAGTGTCAACTCTCCTGACTATGGACCCTTGCCTCCAAATTCACCTGGATGGTGCCTTGCACCATTTGATCCAGAGGGTATTTTGAGGTGGAAAAGCATTCCCTGCTCCCTCCTTTTATCCTTTCTTTTATAATTATTATAGTGTCATTGAAAACGATGTTTAAATCTTCTAATTCGAGTCACCAAGAACAAGATATTTTATTTTATCGAATTTTTGCTGGGTACTTATTTTATGTTATGTTAATATGTTTTCACTGTTCTCTCATGTATTGGTATTTTTATCCTTGAGATTAGATTGGCATTGACATCTTTAAAATACAATCAATGAAGTGTCTGCTAACTGATTTTCTTTAATCTTCCAGTTCACTGATGGCTGCGATTACTTGTTTCATGGGATTGCAATATGGGCGCATAATTGTACTTTTGCAGGTTTTGATTATGATTCCTTTATGATGCCTTAGGTGAAAGATTTAAATTTTTCCCTGGGATATGTCTATTTTCTATGATTCAACTGTGTCTTGTCCTTTCAGGATAACAAGCATAGGGTACTTCTTTGGTCTGTGTTTTCCTTCGCTCTATTGTTAGTAGGATACATTCTGGAGATTTTAGGTACTCTTCTAATTATAAATTTCTTAAGATAAAAAAAAGGTTCTATTCTCTAACAGCGGAATAGTTTTTCAGGAATTCCTTTATCGAAAGCACTGTACACGTTAAGCTACATGTGCATAACTGCAGGGGCATCGGGCTTAGTCTTGACTGCCATCTATTACACTGTAAGTTCATCCTTGTGTCCTAAGTAGAAATAATTTATATCCCAGGAAAGTGCAGATTATAGGCAAATGAACAAAAGGTGGTATGCCGGTACTGCGTGCAGTTAATCTCCTTTCCCAATGATCAAATGTACTGTGTTTTGAGGGCTATTGTTTGGAATCACCCATGCAGCCCTCGATAGCCTTATCTGGTGCACTTGTTGAGTCTATAAGCTGCCACCCACCAGTTGTTGAGCCCATTTGTTAACCCAATTTAATCACTGCCAAAGAAAATAGTGACATTCTGTTCTTAATAGGTGACTATAATCGCTGGTTAATGTTTAAAAACCTTCAACTTCATGAAAACATATTTTCTTGCAGGTTGACATAAAACATCACAGAAAGCCTACAGTTTTACTGCAATGGATGGGAATGAATGCTCTTGTTGTATATGCATTGGCAGCTTGTGACATTTTCCCAGCAGTTATCCAGGGTTTCTATTGGCATTCTCCTGAAAATAATTTGGTAATGTTTGTTTCCCAATGATTGTTTGAATATCTGCTCTTTTATTATAGTTATATAAGCTAGAGCTTGTTTTTCCTTTGAAGATTAAACTTTTACTAATGAAAGTTAACATTCCCCATCCTAGATTTCTGTAAACTCCTCTTGGCCCTGTCAAGTGGCATTTGCCCAAATACTAAACAAATTGTTTGCCTTCTTTGTTTATGGAGTGTAAATTATACTTGTTTGAGTACCTGGTGAATTTGGAATCATAAATTGCTTCCTATTTGCTTTGTACTGAAAAAAAAAAAGTGACAGTGCTCAATGTATAGTGCAACCCATATACATAACTCTTCTCATATTTTGTCCACTAATTGAAATGATTCAAAGTATTTTTCACCCTCTACTCAAGCAAAATGTAAACTAAAAGCTATTTTATTTAACTCAATTTGCATAGTCGAACAAATATAGCATGGTTTGTTTCCATATGGCGAGAATAGTGAATACTACTTTTTTCTAGCATTCCTTAATTTCTCACAACTGCATTTTTGGTGGAGGGATGTCGCTGCAAAGACCTTTTTCATACTTAATTACTAAATTTGGTTATTTGGTAATTTAATATGCAGGTTGATGCCACTGAAGCCTTAATGCAGGCCATACTTCATTCCGAAAAGTGGGGTACAATGGCCTTCGTAACGGTTGAGATTTTATTCTGGGGTATTTTTGCTGGTTTCCTCCACAAGAAAGGGATATATATAAAATTGTAATTGATGATGCAATCACGCCAAAGGCAATGAATTGTATATATCTATGTTCCTTGTGTATATCTTCCATTAGAAACTAGCCATGCTTTTTTCAGTAAGTACTTGTTGGTTATATTTGTTGATTCTCCTATGACCTGCCCAAGTTGTCTTTCTTAACTTTACCTTCATAGTGTCTGAAAGGCATTTACTTCCACTGTCTTGAAAATCTTAATGCGAGTAAAATTCAGCATGGGACTGAACTAATACTTAAATAATAATAGCTTTTGGACGTAAGCCCCCATTACGATAAGTTCCCTTTTGCTTTCCAAAACAAAGTTTGCTACAGCTATTTGCCATTAATTAATAGGGGGAGTAAATACACAGGTGACGAGGGGTTACCCTTCGGCCAAGTGTTATTCTTAGATTTTTCATTATTGAGCCCAAAGTGAGGTTCAAGTTGTACGACAATGACACGTAGTTGAGATAACCCTTTTTCTGCATCAGGCAAACTGTTTCTCACATTGAATCTTACCGTTGGCTTTATCCGAAAATGTGTTCAAGATAGAGACAGTACAATAAAGTCTGTGAAGGAAGTCATTCTGCATTTGACAAAAGATTAAGGTATAGAATTTGAGGGAAAATAATGAGAATGAAAATAAAGGAGAGGTGAAAATGAAATATGTTCAATATAGGATAAAAATAAAAAAGGTGTGAGTTCTATATTTTTCTATAAATTTGTGAAAAAAAATAAGAGGATGTATATTTTGTGAGGATAGAAGCCCTGTATAGTGAAAAAATTAATTTTATGTTTACTTTTCATGTTATAAAAAAAATACAATATTTCTTAAGAAGATACCAAAATCTCTTTTTTTTATATAGTGTTTTAGTGCTTGAGAGAAAAATTAAAGAAGAAATTAGTTTCTCCTTTAAGATTCTTGTAGTTATTGTTTTTTATTTTTGAAGAGATTCAGTTATTATTTTCTCCTTCGAGTTAGAAAGAAAGATGTTATAATTTTCTTTCTTTTTTTTTAGTAAATTACATGTCGGCTTTGTTTTTTTTTTCTATCTTTAATTTTAGTTGTGAGTTCTTATGTTGTTACTCTAGTATCTAACCGTGGTATTAGAGTCGATTCTTGATTGTATTTTGTTGCTAATATTGTATTTTAGTTGTGAGTTCTTGAGTAGCTAGTTTATCTTTCACATAAGAAAGAAATTATTCTTGTTAATTGATGTATAGTGTGAGTGTATGTCTAAAAAAGTTCAGACAAGAAAAGAATTGGTATTTAAGTGAGTCGATTGGTGATCTACCTCTCTTTCCTAGGAACTTAATATACTGATTCTTGGTCTACAAGCATTGTTTCAATAGACAATAATATTCATAATGAAAAGTGAATAAGCCAATTTTAGAGTCATAACAACAAAATATGAGACAAAGAATTTCAATGAAAATAATTTCTTGTTGTGGAAACTGAAGATGAAGACAATTTTGAAAAGAAAAAATTTACAGAACGTAATCTTTTACCCAGGCTCAAAGAGGTTGCTTTACATTTCTGCAAGCACTGTGTGATAAGCAAATAACATAGATTGAAGTTTACTAGAATGGTTACCAAAAGCAAACACATTAGACTTGATTTATTCTGATATGTGGGATTCATTGTATTATGTCTTGGAGGAGCAAAATATTTTATATGATTCATTGATGACTACTATAGGAGTTTGTGGGTGATGCAAACTCGTCTCTAAGACTACAGACAAGAATAAAGATGTCACTAAACTAGAGCCTTGATCAGGAACTTATAAGGAATTTGGGCCCCCTAACAAATTTTTTAGCCCAAGTTTAAAATTGGAAAAGATTACTCTTAAGATTTTGGAGTTTCAAGATAACAAGACATCTACTTATAATAATTGTACAGAGTAATGTATAATTTATTTTGGACCTTGTATTAAGCCAAGTAGAATAGGATTTTGGACCTTGTATTTTGGGCCAAGTAGTGTAGGATTTTGGGCCTTGAAGCCCATAAGAAAAAGTGAATGATCACCTTTGAAAGAAATCTTTGAGAAGGCACCACATGACACTCCAAGTAAGTGCCACATGGAAGCTTCTTCTCCTAGCTTCTTTTGCCACTTGTCCACCACTTATTGGAGAGTATTTGAAGCTTGGGATGCAAGCTACCTTTGCTAGATGATACTCTCCCAATGGAGAGGATCCTCTCCACTAATGGCTTGCCACTTGTCAAGCTCCTATTGTAGAGTTTTTAAGAAGCTTGCAAGACAAGTAATCTTTTAGGCTATAAATAAGTGATTCTTGTAATTGAAAATGGAGTTTAAAATAAGTAATAAAATGATGGCCAATTTTGCCTCTTCAATCTTGTTCATGAAAAAGGGTATTACGAGACAATCTTTTGTTCCACATACATGTCAATAGAATGGTGTGGCAGAGCGGATGAACAAAACTATCCTAGATAGAAGAAGAGTTGTGTTGAGTATAATTGGAATGGCCAAGTGATTCTAGGTATAAGCAATTAAAATAATTTGTTATGTGATAAACAATTGTTAGTTTGAAGACATCAATGGAGATGTGGAATGACAAATCAATTGATGATTATTCTTTCTTACATGTATTTGGTTGTCTTGTGTACATAATGTACAAATCCCAATAAAGAATAAAGTTGGATCCAAAATTTAAGAAATGTATATTCTTAGTCTATGTCGACAATTAAGATCCCACTGCCCACAAGGTGGTTGCTAGCAGGAATATATTTTTTTGCAGAAAATGAACTGCAAAAATGAGTAGACAAGTGACAACTTTTACAAGGGCACCACCATAGTACAGATAGAGAATAAGACTTCAAATAATTCTTTTGATTCATATTAGAAGCATGAAGAACAAGAGCCATATAAAGTTAGTAACAAAGGACTTCGATGATCAACACGAGAAAATGTTAAACCATTTTGGAACTCACAATATGTTATGGAAGTCATGATGCATATTATTGTCTAAATAAAGGATAGCCTTCAACTTTTCAAGAGGTTGTTAGTGGTTCAGATGCTTCATTGTGGATGACGACGATGCAAGAAGTAGAGGCTTTCCATATAAACAAGACATAGAAGCTTGTTCAACCTTTAAAGGTCCAAAATTCACTAATTGCAAATGGGCCTATAAGATCAAACGGAATGACAATGATCAAGTAGAACGCTATTGTGCTATATTGGTAGTAAAAGGATATGCTCAAAAAGAAGATATTGATTTCAGTGAGATATTCTCTCTAGTTGTTAGATTGATAACAATTAGAGTTGCTTTAGCCTTGTGTGTTGTATTTAAGTTATATCTTGAGCAATTGGATGTAAAAACTATTTTTTCATGGATACCTTGAAGACAAAATATATATGCTGCAACCAAAAGGCTTTAAAGAATAAAAACAGCTTGGTTTGGAGGTTAACCAAATCTCTGTATAGTTTAAAGCAGGTGGCGCCTAGGTGGTGGTACAAGAGTTTTGATTCTTTCATTATTAACCTTGCTTACAACAAAATGAGTTCAAACTATTGTACATATTACAATAGGTTTGAGAAAAAATGATTTTATTATCATGTTGTTGCATATGAATAACATTTTGGTGGTAGGTTCCAACAAAGTTCAAATCTAATAATTGAAGGCATGATTGGCTAAGAAGTTTGATATGAAGGATTTGGGATTGAAAAGCAAGATTTTAGGGATGCAAATTTACTGAGACAGAAAAGATAGGAGGATTTGACTTTCATAGAAGAATTACTTACTGAAAATTTTGCGATGTTTCAACATGAAAGATTGCAAGCCAATTTCTACCCATTTCCAATCATTTGTAAGTTACCCTCAAGTATGATCCCTAACAACGGAGCAGAGAGGGTGGAAATGTCTCAAGTACCATATGTACCAGCAGTAAGAAGCCTTATGTATGTTATGATTTGTACAAAACCAAACATTGCACAAGAAGTGAGAGTGATTAGTAAATTCATGAAAAATTCAGGTGGAGAGCATTGTAGTGCTATTACGAGGATCCTTAGATACACTAAAGAAACTTTAGGTGTTGCTATCAGAATTAGTTGTCAAAGGTTATGTTGATTCAAATTTTACAGGTGATCATAATAATAGAATATTTACTCTTGAATATGTGTTTACATTTGTAGGATGGGTAGTGAGTTGGTTATTCAAGTTCCAGGATGTTGTAGCTCTATCTATTATAAAAGCTAAGTACATGGAAACTACTTAATCTTTCAAGGAAGCTATATGGATTCAAAGTTAATGGAGAACTCGAGCACAAACAACAAAAGCTTGTTGCATTTTGTGATAGTCAAAGTACTTCGCACATTGCAAGGAATTTTGTCTTTCATTCCAGGACAAAGCACATAAGCATCTGCCACCATATTTTTTTTAGAAGTAGTAGAGAAAGGTAGTGTAGATATGCAAAAGATACAAACTAGTGAAAACCTAGTAGATGTTATGACAAAATCGGTTAGCATTGACAAGGTTATACAGTTCGATCCTATTACAACCTATTAGAAAAATAAGCAACATAATGGAAAAGAATAAAACATGGTCTGGAGATTTAATTAATTTCATCAAAATCTTAAGTGGGAGAATGTGAGAACAGAAGTCCCATGTCGAGGAGAATTTCCTTTGATGATTACTTTTCATATTATAAAAGAAGCACAAAATTTTCTTAGGAAGACACACCAAAATCTCTTCCTTTTCTTTGTATTGCTTTAGTGTTTGAGGAAAAAATTAAGAGAGAAAACTAGTTTCTCTTTTAAATTTGCCTTAAAAGGTTTTTTAAGTGATTGAACACATTCTTCATGTTTTGGTACACTACTTCCTAGGTCTAATTGGAGGCCTAAAGCTAGCGCAAATGGAAGTCAAATTATGCCTTTATAAACCCTAAATGAAGAAAAGAAAAAATTTGAAGGATTTTTTTTATTTCTTAAAGTTGATTTTTCTCTTCGATCAAATAAGAGATTAATTTAACAATAGAAAAAAAATAAAATAACAAAAGTATAAATAATTTTGCAAAATTATTTTAATAGTGTTCATAACATAATTAAAAAAAAAATTAATAATATGAAGACTATACATGTGTTTACACATGAGAACCATGGAACATGCTTACCAATATTTCATTTGATTTCTTTTTAAACTTCAAATCTCCCTCCATTTTTTGTATTTGAATTTCAACATATGACTAGAATGACTTGGAGGCCACATATGCATAACATTACAGGTGAATTTAGATGACATTTATGTTAGCAAATTTGGATGGAAAAGCTTAAAAATAGTCCTCGTGTGAGTGATTTATTACTTTAGGTCTTATTTTAGACTCTTAAAAGGTAAGTGGAGATTCTATCTTAAGCCAATAAGAAAGATGAAATATTTTCAAGTGACACTTTTCTTCCATCTTCATAAGTCTTCTCCACATTTTCTTGTTTTCTCTACATGTTCTAGCCTTATTTTCAATTTTAGTTGATGTTATACTTTCCTCTGTCAATTCAAGTCTTATTCCTATTTGGTTATTATATTATATTGTTTGATTCAATCTTATCTAGATGTTATGTTCTCCATTTTTTTAATATATCTAGATTTAATCATCACGATAATGTTGTTTGAGCACTACAATTTTCATTTAGGTGAAAATTAAGAAAAAGAGAAATCATTTCCTAACTAATTTAACTTGAACGAGAAAACATTAGATAACAATGTCTGCTCTATCTTATTTTTAATTAAACGTAATCACTCGTTTGAGAGAAAATAAACCAAAAACAAAAAGATTATGAAGAATAAAAAAAGTAATTAAAATGCAATATAGTCAAACTAAATAAGTCTTGACCATTCTAACCTAAATCAAACCCTATCAATAAACTATTTCTAACTCCAATTTACTTCTTAAAAGATCAAATTCAATTCAATACCAATATAATAATTCATTCATAATTTCACTAAAATTTTAATTCTATCAATCTTTACTCCCATCATTAACACAATATATGAATCAAGTTGATTCACTAGATAGAAAAGAAAAAGTAAAAACTCCTTTCATCTCGACTCTTATATTTCAAATTACTTACTAAATAAGGAAAAGAGTCTTAACTTATTTTTAAAAAGTCTTATTCTTTAACAAAATATATCAGTATAAACTTGAACTAGCATATATTAAATCTATTTAATTTAGATCCCACATATATTTACATCGACTTACACATACAAATCATAATGAAAGAGAAAGAAAATGAAAATGAAAAACTTGCTTAAAAACACAATTTTAATCAATTTATATAGTTCTAAATTTTATTATTTTCTAAACTGATTTTCTAATTAAAGAAAAGATAAAAACAATTTCAAGATCTTAGAAAAAATGTAGGAGTTTGAATAAAAAAGTTCAGAGAAATAATAAAACCTTATAAGTGAGATGGAGTAATTTAAATTCTAATTTATATATTAAATATAACTTCAAATTTTAATTTTAATTTTTTGAAGTAGTCCCTATTAAACATTAAAAAGGAAACTGGTCTGACAATACTAGTTTAACCTAGAGTCTCCTAAATCATATTATGCATAACTTACTCCTCCAACTAAGAAAAAAAAAAGACAACTAAGAATCAACAAAAGCAATCCAATCTTGTCTGCTGTTTTCTGAGCAGTACAAAATTAAGTTGGAAACTTTCCGCATAGAGAGTAGCTTGTTCATACGTGTTAAGAGCCAGATATGGTACATATTGTTCCTTCTTATTCAAGACATCTTAAAAGTAGTGAAGAGGTCCCTAGAAGTATTCCATCTCTCTTTTACCATCTTTAACACTGGCCATGTCGTTCCCAAAAGTAAATAAACTTATCATCAAAGAAATAATTATTAATGCATGTTGAGTTTCTCAAGCAATTTTAAAAGAATCTTTTTATGAAATATTTTATTTTATTTTATCTTTTCATTTTATTTTCCTTAAAATGTTTTCAATAATATTTATCTAAACATATTTTTAAAAGCGTTTTTAAGGAAATTTTCAAACATAACTTTTAAGTTTTTTTTTCCTATATATATAAAAGGTAGTGTGATCTATCCCCTTCCCTCCACAAAGTTCCACTTCTCCCTGTCTTACCTTATTCAGAAAACAAAAAACACAAAAAAAAAAAAATGTCTACTGAGAAAGACGCTGATACATCAGACAACACTGTTCAACCATCATCAAGTGTAAACAATCCTGAAAAATGGCACTTTGGAAGAGCACTGGCATATAGAGCAGTTTATGGTATTAATGGTTCCAATCACAAAAAGGGTAGATGTAATGCTGCCAAGATATCACCAAGCAGGCTCAGCAAGGTCTCAGTGGCTACCGGTAACACACAGGATAATCAATAGCTCGAAAATATGTGTTCTTCTATGTATTTATGTAACCTTCTACTTCTAGCATGGATTATGATTTTTAGTGTTCCCTCTGTTCCATTTTTATATGTAGAGTGTAACTTTATGAGTTATGATTTTGAAATCTTCTTGCGCATACACATCTGAAATATATAGTTCACATTACAGTGTTAATGTCATTAAATAAAACCATATATTGTTCCTTTTCTTGCATCACAACCAAGTACTGAATAAATGAAAAGTTCAGTGTGCATTTTGCAAGTCATTGGTCCTATAATGTCGAACTATAACAAAGAGAGTTTAATAATTGATTATGAATTCATCGAACTATAACTTATTAACACATCACTGTTTTATATAATAAATTACTTGATATTTAAGTGGTGAGGCCTCTAATGAAGCTTTCATTTTCTTGTTTCACATTTTCTTTTAGACTGGGTTTTTCTTTATGTGCTTTAATGAAGCATCAATTTTATTATTGGGTTATGATGATTTGATATCACCACGAAAAATGCCAATCATTTCACAATCTTAGATGACGGTAACTAGTGGTGAGTTGACAATCAAAATATTTTTTTAGTTGGAAGTGTTGAATGTATTAAAGAATTCATTTTTTATTGCGGTTTAGGGGTGTTTAAGGTATGAATTTAGATTATTTTGTAAGTATCATCGTGGTCGCTGGTTTAGAGTAATAGTGCTTTAGAGACGAGTTTCAGAGATGATGTTTTGAAACAGTGGTTGGTTGTTGTGTCGCAATTCTCCAATCAAGTGATAGTGTGTTTTGATTTGCAGTGAGATGAGGTAGTTTGTGGACGGTTTTCGTTTTGAGTAGTTGTGTGGTCTTGGTTTTTCTTTTATTGTTCTCCATTTGAGATAAAATGTTTTTTATTTGTTCTTCGTTTTCTTAATTGCTTGGATGTGAACGTATCTCGAGTAAAGAAGGTAAAAATTTGATTGTTAAGGTTTACTTTTATAGTGGGTGAAATAGAAAAATACGAATTTAGATATAATGAAGATTTGTCACATCACGGTTATGGGGATGTATTTTTTTTCTGGGTTATAAAATCAACTTTTTTTTCTTTCTTATTTATTGAAATTGAAATGACTTATGCATATGATATGTCATTTATACTTCATTATATTTTCGTTAAGCTTTATTATTAGAAAGTGATATTTAGGACTAGAGTTCAATTAAAATTAACTTGAAATTTATACCTCTTTATAGGATTTACAACACTTATATATTTACAACACTTATATATGATTTATTCTTATGTTCATTAAGCAGTTTTGATTATATTTCTTCATCAAATTGTGTTATTTAATTAAATCGAGATCATGGAACGAAAAGTATGAATAATGACACCTTCTCAACTGTCGAGGCAAAACAGTGTATCATCATCCTATTAAATGAAACTCGTTTTTTACTTTTGGATCGGAAACAAAAAAGAAAATCTAAAAGTTGGCCTCTACCCCAAATTTATTGAAGTATTTCGCTACTGCTTCATCAATTTGTCAGTATTCGAGTTGGGCTTTTCTATAGTTACGGATATTTGTTTCCTGATTTCTTCCTACATCTCCATGCACAGTTAGAAATGTACAAATATTCCTTTCTTATTGGAAAAATTTTCGAATTATATAATTAAAAAGTTAAAAAAATTAAGTGTTGTATTTTTGGAACTAAAAAATTAATTTCAAATTAAATAATTTAAAATTACTTTTTTTTTTCACTTTTTGTATAATCCAAAATTAATTTCTTCAATTCCAAACAGTATAATTCAGAATTAGTCTTTTTTTTAAATTGATTAAATCAAAATTAACCTTTTTTTTTTTCACTTCGGACTTGTTGAATCTAGAAATTTATTTTCTTTGGCCAATAAAGCATTGTAGACAATGAAGCATTTGGATAGTTAGACCAAAATATACATGTTCACAAGGTATCATGTTCATAGAATGTATGTTTACAAGGTGTCATGGCCTTTAATGGTGTCATGTTCAAGTATGCATGTTCACAATGGTGCCATAGCCAATGCTGAAATTTAAAATGAAGCACTTAATGGTAAGAGATATAAAACACAAAGGTAAAAGGGGTATTTCAAAATATATGGTGGTGTAAGAAGAAAACATGGAGATGCAAAAAGTAATTGTCCATGAATATTTGAATGGGCCACATTGTTATCTACACTGGACGGCTTCTTTCTACACCTCCGTAGCTTCTTCCTGCACCTCTATAAAGAACATGAATAGACTTAAATGTCCTTAAAAATTCTATTAAATAGCCTTAGTACTCCAAACATTTCACTCTACACCTTCATTCTCTTGTGTCGTTGCTGTCTACACCAACCTACGCCAAGACCAATTGCATCGTTGTTCAAGTTCTATCTGCATCGCACCTCCATCCACCATCATTGTCATCATTGGACACTGCTCCCAAATATGTATTGTTGTTATTAAGGAGGAAGGGTTGGGTGGTGGGGTGGTTTTTGTGGTTTTACACACTATTCCATAAGCAATTTTTGTATAACAGACATTTCGAATTGTATAATCTCAAATGTATTTTATTTTAAACATATTTCGGATTGGACAATCCGAAAGGTATTTTCATATCCATAAATGACTTTCAGACTGTATAATTCAGAATATGTTTAAAATGAAACACATTTCGGATTATAAAATCCATAAAGTATTTTTAGATCTGAAAATGCCTTTTAGATCGTACAATTCGGAATGTTATTGGAAAATAAATAAATTTTAGATTCTGCAATTGAGTTTGTATATCTTTCTTTCCTTTTCATCTATTTAAGAAAGTTGTATTAATGTAAGAAAATTGGTGTTGAGAGATTAATTGCTAGAACTAGATGTACTAATTCTCAATTTGAGGGTAGGGATAGCCTACCACATCGGTACATAGAGGAGATCACCAAGAAGGTGGCCAAGATGTTGTTGTTTTTGCTAATGTAGGTGAACGATTCACTAAAGACCTACTGATCCTTCTTTGTTAGTGAGTTATCATGATCATGTGGGAGAGTGAGGTAAGCAATTTGAAATTATCTATTATTTTTTGTTTAGACGTACGATTTTGGTTAGTAACAAAAAGTGACATTGTTACGTAAGATCGGGTAGAACTAAAATTGGTCTCGCATGATAGAAAACTTAGTAAGTTTGAGTTGTCTTGTGCTGAAGTTGAGCCATTTGTGCTTAATTATGGGTTGTTGTCATTGTACATTGAATGTGAAGCAGCCGACAAAAGGTTACTTTCTGCTTTTGCAAAGAGGTGGCACTAAAACACAAACACATTCCATCTGCCCATTGGTGATATCACGATCACATTGCATGATGTGTCATCCATCCTCCGCATCCCTATTGTTTGTTAATTTCTATGTTGAAGTTTGTCGAAGTGGCTGATTTGATGGAGGTTGATCTAGGCGATGAAAAGGCTAAAATGCGAAGTGTTGAGGCGCACATGTATGACTTAGCTGGCTCAGAGAAATTTCTAAGGAGTGTTGTGTCCAATGGATGTGGGAGTTTGCTACAAGGGCATACTTGTTACAACTAGTTGGATGCACAATATTCACTGATAACAGTGCGACCTCGATATTTGTTTCATACCTAGCTTTGTTCAGGGACCTTTGGATGTGGAGATTATTGTTGAGGAGTCGCCATACTTGCACACCTATATGAGCAGTTAGGGGATGCATGTTGTGCCCATACGCAACAATTGAGCGGTAATGCGATATTTCATTTGTTGACCTGACTTGACTTTTCTTCATGTCTACAAGTAACGCATGTTCATTAGGTTTTAATCTCCAAGCATAAGGGTGACCAACTAATATCTCAACCAATATATGATTATGCGTACCACATATGACCTTCAACACCCACCCTTTTTCCTTAGAAGCAAGTTTGCCCTGCAATTTGAAAGGACAATCAAACTTCCTTGTATCTGTTAAAGTACATCTAACTCATGCTAATATATTTTGTACTTACCACTCCATTCACAAACTAACAACAAAAATGTTTTCCTTCCTTATTGATTGTTTACTTTGTCAAATATAAGTATGACAATCACAAAAGTAAGGTTAAAGGCAACTCCACAAACCCATTAAAGTAAATCATCTCGTGTCAGAAATACCTACAACAAAACACACGCCATTCTCATCACATAAGGTGTCCAAATTCTCATACAAATTATAAATAATCAATTTACCTCATCTGTTGTGAAATGAATAATGCATTCACCACCATCAAAGTTAACTAGCTCTAATTATTCCATATCCAATATGTTGTCTACTTCATTGCATATTTTTCTCCAAACATGGTCCTTCATCCTCACATGTAATAACCAGCTTCATTTAAGCAAATAAAATAAACAACAAATCTAAATATAAGTATACTACACATATATATTCCCCATCGATGAAATCTAGAATTCAAAAAACATGTTCTCGATTACCCTATTCTGAAATGCAAACTTACTTTATGGATTGAAATTCATGAGACACAATCCAAAATACAAAAGTGCCTTTTGAATTTGTTCATTTCAAAATATAATTTGTCTTCTAAATTGAATTTTAAATTATACAATTCAAAATATATTTTTATATTATAGATTGAGTTAATCTCAAAGTCAAAATCAAAGTCAAAAACATATTCTGAATTGTGAAATCCAAAATTCAATTTAAAAAGAAAAAATTATATTTCAAATTATATAATTTATAAAACACTATTTTATTTTATATTATAAATCAAAAATACATTTTTCACTTCCAATGAAAATAAATTCTGAAATTTGCAATCTGGTGATTTTTAGAATTACATAATCTAAAATATTAATAAAAAACAACCTACCCCTACTTACCTACTTGAGACGAAAATAATGCCTCTAAACACCTATATTAACTCCTCACCATCACGAAAACACCACCAACCACAACAACACACCACCCACAACTAATAGCCTTGACACCAGCAACGTAACACTATAAGAATACAACCGTAACAAAACTGCAACCACACACTTCAATTTTCACTCCTACACCTTTACACAATTTTTTCTAAGAAAAGTTAAGTCTTTTCTACAAGGATGCTTTGGGAATATCAGATTTTATGGAGGTGTAAGAAGAACTTATGGAGGTACAGGAAGAAGTTGTATATCTTAATGCATATCCTAAAATCTAAAAGATTCTCATTTGGATTTAAGCCCTTCATTGTGGACCGGAATCTAGACAAGGTGTTGAAGCATAAACATCGTTTGATATTTAATTTATTAGTTTTAGAAAATAGAAAGGAATGGAAAATATTTTTATAAATTTGAATACTTTTTAACTATAAGTAAAAACTGATTTTGTTCGATTTAAAATTTTGCAAAATTTTGCTGTTTATAGATTTATGACATTTTTAAGTATTTAATTTCAGTTTTTACCATTAACTATAGTTAGTTAATTTGTTGTTAGAATAAAAAAATTTAATTAACATGATTTGGTTAATAAAATTATTTAATTAATATAATTAAATTATTTTAAGTGCACAATCAATTAAATAATATATTTATTATTTTATATAAATTAGATAATTAAAATATTTTTTTATAATTTAATTTTAATATTTTGTGAAGATTTTTAAAATATTTTTCTTACTTTTTCTTTCAAAAATTTACTTTAAATGTTGTACCTTTTAAAAAAGCACTTATTCTCTTAAATTTCACTTTTAATATATTACTTTTCATATTATATTATAATGGATTGACTTGAAGAGGTTAGAATTGTCACTTAGAGATGTTAGAATATTTATTGTCTAAAGGATAATTACAAATTTGGGATAAATATGAGATGAATATATTTTTATTTACGCTTACAATATTTAATCTTGACTTTCTTAAACTATAATTAAGAAAAAAATTTATTGTTTTAAATAAGATTTATCCAATCATAATTAATTAGACTTTAATTGAGATTATTAGTTAAACTTAGATTTCAAGCATATTTTCTTACTGCTCTTGTTTCTAATTATTTACAAAGATTTTGAGTTCAAAATCCAATCAAATATTTTGTAAAAATATTCTTAAGATTTTCTACAAAGATAACCTTATGAATTTCTTACTTGATTTAGAGAAATCTCCTTGAAATATTTTGGAATATCTCTTGCTACAGATATCGAAAGAGATATTTGTAAGTTAATATGTCATAAAGATAGAAACAATTGATAATTGCAATAATAGTATTAATATTTGAGAATTAAATCTAAGTTAATTTTGTGGAGATAATGAGATTATAAATAGAGATTGGAGAAGGCATGAGGGGAGGACAGTCACACCGTTGCATAGCATAAACTCTAGTTTTATTTTCTTTTGTAATTCTTTCATTTTTGTCATGGAAGGCTAAAGTCTTTTAGGTTGATTCTCTTGTGATTTAACAATGAGTTTTAGTATTTTTGAAATCTATGTTTTTGGAAAAGTTTTTGTTTTAAACACTTGTTGAGAATTCAATTGTTTTTTCTTAACTAGAATTATTGAGTTAATTCGTTTAGTCTTAATCGATTTCTTGTACGCTTAGTTAAGAGATAAAAGATATACATCTCATTGAATAGATGTTTGGAGACAAGGTAAGATATTGAATATATCAGTATACGCTTGTTTTGCTAACAAGAATATGTTGAATATGATTGATGTTTGTTTGATTGAGTTCAACTCTATGAAGAGAATTGAAGGATAATAATCTTAAGAAAGCCAAGGAAGAATTTGTTGTGAAAGAACTTGAGAGTCAACCTATTTTCTTATTATTTTTACATCATCTATTTAAATTTCTTGCACAACAAGCCTCAAACATCCCTCTTTAATTTATTGTTATGACTAACTTTTCTTGCTGTAGATAAGTTTTGAATATTGATTGACTAAATTTTCTATTGGATTCATTGGGAGACGACTTGGAGTTAACTTTTCTTTATCTATACTATTTGGTGTTAAATGGTCTAGCAATGTGTTAGGCGGTCAACATTAGAATTCTCTTAATTTTCTCATGAAACGATTGCAATCAAATTTGGCATCATTTCCAAGGAATCCAATTTGAGTTTGGTTTTCAGTTTTCTTATTTATCTACAATTGTTTGTACTCATTTGCATAATTTAGAAGTTCTCGAGAAATGATACTACTCTAGAAAGAACTTTCACAAATAAAAGAAGCTCCAAATGTGGACAACATTTCATTACTCAAATCAAAGTTAAAATTTACAAAGTCAAACACTCTTATTTATAGTGCTTTAGACATCTAAGCTTGTGGAGAAAGGTTAAAAACTCATCTAAACTCACATAGTGACATGTGGCAACAGTAACTTATGGAGCAAGCTTCAAAGTTCTCTCCATTCACAAGCTGACAAGTGATAAGGATAACTTGTAGCTCAAGCTTCAAAATCCTCTCCAATGAGAAGTGGGAAAGTGTCAAAAGGTGCCTTCTCCATGTAATGTAGCGTTGCAACCCTAACTTGCCATGTAAACTAGGATTTTTAACCTAACTTGACACCTTATTGGACTTCCAACAACCTTAATATATGTGTAGCCCAAAATTCCTATCATATTATTTTATATTTGTACAAGGACAAGAAGAAAAGAAAACGAAGTTCTAATATTTTACTCTTCACAGGAGAAGAGTCTTTTGAAGTCATTCTTCCTCTTCCATTCTTCTAGCCATAACTCTAGTTACTAATCCAAATATGTGATTAAGACACAAAGATTACATCAAAGCTGAAGTTATCTTATATAGCGTTTAATGACAAAAAAGATGAAGTATAGAACGAGATTTATGCAATCTCAAAGAATTGGTACTCACAAGCTTCAACGATCAAATATTTATGAGGAAGGAAAGATTTCAAATACCAAATAATGTGATGTTAAATGGTCAATACGCAACAGATTGCATCAAATTCAAAGTTTCTTGATAAAGCATCGAATGTCAAAATGATGATGTTGCAACATGAGATTTATAGAGATGATGATTAAAGCATCAAGTCTCAACATTAAATTTTTGAATATCAATGGAAAGTTTCAAATGGTTAAACGATCAAGAATATACATTGAAGACTCAAAATATTCATCAATGCATAAGTTTTCATTTCAAACATCCAATGAATACCACTTCAAAGGTCATCATTCTAAAGGCTATATAAAGACCTTAAAGACGAAGAGCAAAAATAGGATAAAAGATATAGAGCAAGATACAGAAAATGAACTACAAGTTTGTGTGAAAAAGATAGTTGTGTCTCGTATATATTATATATGCTACATTAGAGCGTCTAGTGTGTTTGGTTGAGTAGAAACCATTGTAAAAGTATATCCTATGAGCTTACATTGTTCTCTTCATTGAGAAGGTTTTCTCATTGTTTTTAGAGGTCTTAGTCCCATTGGGAGATTGGGACTAGTTTACCTAGAAAGGTGTTAAAACTCATTCTTGGAGAGGTGTTAAAAATCATGCCTGAAGAGATGTAGAATACTTGTTCTGGAGAGGTGTTAAAACTCGTACCTAAAGAGGTGTAAAATGCTTGTCATGGAGAGGTGTTAAAACGTGTTTAGTGAAAGCTCTTAAGCGGTTTGCTTAAGGAGACTGAACGTAGCCCTAGTTGTAAGGTGAAACAATATAAATTTGTGTCTATTTCTCTCTTCTCTATACTTTATTAGACGTTGCCTTTGATCTTTTTTGTAATTCGCGAATTGATTTCGGACTCCATTCAACCCCCTCTCCCCTTCTACAGTCAACTGCACCTTCAACATAAAACACGATAAGGGGAAGAAGTTAATCATCTTTGAGGAAGGGGATTGGGTGTGGCTCCACTTACACAAAAACTAATTTTCCAACCATAAGAAGTCCAAACTCAACCCTCAAAAGAATCAATGACAATGCATGTTAAATCTGCCTAATGATTATGGGTGAATCCTACCTTTAATGTTTGTGATCTTATACATTTTGTAGGTGGAATAGATGATGAGGCAGACCATACAAATTTGAGGACAAATCATTCTTGAGAGAAAGAGAATGATGGAAGATCCTAAGCCAAGGGACCAACAGCTAGGGCTATGGTTCGAAGGATTCAAGCTACTCTCAACATGGGCTAACCCTAGTGATAAAATATAATAAATAGACTTGTAATTAGGCCACATAGTCTAGGATATTTTGACTTATATACGGGCCAGGTATATTAGGGTATTTGGGTTTATATTTGGTCCTTATAGTATTTGATGGTAGATTAGAGTTAAACTAGGGTTAGAGAATTCTTGCTAGGATTTTAATTGAGATCATTCAAGCATCAGAGAAACCCTAAACTAGCCATGCATGGGAGAGAGTGCATACTTTACACATCTTGTACATGTGTACAAGTGTGGAAAGTATGAGTGGACAAATGTCACTTGATCCACTCTATGAGTCACATTTTTAGGATCACATGGAAGAACTCAAATTTAAATTTCTCTCACATTTTCTCTTCAAGTGTTAGAACACTCACCCTATAAATAAGGATATCATCTCTTTATATTTTCAACTTGAAATTAATTAGTATTAATATAATGTGGAGTTCGATCTCAAACTTGTTATTGAGTTTTCTAAGATAATATCTTCATGTTCGACTAGTCATTTTTCTTGAGGGTTGATCCAACATCTCTTCTAAACACCTCTCCACCACTTCTCTTCCATATAAAGCCTCCTTGTGTCAAAGCTTCCACCAATTTTCCTCCATCTTCCACCGATTGAAAGTGCATATACTTGAACTCCATCAAAACCAATGATATATTTATCAGTCAATTTAATAAAGACATAAGAAAATCGGATACCACAATTCTCAAAATATTACAACTTATCACACACTCAAATAACGAAGAACAAATTACAAATATAAAGTTCAACATAATTGAACCTCTTTGACATTAGCAAAGACCACACTGTAAATAACTAACACTATAATAGAAGTAGATAAAGTCTTAACTAATTTAAAAGAATATGACCATCTAATATCTCTGAATGGACAAATGCTAACTATTAGATGGTCTACACTATAATCGACGTAAGACTTTCTCCACAAAGGCCATACGCGCAATCAACTTATTTCCTTCTCCATTCAAATATTCTTCACAATCAGCTGAAAGTTCATCTGTGCCAACCTTCCTTCAAGTATCAATAACGATTTTATAAAAGTACAACAACACTTTATATATATATTTAGGGTTTAATAGTATATATTCATACCTCTTCAATATTTGAGAAGGGTATAATTAACCCCGTATTAATTTCTACCAAAAAAGAAAATGGAAACAGAAACAAGATGGAAATTCTGGTTGAGTACTCCATGCATGCATAGGAAGCAAAATCAGATGCGCAGGAAGCACGTGCACGACATAGGTTGAAGTGGCTCATAACCCTAATGATCTCATGCTTATCTCTTGGTAATGACGATCAACAACGTTAAAGCGCTGCAACTTCATTTGGTGGTAAAACTGAGCAATGAATTCTTCCGCCTTCGCATCAATCATCTCATCCCCTTCTCCATCATGGTGATCACCATTACTATTCTTCTCCTTCACACCATCTTCTTCATTCTCTGCTTCCTGCACCATTTCGTTCAGTCCAACGGCCGAGGCGTAACGGCTGCTAGACGGAGACGTTGTCATCTCCGAAGCAGAATCAAACGCATCATCTCCGGGATCAACGCCATTGGCAAACGGCGTTGAGGTGATCATCTTTTCATTGTTATCATGCCGTGGAGATTGGTTGCTTTGCAGGTGCAGCGGTCTCATGGACCCCACGATCTTCCTCCACACGCTCCTGGACTCATCATCCACAAGAATTTTCGATTTTCGGGAACGCCCTCGCATCATAAAAAGCGCCACCTTAAAAAAGTTCTTGCCCCCCTTTCCCTTCTTGCGGGAAGAAAGACTGGTTTTGTTGGTAGGTTCTTCATATGGGGTAATTGCCTTTTGGGTATTGCTAATGATCATAGAGTTTTCAGCGTTGGGCTCCATCATGCATTGGAGAAAGGAAATTATAAAAATATAACTAATAATTATAACTAACAAGATATATTTCACCCTGCTACAAGCAGGGGAAATAGAAGAGTCTTGCGAGAAATCCAGGCAAGGAGGAAAGCTAAAACACATATTAGTGTGTGTATATATATATACTAATATGAGAAATATTTCAGGTTAATTGTGCATGGAAGTTAAGGAAGAGAAGGAGCCAGCACAGCATTATTATTGTAACTATAATAATAAACAGTGGCATAGTGGCAAGTTGGTTTATGTGGGGACATTATTGTTTGGGGGAATTCTAATATTGGGATGGTAATATACCAGAGAAGGAAGGATCATGAGTAGCGATATTTGAGGCAAAGGATTCGCAGGGAAGGTTTCTGTTTCGGGACAACTGTTACCGTTAATTTTTTGTTGCTGTTGGTCCTCCAGTTGAACAGAAAAAGACATCGTTCCCCTCTCTCTCTATAACAATCAAATGGGACTTTTATAGTTGCAAGAAATGAAACCCTAGAAAAAAAAAATTATGAGTTATTAGAGATAAGATGTATCAATTTTGTTAGTGCCTTTTTAAAATAATACATTTTTACTTTTAAAATAGGAATATATTAAAAGAATATGCTCAAGTAGGTATTTTTTGAAAACATAAACTAAAGAAAAATAATAGATTTTTTTATTATTAATTCTGAATAGACTGTTGATTAAATATAGGAATGTATTGAAAACAATAAAATTTTATATTTGAGAAAATATATTACTTACTTAAATTATCTTTATTTATATGGTGTATCAAAATTTAAAAATAAAAATGAAATTAGTTAACACTAAAAAAAAAAATTGAAATTATATATGGGCAAAATCCGTATGTAATAGCCAAAAATCCGTATATAATCATTTTACATACGGATTTACATAGAATTTATGTAATTTATCGACAGAATATTACATACGGATTTATTCTGTATGTAACGAATATTGTTTAAAAAAATTATTAACATTTTTTTTTCTTTTCAGTTTTATTACTACCTTTATATTTTATTTTTACTTTTAGTATATTTGTTTTTAAGAATTATTTTTATTATTGTTTTAATTAGTTTTATTAACTGAACTTACTACTAAACCAGAGTAATACTATTATCATAATATGATTATTAGCATTCTTATTATAATTATTGTTGTTATTATTATTATTATTGTAATTATAATTTCTATAATTAATAATAATACTAATATTAAC
>Ga0123340_1000345_pt1 | contig 28429 bp, 11 predicted proteins | sample SirMexnodulemix_FD_89961 | JGI IMG/M metagenome (GOLD analysis project Ga0123340, IMG submission 89961) | Root nodule microbial communities of legume samples collected from Mexico - Siratro Mexico nodule mix | ecosystem: Host-associated > Plants > Roots > Nodule | place: Mexico: Nepantla...
CATTTTCATTTTCATCAAAATTTCCAAAAGAGTTTTATCAATATGCATTAATTATAATTTAATTTTATATGCACAACCCAATATAACAATAAAAGATAGGAGAGGAAAGGTGGAAGAATTAATTATCCTAAACTCTTCAGTAGCCTAACGATTTCAATTAATCAATTAATTACTTAATTAAAATCATACATTTATTTCACCATTTTATTCCTTTAACTAAATTGTGTTATCTTCTCACGAATTCATATATCTTGAATTGAATAATAGAACAATTTATTCACAATGACATAGTGCAATCTCTGCACAATTTATCCATATGCGGAAATAAAATAAAAAATAAACCATTTTGGAAATTTCAAAAAAAATTACACTAGTTTGAGAAATTTACCCAGAAATGACACATTACTAAAGAAATTATGTAAAAATTCATTTTAAATCTTTTTTGGCTTAAGTATTTTTAGTCTTTAAAATATGGATAAAATTTTATTTTAGTCTCCAAATTTAAAAGTGGTTTTTTTTACTCCCCATGAATGTAAAATTAATATTTTAAGTCCTCTATTTATTCCTCCAAATATAAAAAAAAATTTCAATTTAAAAGTGGATTTTTAAGTCTTATAATTTTGAATAATTTGATTTTAAAAGTACATGTTATTGAAAATTTACTTGACATAACTAATATGTGTTTAATTTGAGAAAGACAATTTTAACTCTATTTGAAACATCTTTTTTATTTTTCTTTTTTCATTATTCTCCTTTCACTGTAGTAGTGGTTTGAATGACTGTTCCTTCGAGTACAATGATCTCCTTTCTCCTACCTTCCTTGTTCTTTGTCACATTGTTAACAATGGAGTTTTGACTTAAATTTTTATTTCGATATTGAAGTACAGTGGTTATAACTAAAACGCATAAATTCAATGTTACTTTTTTCCTTTACTAAATTTTTCAGACTCGAAAACAAAAACAAAATTATTTTAAAACATTACTTTATAGTTTACCTCTCAAATTGTTTCATACCATATTATTAATCACGTAAACCTGTTCATCTAATATACAAGAAGGTTGACACTAGATATGATAATTTTACCCCTTAATTTTTTGCATCACTTAAAAGACCAACTTACAAGTTTAAAAAAAACTGTTTGGTCGTTTAACTTTTTTATCTTTAGTACATGTTTTATTCTTATTAATTAATTAAGAGATATTCAGAATTCTATTCAAGAACATTGACATAATAATCTACGTTTTTATTGCAAGTAAAAAAAAAAAACAAAAAAAAAAAAAAAAAAAAAAAAAATTTTTTTTTATATTTATTTTTTTTTTTTTTTATATTAAAAATTTTCCGTCAATAACTTTTTTTTTTTTTTTTTTTTTAAATTAATCTAAACAAATTATATTGGTCCCTTTTCGTATATTATTGTTTATGTTAGAAATAGAGGATTCGTAACCAGGTTCCCATATGTCAGTTTTTATTTATTAAAATTCTAACGTTGATTAGATAACATACCATAGATTTGTTTTATCATTAACTTCAATTATATATATGTGGAGCACATGTTTTCCATGCTAGATCATATAAATAGAACTTTAAATATGCAAATAACTCACATAAATAGGAAGAGTGGAGACATAAAAAAATTCCTAATTATATATATTAATTTAGATTATTGTTGTATATATGATAAAAATAAAAGGCAAAACATGCATGAGTTGTAGAAGTGAGTCACTTCGTCCTTACGAGCAGAAGGGATAGATATCAAAAAAGAAGGCAATGTTTGTCACGAGTGTCGGGTATTACACTTTATAGTACAGTACATTTTCTTTTAATACGTTCTAAATTATTAATTATATTTATTTTATTTTATTTTATATCAAATTTTGTTAATAATTCACTGTACGATTTAATGATTTTGCCCTATTTTGAATCTTGTTAAGGGATCAGTTCTAAACAAACTCATTAAGAGAAAGAGTATATTTATTTTTCACTTCATCACTTACTTATTTCTCTTTAATCAAACACATTTAACTTCTACTTTATTTTTGATATATTTTTATTCATTTTTTTATCCTCTCTCAAGTATTAGTGAAAGATTTAAGTCATATAATTTAATAGCAATTAAATAACAGTCAAATTTGTGATCATGAAAGTGTTGGACAATATTTCAAAATGAGGTAATGTAAATGCTTCAGGCCCATTAGAACATAACCACCCATCCAAGGGAAATTGATTTCTGCACCCCCTTAATTTGAACCTTCACTCCCGCAATATTTAAAATGATTATTTTACGTGGCTTTCAAATTATCTATTCTGGGAATTTTTTTTAGAATTCGTAAAATACAGTTTAGAACAAAATTTTGAAATAAGATCAGATTTCTGCAATAAAATTTCTGAAACGTATGAAATACATTCTGAAATAAATTTTTTGGAACAAAATTTTCTGGATAAACTTTCAGAACATATGTCACAATAAATGAGATGCATTTTTTGAAATGAATTTTCTAGAATAAATTTTCAAAATGAGATTTCTTTTTTCTCTTCTTCTAACTGCAACCGTAAGCAGCGGTGGTGAGATACAATGAGAAAGAGCGGATGGGATAATTCCGTCATTTCACTCAATTGCAGGGTGCAGGTTCAAAATGAGTCAGGTTTGAAGTAGGGGTGCAAGAAGTAATTACGCCATCGAATTTTGATCGTAGCACCTACTTGAGCCCAATACCGATGTAGGTCCAAAACAGCTTTTATTTAGATTGATCACAATCATTTTCTTTCTTATTTGAGATAAATTATTTGTATAGAATAAATTAGTCACCTTATTATTAAAACAGAGTGTGAAAACTAATACTTGATTATGAAATTTTAATACATACTTTTTCGTCTCAGAAAACTAGCAAAATAAAATTAAAATGCATGCACGAATTATATTAACTGAGGCATTGAATATATTTTTGCTCAAAGATTATGAATTTCTACAAAATAGTCCAGCAGTTTCATCTCTTTATATTTGTATTTGCATAATTTTATATTTATGAAATACCATAGTTTTATTTTGCATTAACTATGTTTCGTTTAGATTTTTCTAACATTGGAGTTTCTTGATTATAAAATTTGCAGCTTGGAAAGCCAGCAAAACAAAATTAGAAGCATGAGTTATATTAAACTTTTTAATATATTTTTATTGAATTTTCTGTATTTCTTAACAGAATCATAATTTTTAGTGTCCTTATATTTACAATTGAAGTTTCTTTTATATTCTTGAAAACTATTCTTTAATACCTTTTAACTAGAAATATTAAAAGGTGGAGATTCCATTTCAATACAATGTCATAAATCTTAAATACGAATTATCTATATACAAAATTATGGATTTTAAACATGACTTACCCATTATTATTTTTTATAAATTTACAATTCTAATAATTTTGTATGAAATTACGTTAAAAAAACCTCTAATCATAATCATTGAATTATTTATGTTCATGCATAAAAATATTATATTATTTTGTATAAAAGATTTCAGGCATAACCTATTTTTTTTTCTTTTTTTATTGAAATTTTTAGATAATTATATAGTGCTTTTTTTTATTATTTTCCACATAATGTTCTAATAAGTAACTTTAAAATAATTCATAATTTTCAACTCTTTCAAGAAGATCAATTTACTGACATTACTTCTGTCCCAAGTTTTCATTTCTTTTATGCAAGTTACTTGTAATTGAAGTTACTCAATAATAATTATTCTTTCATATATAGTAATTCTAATGATTTTAATAATAAGTAACATAATTTGAATTATAAAATTAAGAAAAAGTAAAGATGAAAATAATGGTTGAAATAGTTACTTTAATTGTAATTTATTTTTTAATCTAATGATAAAAAATGTTACTTTTATAATCTGTGTGTTAGAAAAAAATGAAAAGTTGAGATGGGTGAAAATGGTTAGTGTAACCCATCTAGGATTAAGGCAATAAAACCGAATACCGATTCTTGAACACAACTTAAAACCGAATGTAGAAAACTGAGGTCAAGACTCTATGACAGAGGGGTTAAATAGTATTTGACAAAATATAGATCAACAAACTACATTAATAATAAATAAGAGAATCAGAGAATGACTATATTGTCTTGGGCTTAAGTGAAAATAATAGGCTCAAATGAATAGTCAAAAGCCCAATAGCAAGCCTATAAATAGTTAGAGTCTTACAACGACAAGTTTACTCTTATCCACACCCCTCTCTTCAGAAAAATACTGACTTGAACATCAGAGTGTCTTCATATATCTCTTCCCAACCGAGTAGCAGGAGTCGGAGAAAACCCAAAGCCAAATTGAAAAAGATCGTACAACAAGAAGCTAGTCATAAAGAGAGAAGTCGGTCCTACATCTAATCTATCATTCATTAAGCGTTTTCAGGAAGAATTAGAATTTAATAAGCCTATACCAGTGTTATTGGTTAAAATTGTAAGGTTTGAATTTGAAATCTTACCTAATGAAAACTTTTTGACTTGAAAGTTTGACATAATTTATAATTTAATATCAATTAGATATTAGGACCATTCAACATGAAAAACAGAAAAAAAAATAAGATTATATGAAGTGAACATTATTAAAAACTATGAAATTGAATATTGGTTTATAAAGACTAAAAACATACTTGCACTAATATAATGAAACAAAAATTTTCCGATTGTATGAAAATAATTTCATGGAAAAATTCTTTTATAGGCATAGCTAGTTATTTGGTTTTGCATTGTTCTATTTTTTATTTTCTAAAAAGAGAATTACAAGTGCATAATATGATTCAAACATTTACTGGTTCGAAAATATGTTGAAATGTTTTTCCAAAACCTATACAAGGATATAATTTTATAGTAATCCAAAAGAGCACTATAAACGTATAATAAAAATAATAATGAAATTTTATATTAGTTTATTCAAACTAAATACATCCGTATATCCTTTAAGAAATTCTTAAAGAGTTAAGACCATAATTAAATTAAATACACAAGTTGTTCTTACATGAAGTCACTTTTAACTATTTTATTTATTCCATTTTTTTCGAAATGAAAAAAGATAAGTATTATTTAAAGTCATACTTTCATGAGTATTATAAAACTACTAGTTCTAACTAATTCTAATTACAATATAGATAACTTGTTTTTAATATAAGGAATAACTTCTATGTAGGTCTTTTCTGCATCTGAGCTTGATTGTGTTTTATGTAGCTTTAAATATTTTTTTTTCCACAACATTTTTATCACTAGAAATGCTCATCTCCCTATATAACATAACATTTTACACTAATTCATGGTAAAAGTGCATATCATATAGGACAGACAATTGGGTCAGAGTTGAAATGTTCTTTGTATAAAAAGGTTGTATCTGAAGATTACTGAAGAAGGCAACTAATGATCATAATTTTACTTATACTTAAAACCTTTAACAATAATTTTCTTGAACTATAATTATGAATAAATGCAATGTTTTAAACAAAATTAATCTAATTGGATTTATTTATTTAGGCCTTTACTGTTATTATGATAAAGTGCACATATGGTCAATAACTCTTTCTCAATTATGGTATAGTTCAGTTGACATCATTCTAAACCTTAATTGCATAATAGAATACATGGAAAACTTCCTCTTGCCTTTGTCCAACTATTGCTCCAATAGCAAAATCACTTGCACACATAAACTCAAAATATTGCTTCCAATTTAGAGCAAAGATTATTGGAGCAGAGACCAATTTCTCTTTAAGAATGTTAAAGGATTGTATGCACTATTCATTAAAGAGGAAGGGATTGTCTCTCATAAGAAAGTTTCACAAGGGATTAACTATCTCAGAAAAATCTTTAATGAGCTTTTTATAGAATCTAAAATGTCCAAGAAAGTCCTTAATATCCTTCACATTGGTTAGAAGAGATAATTTCCCTATTACATCCACTTTGACATTGTCAAACGTTATTATCTTGGTCGGGTTTGGTACTTAGAAGTTTCAATCACTTCTTCCAACACCTCAACTTTAAAGAATTTCATTAGAGTGTTTTTGCTAAGGGAATATTAATTTCAAGCTTCTTTAATAAACTAAGCAAATTATTTCTCCTTCTTTGATGAGAGTTAAGGGTAAGGAAGGGTTTTCACTTGGATTTTCTCTTTTCTCTTACATTCCTTTCCATGTTTTCTAACTTCTCCCTCAACTTCTTCTTTTTAACTACTGTTCCCTCTATTATTATTTTCTTTCATGTTTTCAATTCTCTCTCTACTCTTATGTTTTTCTTCTATTTCTCTCTCATTTCTCCTTTAAACAACTTTTCCACTCCTTGTGTTTATGGCTCGAGTTGGATTCACCTTATTAGTTGTCACAAGTTTTCTCTAGTTTATTTTTTAGTTTCTTTGTCAATTAACCTACTTGAAATCTCCAAGTTATTGTGAATGGAGATATACACTTGCATGAACGGTAGAAGTGTATTTTCAAGTTTTGTTGTTCTATTATACAAAGAAGATTTTTGTTGCTGATGATGAAACAGAAATCTGTTCAAAGTTTCATATTGTCTCATACTTGATTATAGTGATTCTAATTTTCTTCACGATCTTGGTTTTCATGTAATTGATGTCCTTGTGAGATTTTCTTTAAACACTTCTAACTAACTCAACACCACACCTATAAAATGTTACAAAGAAAACATATAAATAAAAAAAAATACAAAATATTAAGAAAGAAGAAAACTAATAAAAAGATAATTTGATATCGGTTGAAAAGCAATAAACAACATCTTGGTATTATATAAAAAAAAAGTATCAGCTTCTTTTAATAAAGTTTTCATGCTTACTCTTTAAAAAAGTTAGAGACCACAGAAAGATAACAAACGCTAAATATATAGTTACACTTTTCAAAATATGGAGATCCATTTACTCCTCCCCAGTCCTAAAAGTCCTGGACTAAGTCGAGTTCATCTAAATCATTAATTTTAATCAAAAAAGTTAATATTGAAAAAATTATAAGGTGACGATGATGGACCAAAACTGTTGAAGTTCATATTACAGAGTAACCCAATTAAGAAGAAAAACGTTATACCTTGTATAACATGTTTGTATAGTTTATCCAGAAGATGGGAAAAACCGAAAAAAAAAAATGTGAAAGATTATACATTGTAAAATAATTTTGTCTATTAGGAGTGAAATGAAGTAAAAATGTTTGGGGGAACTATAGAATAAAGCCAAAAGAAGGGTTCCAAGTTGTGAAGACCTGAAAGGTGCTTTAATCATAGCAATAAACCTTGACAAGTTCCTTTCAAGGCAAAAAAGGGAAACAGAGAACACAGAGTTTTAACCCTTTATCTTTTTCCCATGCATGCATGCACTTGTTTTCATACTATTTATTTTACCTCCAATGGTTAACAACATGAAGAACAGAAATACCCATACGGCAGGTAACCCCATTTGTACTTCTTGATAACTACGTTTCATCACTTAGCTTCCACCCACATTGGTCAATAACCATAATACAAACCCCTTTTATCCACCACATGCTCCTATATATAATACTGCTTCTTTTTGTTTCTGATTCTATTGCTGCAAGAGAAAAATAGTAATAACAACAACAATAATAATGGAAGCCACACCAATTGGAGAAAAGGGTCTTGTTGAGGGAAGTGAAAGCATTGCTGGTGGGAAACAAAATGAAGAAGTTCTAAAGAAGATTATTGCTACTCATCCTTTGTATGAAGTTTTGGTTCAATCTCACATCAAGTGCTTGAAGGTACGTAATTTCCCATTTTCTTTTCTTCCATACACATTCCTTTTGCTGCTTTTTTTATTTTTTACTCTAAACTATATATTAATTAAAAAAATAATGTTGAATTATTATGTTTTAAGAGAAAAAGACACAAGCCATTAAAAAGTGCTTTCATTTTAATATAGCCGTAGCTAGTGACCTAGAACTTCGAGAAGTTAGTTGACACATAAGGATTTGAAAATGCAGTGGCTATGATGTTTAGGTGATGTTAGAACAATTTAAAACCTTAATATAGTAAACAAGACAAGGGTGGAGTGGAATGTCTCACTGTTCAGAGAAAAAACAATTTCTTACTTTGGCTAGCTGCAAAATTTATGATACTTGAAAGAAAAACGTTTGTTTCTTCTATTTTATGGATGATTTAGATCAAGAGAAAATAAGTGGAAAATGAAGATAAATAAGTAGGTTTTAGTCATTTTTTCTTAATCTAAATAATTAATTAAAATAGAGTTTATTTCTTATTATTTCTTAATCTAAATTATTTAATATTATTATAACATATATAACTGTTTTTGCAATGGAAACAAGAGCAGACACATTTTGAGTAAACAGTTATATATATTATATAGATATTTTCATATTAATATGAACCAATGTTGGAAGCAAGATGTTATAAAAGCTTTATCATGTTTTTTTTTATTCAAAGAAATTGAACACAGATATTAAAAATTTCCAACAACTCATACCTTAATTTAGGTAAAAGTTTTATTACCATAATTTGAGTTTGATTTGAATTCAGGTGGGATTAAGTGAAGCTGAAGAGTTTGATGTAACAAGTGATGATGCATTGAAGAAGCTGGTGAATTCAAAGTCCAAAGCAGCTCCTAGTCCAACCACTTCTGAATTAGATCACTTCATGGTATCACTTCTGAAAATCTTGGTTTAAGTAAAAATAAAAACTTATTAATTAACTTAAAAAATAACATTATTTTAGAAATGAAAAGCTTATCATATGTTATTTTTTATTTGAACATTGCATAGGAAGCTTATTGCATGGCACTGAGCAAGCTGAAAGAAGCAATAGAAGAACCAACAAAAGAAACCAATGCTTTTATCAGAGCTACGTTTCATGAACTAAAGCAACTCGATGAAGTGAACCACCCATAACTTTTCATAAGTAGTTCGAATCTCGATGATGAACTTGGTCCTTTCTACCAAGTACCATTTCCTTATTATTGTAGCTCTTATTTTCAGAATATTATTCACTCAAGCAATCACTTCCAGGGTAGTCAGAAACAACTTTACCACTGTATTATATTGGTGTTCACAATTATATGCTGTATATTAGAGTGATGCTTATATTTACATGACTTCAATCTAAGACTGCTATTGGAATTTAGTGTAATTTTGATACTATAATTTGTTGCATTTTTTTCTATAAGTTTAGTTATAATTAATAGAAATTTGGTTAATAATTTGTTAAAAATAGTATATAGTTTTGTTCAAAAACATGTCAGCGTAACCTTAATATGAACTCAAAATAGATATAAACGAAATATAATAATACCAGAAATTAATAGTGTACAACTGGAAAAAAATACTTGAAAAAAAAAAAAACTCTCTTAGACACCCATTTTATTTTCTCCATGAAGATGAAGTTTTATTGATGGTTGAGTTCTTGTTTGTACTCATTGCGGTTATCTCTTCTATTAATTGAGAATTTGAATTTTGTGAAATTAATAAATGGTTTTTAATCCTTAAAATTTGGAGGAGTTTTGGTTTTAGTCTTTTAAGTATAATTTTTTAACCTCTCAGTTGAAAAAGAAATATGATTTTAGTTTCTAAATTCTAAATTTGAGATACTAAATTTTTAAATTTTAAATTCTACACAATAAAAAAAAAAACTCGTTTTAGTCCTTTACATTTAGTGTTTAGAAACTTTTTTTTCTCAAATTTTAGAGACTAAAAAAATAATTTGTAAAAGTTGGAAGAATAAAATCAAAATAGACTAAAAATAGAATTAAACGTTAATAAAAAAATGAGTAATATCGAAATGAGTTATTTCAAGTTAGGTAAGTCACATCGTAGAACTCAAAACATAATTAAGAAATACCAAAAAATAACTCGTTATCTTTTATTAAAACGTTAGAAATAATGTTAGAATACATAATGTTGTATTTATAGAGTTTATTTTTAACAAAATTATATCACTCTTAACCATTAATGGCTGGAAGTTGAGCGAAATTCAACTGTTTTCTTTGTCATTTTCTTACATTCATAATGGGCTAAACTTTCAATTCATTTACATCGGCCAGAAATACCCAAATAGTTTATCTATCGAGCATAATATCTTTAAAAAAGTTTCTAAAAAATTGTAGAAAAAGAATAAAGTAATTCTTTTTGGTAAATTAAAATTGGTTTATGTGCCAGTGCAAATGAGCATTAATTATCTCCCAACTTGATTTTAAATTTGGTGTCACTCTTGATACTTAGTTAATTATGCATATAAGTATGATTAGTTTTATTTTATAAGTGGTTAAAATTAAATAAATAAATTATATATAATTACTAATACATCATTAATAGTTTCACGGATTATTAAAATATCTAGGTTAATTTTGTTTACAACCACATTGTTATTTGTTATATGTCATAACATATGTAAATATAATTAAATTTGTTTCGCAAGCGGTTAAGATCTTATAAATATGATTATTTGTAAGTATCAATATGTTATTAATATTATCTTAAAGTTATCAAAATATCTAATGCATAGGCTAACTTTCAATAGTAAAAAAGAGATTTTCATATTTATTATTTTCATCATTTTACATTGAATTGTTATATAATTATTGTAAATACTGTCGAAGTAAAAGGTGGAAGATTTTCTGCATCTAACATAAAGGTGACTTGAGACTACGTTGGTTAGTATTGAAACTGATATAGTATCTGTTCTAGTTGATAAGATTTTTGATTGTTTTTAGCTAGCCAAAATAAAAGATGTTTTCTCCATATGTTGAACTTAACTTAGTTATTATTAATTATTTGACATTAAATCTTAACAAATTAACAAAAAAACATTCATAATCAAATATGGTTATAGAGAATGATAGTTTATATGGGTTGTTGTTATTTAATAATTGAATTGGACCCTTTAATTGAGCCTTTAATGGGAGCGTATTGTGGGATTTCCTTATATTACTTTTCACACTCCCAATTTCATTTTGGACCTAAAATACATCCCCTGGCCTAGACGGGACACAAGCCCTCAGTCTTGAGCAGAATAGGCGAAAAGACTTTTTGAGGCCCTTAAATTTCATTTCTTAAACTTCTTGCGTTTTTAGCATAGTCCTACAGGTATGATGTGGGTTACCTTTATCCTGATAGCTGACACGATCTCTTTGGATCATTTAAACTTTCTTGACAAGTTTCTTATTTTACCCAGCCACCATTTATCTTCGTCGTTTCAGTTTGCTCATCTGTTTTCCAAGGATTTTAATTTTTGTTCTTTCTCAAGAGGTACATTTGTTATCTTCTTAGTTTCCATATTTCACTTGCTTGTTCATTGCCTTTCTGTTCTTTCCCATTGTCTTCTGCTCTTTATCATTTCTTTAGGGTTTCCATTTCTTGACTTCCACCGATATGGCAGTATACCGAACTAGGTTTCCCTAGGTCAATGATGAAATGCTTTTCGAAACCTTTTCTTTCACTACTGTTAAATCTATAACCTCTCTTAGATAATCCTAAGCCTTTAGTAAGAATGATGAACATGATATTAGTGAACTGATTTTCACTAAAAACGAAACAAATATTGAAAATCCCTTTTTCTTTTTCTATGTTACTATTTTACCAAAGTACATCTTCAATTATCTCCAGACAACTTTGAGAAACAAGTTTTGACTTTGCTTAACATTTCTCCTGCTTATATTTCTTTGAAAGTGGGGTGTATAATCGTAAACTTTGGATTTTTATCAGTACCGTAGGTGGCTGCCATCTCTTGACTCTTTTCCAATCTTCTTATAAAAATATTAAAACAAATTTTGTCAAAATTCGAGCCTCCAAACAATGTCCTACCCTCCTAGATGGGTTTCCTTTATACTGGTCCCTTGCTCCTCAACCCCAAGGGACGTGATCCTTGGATGAACTAGATGAGGTCGAATGGAAAAATTAACATAACGATCTTGATTAAGCTTGAGTTTCAGGCTTTGGAATTAAAAGCTTACATTGATATCATTCCTTATACACTTAACATGATTTTCTATCTGAAGATTTGTGACTCAACAATTTCTTGTTTGCTTGACAGATAAAATGACTACTTCAGATAAGGAAGTGGTTTGCAGACTCAAGGAGCCGAAAGCAAGTAAGAAGATGAAGGATGTTATTGAGACTGCTCAACCTTTGAGTGAAAAAATTGTCGAAGAAGGAAGGAGAAACGGAAAACGGTTATTGAAGACCCCAAAATAACCATTTTCTATGAGCAACCCCTCGTTAGGAAGAGGGGAGAAAAGGTTTTTGAAATTCCGCCTTCTCCTCCCTCTACTCAATTGGTTCCATCCGTTCTTACTTCCTCTAACCGCCCAGGACCTGTGACTACCCCCTCCTCCAATAGCTTCTGGAATTCGGGCTTCAAATTTGCTTGTCACAATTAGATGAGCAATTTTTTGTTGGAGGAAGATATGGCCATCCTTAGCAAAAAAGAGCCTCTTTGATCTTCAAGATGAGATGCAGAGGTTGGCTTGCCAGATGATTGTCATTTCTTGCGTTTCTTCAAGGAAAGCACAAGAAAATACTTGGGTGGAGAATAATTTATCTACTCAGATTGAAGAGGCTCGATCTGAGTTGGAAGTTGAAGGGAGGAATTGCGGGTTGTTAAGTTACAAGTGGAATAGTTGAGAAAGAGACTGTGAAGATCTTCCAAGTGCGTTTTTACAATAAAGGCTTAACCTTGAAGGCGGCCGAGTTGGAAGGACGAATAATTTACTTGGAGGATGAGTTGGAGAGTGAAAGGCAATTTAAAGAGCATCAAGTTAAAAAGTTTAAAACTAAAGAAGAGTTATTGTTGGCTCAAGTCAAGAAACAACATGAGGATATCAAGAAGCAATAAGAAGACGCTGAGGTCTTGAAGGATGAGAATGCTTTTATATATATGAGCGAGGTTTTAGTAGATCTTTAGCTCAACTCCGAATCATTCATCCAGACCTCGATGTATCAGCTTTAGATCCCTTAAAGATAGTTGAGGATGGGGCCATCGTAGACTAATTTTTAATTTATCAATTGGGCTTGTTAGTAATCCTATCCTCAAGTTTGTAGAACTACTAAATTTTTGCAAAATATTGGATGGTGGTATGGTATCTTATACATATTTGAATGTCTATTTGTTTAGAGACTCTTTATTTTTTGTATGAAATCATGAAGTATCATAAAATATGAAATCATAAAGTATTAAGAATATGGCCACATACCCGTTTGGCTTGTAGATATACTTTCTTCCAAATAGGTTTCAGAAAGACTTTGAATTTTTCCCTTCTAAGTTTCTGATTAGCTAGCAATTACATTTTTCACATCTTCTGTTCTTGTTTAGAGTACTTCTTTGGTCTCACCTTTTAGCACCTATGTCATTACGACTTTTTGTTTTGATTTCTTCTTTCGTATAAGTGAGTCACTCGGATTCCAGATCCTTGAATTGCTCGGCTTTCATATCATGGTTTCCGCTTTGTTGAGCCTTTTAGCTTTTGCATTATCAAGTCATTTGACTCCCTATCATTGAGATTTTCAGCTCCACTAGTTGGGCCCTTTCAGCCATGGTCGTAGAGTCATTCGACCGAAGGGCCTTTCACTCGTGGAGCCTTCCGATATCCTTATCATCAAGCGGCCTTTCTATTCGAGTCTTTCGGCTTCCATATCATGAAGTCTTTTGACCCTTGAGCCATTCGGCTTTTGTCACAGGATACATTTTTTACAAATTCTATCAACTTTTGTTGTCAGATAGATTTTTTACAAAGTCTCTCGACTTTTGTTGTAGAACCTTTTGGCCATGGAGTACTTGAAATGTACCATATTAAAAGGAAACACAGGTATTTATAAATTGGTGTGACCTCATTAAAAAACCCTTGAGAAAAAATTTAAGGAACTCAAGGGAAAAGTGTGTCGTCTTGTATAAAAAATGCTTACAAAGTAATACAAAATATAAAATCAAATAAAGTATTTTCAGCTAAAATAAAATTTAAGACTTGTCGCATTCCAAGTTCGAGGTATAGCAGCTTCATCCAATGTCTCCAATCAGTAAGCTCTATTTTCAATAACTTCTTTTATGCGGTACAGTACACTCCATTTGGGAGAAAACTTGTTGTCCATTGTATTCGTCTGAGATCTCCGCATCACTAGATCAGATTCTTTGAATTGTCTCGGAAGTACCTTGCTCCTATGCTTCATTTCTATCTGGCACTTTACTGCCTTATCTTTTAATCTAGCCCCATCTCTAAATGTTGGCTCAATTGTTTCTATTAGCATTAATGGATCTATCCCGTAAACCAAGCTGAAAGGTGTTTCCCGTGTGATGGACTGGGGTGTTGTATGATAGGATAACAACACCCTTGTCGCTTTTGCTTGCCCATTGGTTTGAGGATGTTCGATGGAAGTGAAAACCTGCTTTAGTTTTAGCTTTTCGCACATCCCTCTCAATTGTCTACTTGCAAATTGGGTTTCATTATCGAAAATCTGCGTTCTAGGCATACTAAACCAACAAAAAATATTCCTTCATACAAAACTCTAAACCTTGTAACCAAAATGACGGCAACAAGTTCCGCTTTGATCCACTTGGCGAAGTATTCTATGGCCACTATCAGGAACTTCAATTGTTATGTGGTCAGGGGAAATAGACCCATGATGTCTATTCCCCTTGTATGGAAAGGTCATGGGCTAATTATGGAGTGTAATTCTTCTGCAGGTGCATCAATCCAGTCGTCATGTCTTTGACATTGATAACACCTCCAAGTATATTCTTGGCAATTTTCCTTCATAGTGGGCCAATAATACCCAACCCATATCACCTTAAGTGATAAAGCTCTTCCTCCTACGTGACTTCTTGTGGTTCTTTCATGTAACTCCATCATGACTGTGTGGGCTTCTTCTAGAGCGATGCATTTAAGTAAGGGGTGTGTAAATCCATGCCGAAATAAATACCCATCAATCATAAGGTACTGTTTGGAGTTCCTTTTAACTTCTTTAGCTTCTCTCAGATCTTGGGGCAACTCACCTTGTGCTAAGTATCGCACATACGACATCATGCAAGTGTCATCTTTCCTACCTTCCAAAACAAGTATATTTGGAGCGTCTTTTATTTCAGTTTCAACTAAAACTCTTGGTGTTCTCAGAGTTTCCTGTATTACTGATCGACTTTCCCCCTTTGCTGAACTAGGCAATTTTGAGAACAAATTGGCTCGTGTGTTCTGCCCCCTAGGTACATGTGTTAATTCAAATGAATCAAAATTTATTTATGAACGCATCCAAGGCCTATTTTTTCAGTTAAGTAGTCAAGGAGAGGCAGTTATCGGTGTTATAACCCTTTGTTTGATGAAAATCACACCACAACATGAAGTGATGACCAAGCATCTGTTGGTGGGAACTAGAAATCTTAGTCTAGCAGCTACCTTTGGGTATTTCAAAATGTCTTTCTTTGATGCAGTGAAGTTGAAACAAGGAGCTTCTGCCTTTTCCACAAATTGGGTCGCTTTCCGACTAGGTCTTGAAGCTGCATACGATACATGGCGATTTGTTCGTCCTTCTGAAATCTTGGGTGGATTGTATCTCCTCTCAGCATGTCTTGACAAGGTTGGGGTTTTGCAAGTGGACGCCGCTCTTCAGCTCTATTTTGCTTCATGGTCTCTTCCTCATTCATATGTGTGGTGGCCTTTGAGTGTGCTTTCCCCATCGTTTTAGGTTTATCCCGGAGAAAGGATTCACTGAAAGGATTAGCCTGTAGTCCTTTTATGAAAGCTTAAAGGAACATCTCCTCATTTGAATGATCTATTTTCACCGTAGTCTCATAGAATTGGTTGAGGAAGGTGTGAAGTGGCTCCCTTTCCTTCTGTCATATGTCAAACAGGTCCACCAGTTTTGGTGGCTTGACCTGGTTTGCTGCGAATTGTTGAAGAAACAACTGGGAAAAGGTCTGGAATGAGTTTACTGTACCATATGAAGTTCTTTTGAACCATTGTAGGGCGGTTCTAGTGAGAGTGCCCACAAACATCTTGCAACAAACGACGTCGAAGCCCCATGAAATCAACATTTGGGTTTTGAAAGTCTTAAGATGTGTTTTGAGATCCCCTAATCTCGAGTATGGGACCATTTTCGGGACCGTGAAATGTGGCAGTACTTGTTCCTCCATAATTTTTTACGTAAAAGGTTGGGGATTAGCATTCACTCTCGACATTCGAGTGGCTCCTAAATTGTGAACGACATGTCGCCCTCTTAATATTTGTTACAATTCTTCATTGCCTTTTTGCAGCTCTTTGTAGGCTTTCATAGCTTCCTCCATCCTGGTGACCTGTTTCATTTGCTTCTTCCCTCATACGTTCTTGGTCAATACGGGTTTCCTCCCTCAAACGCCCTTGCTCGTAGGTTTCTTCTCTGTCTGTCCCTCGGTCCTCAAATCGTTTTCTAGATTCTTTAATTGGGCTTTATTGGGAGCATATTGTGGGATTTTCAGATATTACTATTTGCACCTTCAATTTCATTTTTAGCCTAAAATATACTTGATTTTCAGATATTACTATTTGCATCTTCAATTTTATTTTGAGCCTAAAATACACCTACTGACCCAGACAGGACAATATCTACCGTGTTTTTGAGTTTTATTTTGAAATAATTCTCACATATAAATTGTAAATTTTTTACATAGATAACAATAAATATTAAAAAGTTCAATATTACATAATTTTTTTTAAAATAAATACTAAAAGATTACATAAACAAATATTATTAGTCTAAATTTCACTTAAAACCTTAAAGATATCAAAACTAGTTCTAATTTCTAATGCATAAATAACACTTTGATCTATTGATACGAATGATATTTTTTATGGTTGATGTGTTTATTACATCATTATTAGTCAAAAGTTGAAACATAGACAATTAATATTGGTTTTCTATTACAAATATTTTAAACAAAAATTGAGTTATTAGAGAAAATTTGAAGTACATTATTACCTGATTCCAAAAATCCCGATTAACTTAATGTACATAATTGTTTTATTTTTTTTTCTTTTTAACTAATCTCTGTTATTTTGGGTATAATATTTTTCTTGTAAATATTATTTTTTGTTTATTCTACTTATATTAGATTCTACACTTTTAAGATTTCAAAATAATCCATGTTCTTGAATATTCTATTATTTTCTATGATTTTTAAAAGTTGAGGTATATTTATTATATTTCTTTTATAGAAATGTATGCGGATTTGATTTTTTTTTTATCTTAAACTTTTTTGATTGAGCTTATGAGTCCAATTAAAATATGTTATGATCAATGTATAATTGAAGGATTTGATGGGTAATCTAAGATTTACTCAATGGAAGACAATCATCTTCTGCGATAATCTATATATTATTTATTTAACAAGGATCATGTATAATATCGTAGAACAAATTATCTCCATATTAGATATCATTTCCTTCATATTAGAGTATATTGAAGTGAAACATATTGACACCAAAAATAATTCAACAAATGTCTTTACAAAGTCAGTTCCTATGAGCAAGCTAATACATTGCTTAGACTTGTTGAACATATATTGTTGATTGTAATTCTAAGAGAGTTATTAAGTTAATAAATACATTTTATTATAAACATAATCAAATCATTAATTTAAATCAATATACAAATTTCTAATTTTGTTATCGAATAATTTGATATGTTTTTTAATAAATAAGATCAATAAGATTATGTTTGTACTTGGTGTTGTACCCCTGAAAAGCTTAGCAAAATTGTCAATAAATGGGTATGTACATGCACATGTGTTGGGAAGTGAACCAGGATGAATAGATGTGTTCTTTCAGCCTTTTGCTCACTCCTCTCTTTGCTTATTTAATACTTTTTAATTTTCATTTTCAACTTCACTCAACTATACCCTCTCTCAGAACGTTTGAACGTTCAAGTCTCTGTTAAAAGTTTAAGAAAATAAAAAAAAATATGCTTTAATATATAAATATTAATAATAATAATAATAACGTTTTATAAATTAAAATAATTATATGAAAGATACTTCAAATAATTAGAAATATATAATAAACTTTGGAAAGTAACTTGAATCCCTTAATACTTCTTCCGAATATTAATGCTCCTCTTAATAGTTCTAGTCCCATCAATCAACGTTATGCTGGACGTGGTGCACGAAAACGCATTACGTGGGACCGTACCATATATATACCCCTTCTCCCTCGTTTTCCTTCCTTTCCACAACTTCCCTAACCGTTCAAACACACTTCCCTCACTCTCTTCACTCAATCTCTTCCCAGCAACAACGATACAACGACGACGATTCAACATTCTAATTTTTAACATTCTAATTTTCTCTGCGTTTTTTAGTTAACTATACAGCAATAATGCTAACCAGATCGAGAAAATTGAAGCGCAAGCTCGAGCCTGAGCCACCTCAATTCGTTGTCACAAAAAAGCTCCGGCAGAAGCTGCCTCGCAGGCGCAGGCAAAACTTCTCGCCGGTGCTTCTCGTCAGAAACTCTGGCCAGAATCCTCGTTTCTCCATGGATTCCAGCTCCGGCTCCGACTTCGCTGCAGGCGAAGCTTCTTGCAACTCCAGCAGAGCTTCCATCTCCGGCAAGGGAAACACGAACTCCAGAAATGAATCATCGATCGATTCAACGAGAAATCAGAAGTTAGATAAGCAAAACGAGAACGAAGTGGAAGTGTCAGAGTCTTCGTGTGCTGACTCCAATTCGTTCGCTCGAGAACGAAGCAGAACCTCAATTCTGAAGTTAAAAAGTGAAAGAGAATCTACGAATCTAAGAGGAGAAGAGGACGTTTCAGAAGTGTGCCTGAAATCGGATAACTCTGCTATTCTGAAGTTCAAAACCGGAAGCGAGAGTAAGAATGTAAAGGAAAATGACGATGTTTCGTGCGGGAAATCAGATATTACTTGCGAGGAACAGTTCAATTCGAAGTCCTCCAGTAACGGAAACGGAAACATGAAAATCTCTTCGGAGTCAAACAGAGACGTCGTTTCGTTTAGTTCTTTTGTTCGCAAGTCGTTTCACGAGGAGAAGGATAGCCGCAAGGAAAACAGAGCCTCGGAATGTGAATACTCTGAAGGTTCTAAAAACCTCCACGCGGAAGAGAATTGCGCGGATTTAATAGCGCAATCGATGATGAAGCAGGAATCCGAAAATTACAACGTCGCTGCGGACCTCACTTGCTCTGAGGATCTGCGTTTCTCGTACTGTGACGACGATGACGAATCGGAATATTGTTCCAGTCAGGGAACTGTGTTATCTGAATTTCATTCTGAGATTTTCGGTGAATGCTCGCAGGAGCTTTCGGATTACTCTCCGTCGCTGTTCGCGGATTCTGGAAGCCAGTTTTCCGAGGGATCCGTGGGAGAAACTCCTTCGCCTACGTATTTGTTGTTCCTTCAGTATCGCAAGGAGTTCACGGCTCTAGTTTCTGCTTCTCCAGTGATGAACTCTTCTTCAATTGACGAAGATCAAGCCAATGTAGGTTTCGCTAGATTCGTCTTCAGAATTCTAAGTCACTTATATTACTAGTTCTGTCAGGAATCTGTTTAGCCTTGCTCGTTCTATCTTTGTTAGTATAATTAAGAGTTCTTATTCACTGTATACTTTGTATTTGTGGATTTTAGTTTGTGAGATTCGAAGATTCTGATGACGAAGACAGCTACCAGATGCTGAGGAAGAGGGAGAGGAAGCAAGGTTTTGTGTCAAACTATTCTGAAAGATATTTCTCTACCACTGAATTTGGAGAGACCATACTCGAGAAACGTTCGCAGATGGTTCACTGGATCGTTGAGGTAGGTTTATCTAATTCCAATTCAAGATGCTTTTACACTTGTGGTTTGATTAATTTCTTTTATATAGTTTTATAGAAAATAATATATATGCTATCAAAAAATTTACCGTTATTATAACATTATGGCATATTCTTATATAGTAAATATTGATGATTTCTGAATGATCAGTGGAAGGATAAGAAATTGTCCAGATAGTCATATCTGTCCAACAAATTGATAATTGAAAAGATAATCATCAGTCAAATACACTGAATCCTATCTAATAAAAGCTATACAAATACTATAGATTATACGATAAATATTTAAATATAAAGGGTGTCTATGTGTTATTATATTTTGTTTTTACTTATTTATTAAATGGGTATAATAGTGGTATAGATAATCGTGTTTTGGATTGGGTGAGAGAGACCACACGTTTAAGAGAGTGAGTGAGAACCAAACTTGATTCGGTTAAAAGGTAATCATTCCATACAACAAATTGTTGGAGTAGTGTGAGTGGCATCCAATTGCCTCATGACACGTGAGATTCATTAGGAAGAAGAATGCCTCCCCGAGTGCAGCGGCGTACTTTAGTAAATCCCTCAATCGTTATGCATGCTTCTGATGCAATCATGCAAGGCACTTTTCTCGTATTCGGGCATGTGGGTAGTTAAGGGAGTATAAATTTTGCTTTTGACTTGAACCAAAATTTAGAGGACCATATGGCTAAGGAAAGATTATTTCCTTTCTGGTTAGTTTGCAAAAGATTACTTCAACCAAATTTTACTAGTCTAACTAACTTCACAACTCTACCATTATTTTAATGCTTCAAGATTTCATATAGATAGGATGTTCATTCCACAATTTTTAAGATAATTGGAAAGGAATTGAATGGCTATATATATGGCCTGAAAGGAAAAATAAACGGTACTTCTGCTATATGTACAATTACTATAATATATATTCGACCAAATTTGATTTTGGACATTTTAAATAACATTCACCAAAAACAAATTGAATCCATTAAGCAAATGAATATAATATATTTTTTTTGTCGTTTAGACATATATATTAGAGAATTTTAAATAGTGCGAAAATATTCGGGATTATCCATCACCAATTGACGCAGTTCATTTCTCTCATTATTAATTTTTTTGGTGAAGATAAGTATTTATTATTAATGTATAATAACAATTACCTATGTGAACCTCTTTAGATTTGGATAACAACGTTCTTAGCTTCGGGAATGTTGCATCTGTGGAAGTTGTTGGACTTTGAATCGTGTGTCGAATTTGTTTAAAATGCCTTTATCTTTTAAAATTTGGCAGCAATCTTGTCGAAAACAGCTTCGGCAAGAGACGATTTTTCTTGGCGTCAACCTACTTGACCGTTTCCTAAGCAAAGGATACTTCAAAGCCGAAAAACACCTTCAAATTGTTGGAATAGCTTGCCTCACGTTAGCGACCAGGATCGAAGAAAATCAGCAACAAAACAGGTTCAACATTCAATCTTTACATTTATCCCCCATCCTCCTAGTTATGTAATATTTGGGCAAAAATGTGGTTTTCAATCATGTGTATCACTGGTCTAGTTTGCCATTTGTGAAGCGATGGCTTACGACAGTCTTGAGATTAAGGAAAATGAAAATAGATTAGCACTTAATTTTTAGAGTTTGAGTTTATTTGTCCTCATTAATCATGCATTCTTAATTTAAAGAATAAAAATTGTCCCTAAAGTTCCCAACATTATACAATTTTACATAAATTCTATTTTGTAAAACATTAGTCCTTTAGGTTAAAAATTAAAATATATAAATATTTTCTTTTTAAATTTTTCTATCCCATGGGTAGAGTTAAAAAACCGCATGTAATAATTTGGTTTTCTTCTCTTTTTACATACACTTCCTTCTCCTATAACTCGGGAAAGTGATAATTAACTGAATTTAACAATTCTTTATTCGAATTAAATTCATAAAAGTAATTATGCCCAAGGAATAACTGAGCTCCTTTGTGGGTATTACAGAGTAGGGCAAACCAGTTTCAACATAGGAAGCAATAAGTACAGTAGAGGCGAGGTGGTAGCTATGGAATGGCTGGTGCAGGAGGTGCTCCAGTTTCAGTGCTTTCTGCCTACCATCTACAATTTCTTGTGGTATACTAGTAAATTTTTAATTTTACAGCACGAATATGACCTGAAATTCTGCATAAATTAAATGTTAGCTGATACTTGTTGTTTTAGGTATTCATTCAGACTTTTGTTTCTTTCTGGGAAACCATTCTGAATTTTAAAATGAATGGTTCAAGCAAAAACTTGCTTTCATGTCTCTAACAAGGAATGTCTTTTTGCCTTAAATACCGTGTATTATTTAAAAATGAAAAGAAAATTTTGTACTTGTAACTTGACAGCCCCAATGAGAAAAGGCTTAGCGTCGTTTTGGATCAGTTAAATTTTGTTTTTTTTTTTTTTCATTTAGGTTTTTGTTCTCATTTCTTTATTCTAGTCTTCAACTTTTAAAAAATCCATATTTTTTGTGTAATTCTTATTATTATATAGTTTATTACTTAATTAATTAAATACTATTTTATAATACTTTAGATAAATAATTTAATTTTAGAATTCAATTTAACCAAAATATAAGAAATAAAATATATAAAAAAATATAGATTAAATCAAAATTATGAATTTTCAAAAACTCTAGCGTGCAATAATATAAAGTCATTGTAACCCATTTCTTTATGATTCAGCTAAATTACACTCCACCCTTTAATTTTACAGGTTTTACCTAAAAGCAGCCAATGCTGATGCAGTCGTTGAGAAGAGGGTCAAGTATCTGGCAGTGCTGACACTGTCATCTCATGAGCAACTGTGCTACTGGCCTTCGACAGTTGCTGCAGCACTTGTAGTCCTGGCTGGTCTTGAAGTCAATCAAAGTTCATCGCTCAAAGTAATTGGGGTAACTACTATTGCGTTATAAAACTTCCTCTTTATCCGAAACTTAGGTCAACAAGATAGGGGTTAAATATTATATGACACGGTTAGGCAATGCCAGATCTGCTTCTTAATATTTTAGTACATCATTGTAATCTAAGCACATAAAAATTCAACAAAATTAGCATACATCCGTATTTGTATGGTCTAGGTTTGCACCGAGACTGTGAAAACACTAATTATATAAATCTGCATAGTTTTGCGTGCCTTTTTCATTCTGAATCGCTAATTATATGAATATGAATAATTTATTTTTACTTTCTAGCTTTCTTCCCTTTTAGACACCGTACACTATAAGATTGAGAGTAGAATTTCATGTTTATAATTAATCTTTTGATTCTGCAGATCCACGTTAGATCAAAAGATGAGAATTTGTACGAGTGCATAGAGGTATGATAGTTCAATTTATTGTAAATTCTCAGTGTACTTCCTCTTCAGTTTGAGGTTTAAACCAGAAAAAAAAAAAAAAAAACTTGGAAGGTCCTGATGAAAAAGTGCCACAATACAAGATTTATGAAACTAATCTAATCATTTTATTTCTTGAGCTGAGAAAAGCCTGAGGCCACGATTAGAATGAAATAAATTGTTACCTTTATTATCATTCACTTTCTCCTTTGTCGGTTTTGTTCAAGTATTTAACATGAAACCTATATTCACTTCAACAGAGCCTGGAGTGGCTGTTACGCTATACAGGATAACACACTAGTTAGAGTGGAGACATTGGCTATACAACTCATTTTGGAGGCAATTGTTCCTAACCAACAGAAGACAAATGGCTTTCTTATTCTTGGTTGATTCTTCATTAATACAAAATAAATTCCATTCGTTTCCCTACCTGAGAGCAAGCGAGTGCTATTTTTCCCACATGTAACTATATTGATTGTTCTGTATATCGGTATACAAGGATAAAATTTACACATTTTTTCGGAAGCCGTGAGAACCTTTCAACGGACAGGAAATTCAGCTGTTAACTGTTAATGACCTACAAAGATATTACAGGCTTATACAAAAGTTTATCTTGCATAATATTTGATTCTTTCTTTCCTCTGCAGACATTGTCTTTTGTGGCCTCCTCGCAACCTTCTATCATGCTTGGTCACTAGGAATTTTAATTATATGCATTAAAGTACAAAATGTCTAGATTTTCTGTTGAAGGTATTTCTAAAGATAAGCACAGGGATTATTAGTTCATAGTAAAATATGTTTGCTAGTGACCACATCAATCATAAAATGACCGACTTTAGGCCAACTACAGAATGAAATATATATTCCACAGCAGGTAACCAGCACTTCAGTTACTATATGTTGCAGTTCAGATTGTTACCAAATCAAAAAGAGAAAACTGCACTGTTTACTGTGGAGTGAAAATGAAGTAGGGATCATTAAAGACAATTTCATTGCATCAAAACTCAACTCCAGAAATAGCAAATGGAAAACCATCCAAAGAAAGACATTCAACACAGTCAAATACAGATGTGAAGAGCAAAGCTAACATACCTATTCTTTCTTTTCATTGTGAGGGAAAATGAATGAAGAGGTAACTAAAAAATAACAAATAACATTTTGACATTAATTTTGACCGTATTTAGGAACCACGTCTTCCATACAAACTTCTACATTGCTATAACAATCAATAAGACTTATCATTGTACAATAAACGTGCAAAATCGGAAGTCTGACAATAACTATGCTAACTAAATAAATCCACTGTGCATGTGAGGATGTAAAGAATTGTGAGTAGCTATATAATTTCCAGCTTATGGTCATCATGTGAATTAACAGGAACTATTGCAGGGCCCATGTCTGAAGCATCCTCATAGTGTTTCTTTCCAAATTCATCAACAGTCCCTTTCCTTTCACTATACATGATCCCGTTCCTTTCCACCTGGGCCTGTTCAACCTTCTCCTTCGTCATAGTGCTGACATCCCCGGCTGCCTTTGCAATAGCACTAAAGGCACTAGACACCCATGAAGCTCCAGTTAATACATAAGAGTTGCTCATGATAGCAGATCCAGCAGTGCTTGCCTTTTGCTCTGCAGCAGCAATAGCAGACCTTGTCATTTCAGAAAGCTGATACTTTTCATCCATTTCTCTCACCTTTCCATTCACAATCGCTGTTCCAATACTTAGTTTGTCACTGAAACCCATTCTACAGTCAATGGAAGCAACTGTGGAAGAAGCATTTGAGCTCAACTGGTGACGCTCATCAAAGGATTTTGCCTTGTTGATAGCATCCTTTCCTAAAATGAAACCCTTAGCAAGCATAGTGCTCATTACATCTTCAGCCTTCTTTACTGCATCAGCACTTTGGTTTGTCTACTTATAAGAGCATTGTACAACATATATTAGATACTTACAATTTGACAGTAAAGAAATTAGAATTTCCAACCCTGTAGTGAGGGAAGAATTTGTATATAATTGCAGACATTTTGCATCTAGACCTAACAGAAGAGCTAAAAGTATCCTCTAGGTCTGTGCAGTACAAAAAGTTTACAGCATATTTGACTTTAGCACCAAATAAATATAGCATCCACAATATTAGCCCTTTAAATTCAGTTATTAATCTAAACTCATAAGAAAATGTTTTAGCAGAGCATAGTTAGATATGCTAAGATTCAAGTGGTAATTTGATTTTGCTCTGTAATCTTCAGCCCAGAGTTGTTCTTATTGTGCCAGATAAGTTGCAGACATCATCAGCAGAAGATAATAAATCTAAATATCTTTACTTATCATATCCGGGCAAAGATCTTAGGCACTATATAAACTTGGCTGCAATATTGTTGAAGCCATAAATTTCAAAGCCCAAAGTCTATCAAGAGTAATAACAAAATGAGATAGAAATAAAAGATACAAGTATTGACAATCATATTTGGTACACATAGAACCGCCATGTTCAGCAAAACTTAATGTATCTCACATTTTACCACATAAATGTACTAGTAGCAGGCTCGCAACACAGAGGTGCATGATGAACACAATTGCATGCAAAATAAATTACACAACATTTAAATGAACAACCTATTTAGATTAACTTCTTTATAAGCACTTGTACGAGAAACAAATATAAAGAAAAAATAGAATAAGTTTCTCTATAAATTAAAATTAGCTTACTAATTTCTTGGAAAAGCTAATACTCACCGGACTTGCTGGAAGAGCATCAGGGGGCAGCTGATACTTCTCTACAGGTGTGATTGTGACATATAGATCACCTATCTTTGAACCCTATAAAATGAAGATTAAGCACATGATTTTAAAACAAAATCAACTAAAATATCTGATTTTTATGCAATTTCTATCAGTTTCAAGGATTGAATGAAAGGGTTAACAATATAAAATGGTGCAACCCATCTCATTATTAGGAAATATAATGTGACATTTACAAAAGGCAAAAATTACTTGCATACAAACATACCGTTAAGAGAACTGCTGTGTCTGCTCCCTGTGTATCCTTAAATGTAACATAAGCAACCTGAGTGTGATCACTTTCCCTGTAGAATTAAAAACCCAAGAATTAGGGAGACCAGCATTCAGTGTTAAAGTTTAAACAATAACAACCATGAAAAATGAGTAAAACATTGCAAGTTCTCTGACCTTTGCATCTCAATATACCGAATTTCACCTGAAAACGAAAAGAATTCTTGAATCTCCATCTTGGAAGTAACCAGTGATATGTTGCTAACCTTAACTGTTCTTATCTGTGAGAAATCAAAACAGAGTGAACTTGGAAATTTCACCAAGATGGGACTTATCACTAATAAGATGTCAACAAAGGAATCAGTGTCCATTTGAATGATTAACCAAAAAAAGTAACAAAGATGGAGTAAACCATAAAAGGCAGTTTGCCAAACAAACCAAAACTGAAATAGTTCTATATTAAAGTCATTTTAGGTCCCCAATTGTTATCAACTTAGAATTTGAATCTCTAATAATTGTGAAGGTATTTAGCTGATGTGTATCCTAATGAAATACTGTTGGAATTTTCCAAGCTACAAAAATGCTTTTGACTTTTCATTAAGTAATTTCTCTATTGTAATTGTATATATCACAAGTATTAAAATGCTGTTATTATTTCTAGCACAGATTTTTCTGCTAAAGGTGTGCAAATTCATACTGCTGTAACCCGGAATTCACACCGGAAACATCATATTGATTGCTAGATCATGTATTCTACAATCATAATGCTAACCAATGTTACTATGTAAAAATTTCTTCCTCACGTCTGACACATGAATAGTCCAATTTGGTATTGGTGTGGATTGAGGAATAGCTTCAGCTCTTTGACCAGCATGGTCCAAAGTGGCCTGCACACAAATTGTTAAGTTAAGGTAGTTCTATGTTGACATTCTGCAGAGTATGGAGTGCAAGAAGCAATGACATATGCAGAAGGAGAAAATGTAAAACCAGGAAGTCCAACAGAAAGAAAGTGATCCTATTTCAATTTCTTTCCAAATAATTAAGAATATCCGATGAAAAAAATCAACAGTCATATTTCAATCCCTAAAACAATGATGGAATTAAGTGAAAGCAAGAACATAAAGGTACAATTCATAATGAGTACCAGCCTCATAGCTTAAAAGGCAAAGGAAAAACAAAGAGTCAATTCAATAAGTAAGCCAAGAGGAAAGGTTATAGCAAGAGATAACATCAATGTGATAGCGTCCACTTGAAAAGAAGCAATTCAAATTCCATGAAGATAATCATCAAAAGTGCAAGCAATCTTAGCCACAGAAGCATATAAACTAAAACTTCTTAACATTGTAAGAAAACATACAATTGGTCAAGATTTAAAGATAAATCCAATTTGTTTAGGTAGACATGAGTGTGACCACTAACTACCAATTCTAACAATCCATGTATAGTGGTATTGTCGGGATTTATATAGTTGTCATTTGTCACACAAATCTGCCATTGCCCAGATAACAAATCACCCCAAAACAAATCAATTCAACATTAAAGTTTGCTCTTTTCTGGAGGGCAAAAAAAATACGAAAACCACTTCCACTAGATCCAAAGGGTCATTAGAAAACATTGCAGATCCAAAATTCGAAACTAGTACTTCTTATATTCATCATAACTACAACATCTAAAGGTTGCATTGCATCAGTGAACATATAAATGTGAATCAAATTAACGGCATAGACAATGAAATGCAGAAGGAGGCGTGAAGAAAGAAGAAACCCAGAAAGGATCTGAAACGAAGTGGATCTGAGGAAAAGGTTTAGGGACTCACCGACATTTGGGATGGTAGAATGTTGAGTTTGTCAGAAGCAGCGTCGGAAAGAGGCAACTTTTGAATGAGAAACGAGGTCGTTGGTTGGTTGGTTAGGGTGTGATGTAATGTAAAATGTAATGAATGAGTGATCATGTGACTGTTATTTGGTTTCATATGATTGATTGTGAGTGCTTTGTGATTTGGCAACTCATGCCAACTGTAATTTAATATAATTTAATCCAATTAAATTGAGTTGAATTTTATTTACCATTATGAATTCAATTCAAACCAATTCATTTTTCTCTAAGACGAGTGGTTAGTTTAATAGATGATATAAGACTTAATCCAAAATTTACTATGGACATATTGTATTATATTTTTTTTATGTCCTTAAATTAATTTAGACAAACTTTCTATTAGTTATTAACTCATTTAAAGTTTTGAATTAAATTTTGTAAAAATTATATTAATTTTTAATTAA
>Ga0123340_1000349_pt1 | contig 28373 bp, 17 predicted proteins | sample SirMexnodulemix_FD_89961 | JGI IMG/M metagenome (GOLD analysis project Ga0123340, IMG submission 89961) | Root nodule microbial communities of legume samples collected from Mexico - Siratro Mexico nodule mix | ecosystem: Host-associated > Plants > Roots > Nodule | place: Mexico: Nepantla...
ATTTAATATTATTATTGGTCACTGTAAATGAATTTTTATTTATTTTTGTGATATATTTTTGACAAAAGTTATTTTAATATAATAATATTCTTTTATTTTTCTATAATTTTAGGGTTTATTTAAGATCCAAATTTTAAATGTACTATCATGTAAGCATATTTTAACGAGAGGATGTTATAAAACCCATACTTTTTTACTTATAATTGTAGATAAAATTCCTATAGATGGTCTTAGTTACCGAAATTGCGTCACCTTGCACTTATAAATATGATCCGTTCTCTCAACTTTGGTGGAAAAAGGTAGATGAGAGGAAGAAAAATAGAGGGAGATCGTAATAGTTCTCCGGAGGGAGTGGGTGTTGTTGAGGAGAGAAGAAGAGAGAAAGCGGTGTGTGCGTGGAGTTGAGTTATTTCTAACAGAGACAGGGAGGAGGCTGAGATGAAAAAATTAGAAAGAATTAATATTTTACTATTCACCATGTTTTACCAATAATCCCCACAAGAGCAAGTTCCATTTCTGAAATGATGGAACCTTCTAACATCTCTAAGAATGATTTCCCTGTCCACAATTTTTGATATGATTTTAGTGGCAACATGGCAGTCATTGCAAACCCGAAGGTTTTTGGCAACTCTGATGGTAGTCCCAGGGAGGGTATTTAAAAGGCCAAAAACTATTGCCAGTCTCTCACTGTGCCCACAGAGCATAGTTTCTTTCTCTTCATCATCGACATTGTGAAGGACACATGAAGTATCAGGCACATACCCCTCCTTTCTCATTCTTTGGGATAGAGTTTCGAGATACTCATGGAGTTCTTTACTCTGTGGGTGTGAACCATCCCCTGCCAAAAACTTGTGAACCTCATCACCATGCTCAATCCAACTACAACCAGGTTCTTTTCTTACTCCCATTTCCTTCATTTTCTTCCGTACCTCTATTGCCTGTTCCCAGAGCCCCGCTGAGGAGTATATGTTAGACAGTAGAACATAATGGCTGGCTACATTTGGCTCCAAGACAAGCAGGTTCTTTGCTGCAATTTCACCAATTTCGACACACTGGTGAATCCTACAGGCACCAAGCAAACTACTCCATGCATCTATTTTGTTCAAACTGGATGGCATTGTGTGGATCAATTCACAAGCCTCTTTGATCCGACCGGATCGGCCAAGCAAGTCCACAAGACAAGCATAATGGTCAGCTCTGGCTTCAATTCCATAGCTAGCTTTCATTGTATGAAATAAATGAAGGCCTTCATCCACCATCCCAGAATGACTGCAAGCAGCAAAAATAGCAATATAGGTCACTTCATTGGGCCTTATTACTTCCCTATTGCTTCCTCCTGCTGTCATTCTTCTAAAAAGCTTCAAAGCTTCTTCCCCTTTCCCATGCATCCCATAAGCCATGATAATAACATTCCAAGTGATAACATTTCTTACAGGCATTTGATCGAAGACTATCCTAGCCAAGTTCAGGCAACCACATTTTGCATACATGTCGACTAATGCACTTCCAACAGCAACATCCATTGCCAGCATTTCTTTAACAGCATAAGCATGAATCTCCTTTCCTTTACCTAACGCTGCCAAGGCAGCACAACCCGGAAGCACCGTCATTAGAGTTACCGAATTCGGCTTGAGGGGAAGGCTTTCCTCATCCTCACAATCAACAAATGTGTCACTTTGACCTCTCTGCATTTCATGCAAAAGATTAAGCGCATCCTCGTACTGCCCACAAACAACACAACCAGTCATCATCGTATTCCAAGACACTATATCCCTTCTACGCAACCCACCAAATATCATCTTCGAAATTTGAATCCTTCCCATCCTGGAATACATGTCCATCAACGCATTCAGCACATACTTATCCTTCCCAAATCCCCTCTTCACAATGTAACCATGGATCCCTTCTTTGTCCAAAAACGTCTCGCAACGCACACAAGCAGGCAAAACACTCGACAAAGTAGTGGCATTGGGACATAACTCAGACTCCGAAACCATCTCAATAAACAGTCTCAACGCTTCATCATCAAACTCATTACGAGCATAACCAGCAAGCATGGCATTCCAAACCGCCACCGTCCTCCTCGACACCCTATCAAAAACCAACCTACCCTTAGCAGGCTGCTTGCAATTACAATACATGTCAACCAACGCAGTCCCAACAAACGAATTCTCAAGCAAATCCCCATTCCTCAACACATAGCAATGAATTTCCCTCCCAATCGTCAACCTCTCCAATTGAGAACAAGCAGGCAAAACACTGGCCAGTGTAACCCCATCTGGCCTAACCCCATCAACGATCATAAGATACATATACATCAACGCTTCCTCAAACCTATCATTCTGAGAAAGAGAACTAATGATAGTGTTCCAAGACACAATGTCTTTACCATCAAACACGTCAAACAATGCCTTAGCATCGTTAACTCTCCCCAGTCTCGCATACATAGTCACCAACGCATTGTTCGTATAAGTTCTCAAATCATCGTTTCTCAGAGTATAAGCGTGCACTTGCTTCCCGAGCCGCGTGCCACCGCGCACGTGCGAGCACGCGTGTGCCACGCTGACCAGCGTGAACGACGTGGCCTCCACGTTTTCCGACAGCATTAACCGAAACAAGTGCAGGGACAGCTCCCACTCCTCGAACCGACACAGCATCGCGATCATGGAGTTCCACGACACGTCATCTCGCTCGGGGATTTCGTCGAACACGCGGCGCGCGGCAGCGAGGTCGCCGCATTTGCCGTACATGTTGACGAGGGTGTTAGCCACGGCAACCGAGGGCGCGTGGCCAAACTTGAAGACGTGCGCGTGGAGTTGCTTCCCGAGGCTGAGGTCGTGGACGGCGGTTGCAGCCTTGAGAACGGCGGGGAAGGCGAAGTTGTCCGGGGGTGCGGCAGCTGCGAGCATGTCGGCGTAGGTGGCGATGGCGTCGCGGAAGGAAGAGGATTGGGTTTGGGAGCGGAGGAGGTCTATCCATTGCGACGGAGAACGGCGTTCTACGGCGGCGGTGGGTGGAGGAGGGTGTTTGGGAGTGGGGATAGTGAGAGTGTGGTGATGGGTTTGGAGGGAAAAAGGATAAGGGAGTGACGGTTGGGTAAGGGTAAGATAGGAATGCATTTTCAAGTTGCCTCTTTTATGGAAATTTTTTCTGCTATTTATATTTTTCTATGTCACCCTCTATGAAAGTATCTCAAATTTCATCACTAAAATGTTAAATTAAATATCTAAAATTAAATAATACTAAGTTAAAATAATCGTATTAATTTCTAATATTAGGATAACCAAATGTTATAATGCCTAAGATATTCCTATAAAAATAATATGAAACTAGAGTTATATAAACGATTTTTCTTATGATTTTTGGTTTATTGATTATAGAGTTATAAAAAAAATTAAACATTCTAGTCAAAATAATTAATGTAAGAGATAAATTGAAAAGGATTTTATAAAAAAGATAAGCTAAGTTTCCAAGTTGGTCTCATATGTAAAGAGAAAGGTAATAAATTCTATCTAAATTTAAATAATAGTAAGTTAAATATATTTCTTTTATCTTTTATAAAATAATGAATTTTGCTTTTATTCTAGAAACGCTATTTGAACAACTTAATTTCATAATTTAAAAAATTATCCATTTTTAATTAAAAATTCAAAAGGATAAAAACAAAATCAGATAATTTACTAACTATGGAAAAACAATAAGTACGTCTAAGGTATATGATTGAGAGTGAATTAATTCTAAAAGAATAGATATAAATATCACATCTATTCCTTGTTAATTAAATTAGGGCTTAATAACTCTTTTTGTTCATGTTATGAATTTTTTGGATTTGATCTAATGTTTTCAATTTGATCAAAATAAACTATTAAACTCTAAAGGGTAAATAGTGTGTTCAAGAAATATTCACATGTATTTTTAGTATAAAAAAAAATTACATTCTTGTGATAATAATTTTAATTTTATTAATTTCATAATTGTTAATATAATTAAGGATGTATTTAGTTTTTAGAAATGGTCAATTGTGCCTTAAGGAAAAAAATTAATCTGAATATATTATTAATCTTGAGGGAAGAGTAATGATTTTAAATTTATAAAAAAAAGATAAAATATTTCTTTCAATTTTTCCTTAAAAGATAATATGACCATTACTTCTTACTAATTACGTATTCGTTACCTCAGAATGGTAATGCTTCTGCCTTCGTTCATTGACTGCATTTTTACCCATTTGAAATAAGTTTCACACTTTGATGTTGTTTTGCAAGGAAAACGTGTGTGCTCCAAAATGGTTGTTGTGTCCGGCGAGAGTTGTATAAAGGTAGTTCCTTTGTGATGGTGAGTGAGAGAGAGAATTAGCGAGAATGGAGTCTGGATTGTTGGCAGCAGCCAAAGTTTCAGGCCTTTTCATATACCCAATCAAGTCATGCCGTGGAATTTCTGTTTCCCATGCTCCCCTTACTCCCACTGGTAACTCTTCTTTCTGCCTCAATCACTATGTACACAACTTTACTAATATTATTCATATTACATTCTTATGTTTTGTGACAGGGCTCAGATGGGATCGGCAATGGGTGGTGGTGAATTCCCAAGGGAGGGCATGCACGCAAAGAGTTGACCCAAAGCTTGCTTTGGTTGAGGTTCAACTGCCACCGGATGCACTTCTTGAAGACTTTCAACCTACGAACAATTCCTACATGGGTAACCTCTTCACACTCCATATAATGATTTTCTTGTTCTTTATTTGTTTCAAATTGCATGGATTGGCATGCCCGTGGCATGTCTCCTTTAAAAGATAGGAAGTTAGGCTATCTACTGAATTTGTCTTTTATAGAAATTCTTTTCATTTAACTTCTCCAAAAGTTAAGGTGGATAAGTTGATTTTTTATTATGGAGATGCTCAATGCATTTTATCTTCATGTTTTCTTATCTTATAAATGCCTATGGAAATAGATTTTGACTATACTTTGATACTGATACATACCCAATAGTTAGCTGGCAGTGCTGGTCTCTGTGGTTTGGATGCTGGTAAGGATAAATAGAATGGACAGAATTGAATCATTAAAAGACATACCCTATAGTAAGTTGTTAGTGATTGGTTAGTTAGGGGTGTTGGTCAAAGAAATATATAGGTTTATGTTTTAATCATAATAGAATTCAGAACATATTAGGATTAATTCAACCAGCAAAAGCTTACATCTCAAGGGTGGACTTTGCTCCAATCATTGTAAGAAAGATGTACTTTGTTCATATTCTTGACCCATTTTTTGGGATATGTCTTTGGTTGATGATCGCTTCCCCCCTCATGTGTTTGATCTTCCTAAGATCATCATGCTTTATTGCTTGGTTCTTAAGCTTTACCTTTTTGGCCTTCTTTTCCTTTTTAGTCTTTATGCTATTATCTTTGAGACTTCATAATTTCTTATCCTTTGCTTTGGTATCTGTCTCTTCTTCCTGTATGACTCTTGGCACCAATTTCTTGGATTGCTGTCTCGTGACCATCTGAAACTGTAGCATTTTTCAACAGACACTTTTTTAGTTGTACCTGTTGGACAAATTGTAGCATTCTGAAATGGTTGTGAGACAGCAAGCATTCCATGATATCAAACCTCCTATACTTTGTTTATAAATTCACTTTTTGTTGATTCCTCATTTGACAAATGCTTCCCCTGTGTTCTTTATTTTGAAAAATAAAATTGCAGTAGTTGAAGTGGTGATGTACTTTGCTTTTTCACATTCATTCATTATTATGATTGTTTTAACATATTTTAGTATATAAATATTAAGACCTTCATATTACAACAGTGTTGAAAGCACCTGGGATGGAATCTCTCAAAATTTGTTTGAGTAAACAGCATGAAGTAACAGAACCTATCACAGTCTGGGAATGGACTGGATCTGCCTGGGATGAAGGAATAGAAGCCTCACGATGGTTTTCAAAACTTTTAGGAAAACCCTGTCAACTGGTCCGCTTCAATGCTGGTAGGTCATTGAAACTATGAAACCTTAAATATTAAGATAATGAGAACAAAATTGTCAAGAAGGTAATGTTACCTTAGACATGTAATGAATTGGACGAGAACTATAACTGTTTTAGGAATATACCAACATTACTCGAAAGATCTATTAACTTGCATTGCATTGACTCAATAAGATGCATACATATTACATTTTCTAGAGCTCTTTTTGTCAAGCATAACCTCACAGAAAGAAAGAAAAACCCATTATTATGAAGTTTAATGTTTCCAAATGAAGCTTCGGAAGTTAGACAAGTGGATCCTAACTATGTTGAGGGACAACATCGGACCTATTTCTCTGATGGTTATCCATTCTTACTTTTATCTCAGGTCAGTCCAGTATAGAAATGAAGGTTTATTTACTTAAACTCTGATTTTCTACTCAGTATGTGACATTTATGGTTTTCAGGAATCATTAGATGCACTAAATGAGCTTCTAGAGGAACCCATACCTATTAATCGTTTCAGACCCAAGTATTGATTTTTCAAATTTCTGTTGTTTTAGTCCTGCAATTGCATTGTTTCATAATATCTGTTACTAATTTATACCTGAAAGTACTGTTTTATCTAAATGGGTTATTAAATCACGTAATTGACCTTTTTTTTGCTGCTTCATGATGCAGTATCCTTGTTGAAGGTTGTGGCCCATATTCTGAGGACTTGTGGACTGAGATAAAGATAAGTGGGTTTTCATTTCAAGGTGTCAAGCTGTGCTCCCGTTGTAAGGTGAAGAGTTCTTTTACAATTTCCCACCTATCTTATGCTCATTGGAACATTTACCTGGTGACTTGTGTTAACAACTTTAGTTTCTAACATGTACCAGTATAATAAGCATAGATTAACCTGTGTGTGATGAGCAGAGCTTGGATGGTGTTGTGAGCCTTTCATTAGATAAAGAAGCAAGGAATGAATATCACTTTCAATTAGGGCTACTTCATATTTTTTGAATATGTATGTAATTACTCTTGTAGCTTAGATTAGTACCCAGGATCATTTACATATCACTAATTGATAAGACTTGAGTATATCTTTTATAATTTTAGGATGAGAAACAAGGATGTTATGAGTTTAATGGGAGCAAATGATGGCATCTCTCCTCTCCCTGGCCCAGTATTTAATGAGCTTGCTTCTAGCACATTTTCTTTTCTTACCCTGATTTTTTACATTTATCATTGGTTGTACACCCACTTCACTATCAGGCCTTTGGTTTAGACCTTTTTTATAAGTTTTTCTAAGGAAGAAGAGGAAAAAATATGCAGTGATTTTCTCCATAAAAAAAATGAATTTAATTAAGTGCAGTTGTTAGATGAAAAGAACTTCAATAAAAATTAAGTGCATAGGTTGATTCTAGTTCAGAAGTGAAGCTCAATTCATTTTACCTTTTTTTTATTCCAAGGAGTGATTTTATGGTCAGGTACCCACAATAAATCAAGAGACTGGGATAGCTGGATCTGAGCCAACTCAGACTCTTATGAAAACTAGGTCTGGCAAAGTCATTAGACCAGATGCCAAAAATAAAAACAAGGTCAGACACTTAGCCTAACCTCTGATTCCAACCACAAAAATTCAAATTTTAATGTATTAAATCACACAAAATAAGATAATTTTTCATATTTGACTTTCTTTGAAGACATGTGAAGAAAGTTGATAAATTTTAACATAAATCGATTATATATAGATAAATGTAATAAAATATTTATATTTTTTATATTATAATATAATACATAATAATAGAATAATTTAAATTTTAATATTTTATAAAATAAATTATTTTATATTGAATAATTAAATAACAATAATTTAATCAATTAACTTTTAATATATATTTATTCTGAAATATATTAATATACAATCAAATTTTGTTCTTTCAAACCAATCAAATCTATTACATATTATATCACTTTTCTCTTGTCCATAGAACCTTTTTCACTCTCTTTTCACTTTTTTTTTTCTTCTTTTTTCCATTCCACCCCAATCTAATCCAAACAATGCCTTAGTCACCAAGCTTTAGTTGAGCATTCCTTATGTTTTATTGACATGTTTATTGATTATGCAGGTATACTTTGGTCAGAATATGGTATGGAACTGGATGGATTCTTCTGCTGAAGGGAGTGAAAAAATCATTAAAGTTGGAGATTCTGTTTATGTTATTAGAAAGGTCTCTTCTGCAGTGGAAGCAGCTGCCTGAACTGTGTATGTAGTAAAATCTGCTGGATTCTAATTCCAGCAATTAAAGTGCTGCAATTACAAACTTTATCAAATATTAGTCTATTAATTTTGCAGAGTATCTAGACTTTTAAATTTTCACTGTTCTTATAAAATAATAATATACACTTTAGCTTTGTGTGTCTAATTTGATTCCACGTGTTTGTTTCCATGTTCTGGAAAATCAAATTAATCTTTAAAATTAAAATTTGAAGCTATGGATAAAAATATCCTGGAATGTGTTTTACACAAATGTTGTCTTTTTAATTCATCTGGAGGTACATATTGTCTATTCTGCCTCATCACAGACATGCGCAGGCAGCTACACAAAATATATAGAATAAATTATATAAATTTGAAAACTCCACTTAAATAGGATTTGGTTTAAAGAAATTCAGTTTAATTTATGTTTGTATGAATTTGTTAAAAGAATACAAAATAAAAAACAACTACAAGGTACTCCTGGTATAATTCTATGTTATATTTTTAGAGAGAATCCATAAAAATGTTCTTCCAACTCATGTTTCAGACATTTTTGTGTTTTATTTACATATCATCTATCATACATATTTTATGAAAAGATTTTAAAAAATTTTAAAATACAATTCAGCTCTTCAAAGATATATAAGAAATTCATTTTAATATATTTTGTTATTTTAAACTCAAATATGTACTTTCATTATAGATTTATTATTTTTTAATTAAATTAGTTTTATTATCTCATAAAATTTGCGATATTTTATAAATTAAAAAATAAAACTTGAAAAAAGAATTACGAGATTGCATAGCATTAGGCAAACAGTAAAATTAATTAATATTTCCTTTCCTCCTTTATAATAAATCAAGAAAACACAATTTTTTTATTTTAAGTGAATTACTTATTATGCTTCTTTCAATTTTTTTATTTCAATGTATATTTATGTGTTATTATATTTTGTTTGGTGTTATCATAAGTAACTCTTCTCATGTATGTTAAATATATCAGGGGTATAATTTAGAAAAATATTATCCTAAAATTCAAAAAATAACATATAAGAACAATTTCTTTAAATAGAAAGGAATCAAATAGTATGTTAGTAGTTAGTAAAAGTAATTCAATATTTAAAGTCTTTAATGAAAGTTTAGGATTGGATTTTTAATTTAAGTAATGAAATCAGGGGTTTTTAATTTATTTATAGATCAATTTCATGCCACACAATATCTCATATTCAATCATGCAACAGAGTTTAGTACTGTCTCATTCAATCATAAATAAAAATGTAACTTTGTCAGTAACTTTTTTTTTTTTTTATGTTTACACTTGTTTCTCAAATAAATTATTTGAGTTTGATTTTCAGTGATGTTACTTTAAGCCAATCATATTGAAAAACTTTCACCTACTAATTATATCCAAACGTAATGATTTTGGATTCTGTTCGATGGTTAGTGCTGCTATAATAAGAGTAACCTGTTGAGAGCGGTGAGTTACTTAGAAGAGGAAGAATGGGTGGTGGAGCATCAACACCACCAAGACCTTCGGCCAAAGTATCAGCCATCTTCATATACCCAATTAAATCATGCCGTGGAATTTCTGTTTCTCATGCTCCACTCATTCATACTGGTAAGAAATTTTTCTTTTTTCCACAAGAATTTTGCTTCTTTATTTGTTTATAGTGCAGTGTGTACAGGTTTACTGATAGTTTTGAGTTATGTGACAGGATTTCGATGGGATAGACAATGGATGTTGGTGAATCCTCAAGGTAGGATGTACACTCAAAGAGTTGAACCAAAGCTTGCTTTGGTTGAGGTTGAACTGCCACCTGAGGCCTTTCTTGAAAACTGGGAACCAACTCAAGACTCTTATATGGGTAGATTGCATTTTCCAAAACCATACCATGATAAATAGTAACATCATCAGCTTATGGTCTTGATCAATTTTTACTTAGCTTGTATTTGTGTTGGTGAGAAAAGATGGGAAATTTCACATGTTTCATGATCATGGTTGTTTTCTTCCTTAGTTTAATGTTAAGTGGTCCCTGATATTACAGTGGTGAAAGCACCAGGGATGCAAGCTCTCAGAGTTTGTTTGAGCAAACAAGGGCAGGATTTAGCAGATGCTGTCACAGTATGGGAATGGACTGGATCTGCCTTGGATGAGGGAGCTGAAGCATCTCAGTGGTTCTCAGATTATTTAGGAAAACCCTGTCAATTGGTCCGCTTCAATACTGGTAGGTCTTTGAAATTATGAAACCTTTGAGAATAGGATAAGGAGAACAAAAAAAATGTTTAGAATGGTGTTACTTTAGGCACGTAATTAACTGTTAAAGTACTAAGGCTTTTCTCAGAACACATGAACATCGATTGGATTAACCTGGAGCACTTTATAGCAACATGCAGTGATTTATTAAGATGAGTACACATTAAATTCACTAGGCCTGAATTATCTTGCGTAGCAAAGTTGGCTTGAGAGCCAAATTACTTCCAGTTACAGAGTTCGAGGTGTTTACTTTGACATTAACAAATTTATTTGATGTTTCCAAATGCAGCTTCTGAAGTTAGACGAGTGGATCCTGATTATGTCAAGGGACAACATGATACCTTATTTACTGATGGTTATCCATTCTTAGTCGCATCTCAGGTCATTCTTGCTGAGAATGAAGTCTGTATTTTACTTATTTGCAGAATCTTTTACTCAGTATTTGTCATTTATGACTTTCAGGAATCATTGAATGCACTAAACGAGCATCTGAAGGAGCCCATTTCTATTAATCGTTTTAGACCCAAGTATTGATTTTTCAATGTGTTTTGTTTACTCCTGAAATTGTATTGTTTCATTTGTTATTTACATAGACCAGGAAGGTGCTGAATTGACCTATGCAGATTATTAACTCATACTATTGAGTTTTTGGGCGTTTTATTGTGCAGTATCCTCGTTGAAGGTTGTGAACCATTTTCTGAGGACTTATGGACAGACATCAAGATAAGCAAGTTTTCATTTTTTGGTGTCAAACTCTGCTACCGTTGTAAGGTACTTTATAATGTCCCACTCATCATTATGCGCCTCAAGAACATGAAGCACATGACTTATCCTGACATTGTCCATCCATGACTCATCTACTCACTGCTCTGTAATGCCTTTCTAACTTAGATATCTATCACATGGATTTGACTCTTCTAAACTGAGCAAGCATTTAAAGTGGGGGGAGCTTGTCCTGTTGATTTGAATTGAAGTGCCTTGTTCACTTTAGAGGAGCTAGATTCCAAAATGCACATGCCAATCTACTTTTTCCTGTAATTTCTTAGTTTTCTTGTTTATCCAACTGGCTTGATTGATTCTGTTTGTGTGAACAGATACCTACAATCAATCAAGAGACCGGAATTGCTGGGCCTGAAACAAATGAAATTCTCATGAAAACTAGGTCTGGAGAAATCATAAGACCAAATGATAAAAATAAAAAAAGGGTGAGACATTGAGTCGTCAAGCTTTCAATAAAAGTACTTTGGTGTGATTATGGAAAATGACATGTGAACTGCTTTTGCAGGTCTACTTTGGTCAGAATATGACCTGGAACTGGACGGAATTTTCAGCTGAAAGGAGTGGTAAAATCATTGAAGTGGGGGATCCTGTTTATGTTCTTCGGAAAGTCTCTTCTTCTGCTGAAGCAGCTGCTTGAACTGTGTGTGTGGAATCTATATCCATGCTAGATGAGAAATAAAAGGGCTACAATGATATAAAATGATCAAACATAGTACCAACTCCTATGAAGTTTGTTTGCGTAGCTGTAACTGGATATACAAATAATAACAAGTTGGGGCCTGTGATAAGGCTTGTGCAGTGAATAAAGAGGTTTTATTTTTCTATTTCAATTAATGGTAAGTGGTGCCAAAGATAGTTGCACGCACAAACTGGTCGAAATGTGATTGGTTACTCATTAGTTTCATGAATCCAGCCGTGTATTCTGTCAAAAAGCAATGTGGTTAAGTAAAACACTGCTAAAATTGTCTCCAAAAATATCCAAAGAATGAATTGGCAGAAGTGTTGCTTCGTTGATGAATGAGTGGATTCTATCGTTTAACTCATCCAACAAAATAATATAGAAATGTTTAATTTTGTTTGATTTTGATTGTAGGTTTTTTTTTTTTTCTATACTATAGGCTACATTTGGTATTAATTGTGAAAGGCTACAAAAGAAACAAGTGTAATTTCCCATGCATTATCGGTTGAAGTTTTTTCCCTAGCAGTGAATGTGAAATGTTGTTTGGAGGCGTGCCAATGTTAATACATGAAACAAGCACTTATTTGTTTTGAAGATGTAGTACAGCAACACTTAGTTGTTTAAACCTCTTGCTTTTGTCTGTCCAAAATAGTAATATTTTGGAAGTTACCAGGGTGAAACGTGTTCAACTATCTAACCATGTAAGGATATATCCGTCAATGCTGTGATGGTGTTGACTAGTAATCTTACAATAATTGAAGAATGATAAGAATTTTCAAATCATATGGCCCAAATAGGCATGACTTTCATTGGCAGCATCTATAGTACTCTCATTGACATCAGGCTGTGCATCAGGCAAACCAATTTGTCTATGTTCATGCACTGTTAATCTGAAGATAAACAATGGTTAGTTCTTAATTTGGACCAAAATTGTGACAATTCATGGAATCTTCACCTTAGCAGGCATAATGTGAAAACTTCCATTGTTTTTCCAGAGGCATGCATGCCTTGACCACTGATTTGATAAAGTAATGAAAATGCCAACTTAGCTTTGGCATGCTGAGGCTTTCAAAATTATTGCAACCATATGTGGATAAGCGTTTTCAAAAATCCTTATAAGAGAAAAAAAAATAGAGTAAACTCGTTTTGCTTTAAGTTAACATTCATCTGAAATTTAAAAAATATTGAATAAAATCTTTTGATAAAAGTTAAACACACAAACTAATTTCAATCTATGAATTTTTTTATCATTAACAAGAAGTTTATCTATCCAAAAGTTATGTACCGATCCAGTATCAAATACTCATTCCAAGATCCAATTATTAGATATTAGATATACCGCATAAAAGAGAATTTGTATACAGTTCCAGTGCCAAATACTCATTCCAAGATCCAATTATTAGATATACTGGATAGCAAAGCTTGACTTTGATAAGATTTGTATATTACAAATCAGTTAAAAATTACACCTACTACTACATTTAAAATAATAGTTATCACAAAAACTAATATTTTAAATTTTATAAATATGTAACACCCTCTTGTACATCATGTAATGATGCCCTTCTATTGAATGCACGCTAAAGGACAGTTGAAGAGTGAAATTTCCACACCGACTGACAAAATGATGACACGTGGAAGGACTCGAGTCTATACTTCAAATATATCTACTTATGCTTGTTTTGAAGTCCTCCACTCTCGATGAGCTCAAGAAAAGAAGCTATATTTTGAATGGCATCCACAAGAGACAAGGATGAGGAATGAAATTTCCACACAAACTGACAAGAATTTGAACAGTTGGAAGGATTCTATTCACGACTTCTAAATATCTGCTTATGCTTGTTTTCCTCCTCAGTCCTCGACAAAAATCTACTCAATAGCTACAGAAAAGAAACAATATTTTGAATGGCTACTACCGCAAGAGACAATGATGAGGCCGAACCTCAAAAAGGGTATTGGAGATGGAGCAAACAAGATTTCTTGCCAGAGGAGTCCTTCCAAAGCTGGAACAACTACGTTTCTGCCCTTTCACAATCATGGCTAAGGTTCAAGGACCGTCTCCTCAGCAGATCAGATGATGCCACTGAGACAGAAGAACTCAGGAAACGCAGTGAGCATGACATGAAACGTTGCCTCAACTGGTGGGACCTCATATGGTTCGGTTTTGGTGCAGTGATTGGTGCAGGAATCTTTGTGCTCACTGGTCAAGAGGCGCATGACCATGCTGGATCAGCTATTGTCTTATCCTATGTTGCCTCAGGCTTCTCAGCAATGCTTTCTGTTTTCTGCTACACAGAATTTGCTGTAGAAGTTCCATCAGCAGGAGGGTCATTTGCTTATCTGAGAGTTGAATTAGGAGACTTTGTTGCTTTCATAACAGCTGGAAACATTCTTCTTGAAAGTGTCATTGGAAGTGCAGCAGTGGCTAGATCATGGACTTCGTACTTTGAAAGCCTTTTAAACCGTCCCAAGGATTCACTGCGCATTAAAACAAATCTCCAAGAGGGGTACAACTTATTGGACCCTATAGCTTCTGGGGTTCTGGTAATTGCTGCAGTAATTACAATGATCAGCACCAAAAAAACTTCATATCTCAATTGGATAGCATCTGCAATCAATACAGCTGTTATTATATTTGTGATTATTGCAGGGTTTGCTCACGCTGACACATCAAATTTGACACCCTTTTTACCTTATGGGGCTAAGGGGGTGTTTCAAGCTGCAGCAATTATTTATTTTGCTTACGGAGGATTTGATCATATTGCAACCATGGCAGAAGAAACCAAGAAGCCATCAAGGGACATTCCTATAGGTTTGGTCGGGTCAATGTCCATGATCACAGTGATTTATTGCTTGATGGCACTCTCGCTGAGTATGATGCAGAAATACACAGCAATAGACACTGGTGCTGCTTTCTCAGTTGCATTTCAGCGAGTGGGGATGAAGTGGGCAAAGTATGTGGTAGCTTTTGGAGCCCTAAAGGGCATGACTACAGTGCTTCTGGTGGCGAGATTGGCACAGGCACGTTATATTACTCACATTGCACGATGCCACATGATCCCACCATGGTTTGCTCTTGTGCACCCTAAGACCGGAACCCCAATAAATGCTACGTTGTTGATCACCATTGCAAGTGCCATCATAGCCTTTTTCACAGGCTTGAAGGTGCTGTCAAGCTTGATATCTGTGAGCACACTCTTCGTCTTCATGATGATATCTGTTGCCCTTCTGGTGAGGAGGTACTACGTCAGAGGGGTCACACCAAGGGAGAACCTGTTAAAGCTAGTTATCTTCTTGGTGCTCATAATTGCTTCTTCAGTGGGAATTTCAGCCTACTGGGGGCTGAGGCCGAATGGTTGGTTAGGATACACTGTGACTGTTCCTGTTTGGTTCTTGGCAACTCTAGGGATGTCATTGTTTTTGACTCAGCAAAGGGCACCAATAATTTGGGGTGTTCCACTTGTCCCGTGGTTGCCATCTTTGTCAATTGCAACAAATATCTTTCTCATGGGGTCTTTGGAGTATGAAGCCTTCATAAGATTTGGAGTGTGCACCGTGGTAATGCTGATCTACTATTTTCTCTTTGGACTTCATGCAACTTATGATATGGCTCACCAACAAGAAAAGCTGCAATCAAAAGTTGATCACAGAGAAACCATCAAGAATGAAGGGCCATAGATCTTGCATATTTGTTTGAGTATTTTGAATCAGATTTCCCTTCCGCAAACCAGTTGCACAATTTACATGAAATTATTCATGCTAGTAGTCCTTGAATAGTTGAATCAAAAAATGCAGGTCATATTACTGAACAAAAATAGAAGAATTCAATTAATATAGCAGAATGAAATTTAAATTCATTTGTACTTGCAGTGTATTTTCTCTAAAGATTATCCAACGAAGGTGCTACATGGGCAATGAACAATACTACTGAAATAACTGAAAAAGGATAAGGTTTTTTAATAAAAATGTTTACTATATCAATATTCAACATTTCAGCCGACACACGGTTAACATTACTAAGAAATGTTTTTACTGCATCATAAACAAATTGCCAACATTTGATACCGCATATATATCACAGCCCTCTAATGGTAGCACTCTGAATAAATTACTGTAGAAAACTCAGAAAGAATGCTTCAATAACATACATAATTCTCTTAAAAGGTTTGCATACCATTATCAAATTCATCATACCATGTATCAGAGCATATTTTTGACGGAGTACATTGTACTATGGAAAAAAACAAAAGCTATAATCTAGTAACAAAGCTTTTAGAAATCAAGAATGAATTACCAAAACAAAAGTTGCTTATTACTCATTATACAAAAAGAATAGAGCATGTTCAAGAAACTTAACATACACATGAAATGACTGGATAAACAACAATTGTTGATACTTTGACTATTGGTTTCATTCATCACAGCCCCACAAATTTTCTCACTCAATCATCTACAACTGTGATGGTTAACTACGGGACCATCGTATTTTTATAGACCTAGCGTCCTAGACCAATTTAAAGAGAAAAGAGCAGGAAAACAAGTAGCTTACATAGAAAGATAATTCTGGGTCCTATAGACAAGCATTTACCAAAAATTGAGTCTTTCACTCTGTTCCTTTGCACTTGAGACAAAATAAAATACGGACTCTGCATTCTGCACATGCCCACAAAAGAAAATTTCACTTCTGTGTGTTGGCATTCAGCAGCAAATTAGTTCACTAGTTAAACGTATCATTGACTTTCATTTACCCTGTACAAATGCAATCTGCAATATAGTTGCATATTGAATACAATTATTTACTGGCTAAATTTACTGATAGCATTTTAAGATGCTGTGACATGGTTATACAGCCAATAACTTAAACAGAGCCCTGTACAAACAAATGCATCCGTCAAAATATGGTGCATTTACAAAATACATCATAGCCAATTGGATAGTGGAACATTTTAAGTTTTTAGGACAATGATCCCCATTGTAAGTTATAAAATATTAATATTTTGGATGGGCAAAAGCAAGAGGTTTAAACATCTAAAGTGTATACTCACTTGTCACCTGTTTGGCTCACACCAAAATCTCCAAGCAGGCAAAATGAAAATAGGATAGAAGAAAAAATCGGTATTTGAAGAGTATCACAGCATCTGCCTTTATGAAAGTTCAAGGCCTTTGGCTCGAGGACCTCAATCAAGCTCCCTGTATCCAAAGTTCCTAAGAACCAAGGAAAATTGTAATTGAATAACATCTTACCAGATATCAGCAACTTAGCTTGCTCCAACATTCACTGATGACTTTTCGAACATTTTTAGGTTTGCAGACCTGTTGAACAATCATTGCCCAAGTAGAAGCTTTTGGCAGCAAAAACTTATGCAGCATCACTTCGATAATTTTGGAAGCACCTATTGTTCTCTCTCGCTTAACTAACCTTACTACAAGCTCATCTAGAAACTCCCTACCATCTTGAGGTGGATTCACATTTTCTCTAAAAGTTTTCAAGAACAAGTCGCACGTAATAAAATCAGGATCACAACCTTGATCTAGCATAATATTTAGAATATCAATGGCTCGAGAGATGCTATTGTGCATGCACAAAGCATTTAAAATTATGTTATACGTTATCACATCCGGCTGTACCTCCGGCTCCTGACAAAGCATCTGATTGAAAAGTTTCAGGCCCTGTTCTATTAAGTTAGCATTACAGAAGCCATGAATCATTGAACTGTAAGCCACAACATCTAATTTAATTCCTCTACTCAGCATTTGCTTCCACACCATCAAAGCCTCCATAAGCTTCCCATCCTTGCACAAGCCATTGATGAGTATACTGTAACAAACCTCATTATGATTACAATTATCGTTTCCCATCTCTTTCCAAACAAGAATAGCTTTATGGCTAATGCCTGCTTCAAAATAACCCCTCATTAGGGAACTGTAAGTGAAAGAATTGGGGAAGTAACCTTTACTCTTCATTTCAGATAAGACCTCCCGTGCTTCATCTAACTTCCCTTCTCTGCAAAGCCCATCAATAAGAGCACTATAAACAACAGTATTTGGTTTACATCCCTTTCCAACCATTTCCTTCCACAACTGCATTGCATGATTGAATTTTCCCTCCTTGCACAGGCCACTGATAAGGGACGAGTACACATACTCGTTCCCGCAATGGCCTCTCTCTTCCAAGGAGACCAAAACTCGAGCCCCATCGGAGGCTCTACCTTGCTTAACAAACCCATTAATAAGTGTTCCAAAAGTGACATCATTAGGTACACACTTATTCAACACCATCTTATTCAACATACTCACCGCCTTCTCCAACTTTCCCTTGAGGCACAAGCCATGAACAAGTGCATTATAGGTCACTTCATTCGGGACACAACCCTTCAGAAACATATTATCAACAAGCTTGGCTGCACGTGCCAAGTCACCATTCTTGCACAATGCACTGATCAACACATTAAACGCAACCGGGTTAGGGAAGGTGCCCTCAACTTGCATTTCATCCAACAACGAAACCGCCTCGTCGATTCTACCCTCCTGACACAACCCATGCATCAAGGTAGAATACGTGTAAGCATCGGGAGCACAATTCCTTAGTGGAATCTCTCTGAAAACCTCAACTGCTTGATCAACCAAACCAAGCCTACACATGGCCTTAATGACCAAGTTAAAAGTCAGTGAATTTGGGTGTATGTTAAAACTCTTGGATGCAACAACATGTGAGTAAAACTCCAAGGCACGATTGAAAAGACCCTCTTGAATAACAACATTGAGAACCGAATTGAATGATTTCACAGTTTGTTTACACTGAAACTCACCCCCCATTCTGAGGAACAAGTCCACGGCTTTCTCAGGCAAATGGGCCTTCCCATAAGCTTTGAACATAACAATGAAATTCTTCTCTACAAAAACCCTTCTTTCACGCTTCATTTGATTAAGGACCTCTTCCAGGGACCCAAAATCGAGGGTAGAGGCGTGGTTCTGAATGAGCGAATAGAAAGACAAATCACCCAATTTGTAAGAACCCATTTTGGTACCGGATTTGAAGATTTTAGCCGAAGGATGAGGTTGAGGGGCATGGGCAGAGGAAGAGTGAGAGGGAAATGTTAGGGTTTGGGAGAAACAGCGATGGAGTGTTGTTGGAAGATAGTGTTTTAGAAGGTTTGTTGTGGAGCACTTGGGCATAGCATGGATCATTGCAGAAAGGTGGGGTTTTTAAGTAATGGGTAGTGTCAGCGAGTTGAGTTTACAGTTTTGAGAATGTTAATGTGGTCTTGTCGGAGACGGAGAAGTTGTTACAATTTCATGAGGACGATGACTGTGAGTGACGAGGTATAATTTCTGTTCACTCTTATCTATTTTTGGTCGGGTAGCAAGAGCAGACCATATATTAAACTTAAGACCTAACTAACTATTATAAAAAATATCATTAAACTATGTTGATTTGCCATTGTAAAAGTATATATTATGTATAATATCCTGTATTTTAAAAATGAAAAATATTTCATTATGTAATAAAATTTATTTTTTCAATTGTAAAAAATTTAAATCAAAATGATATCATTAGAGAAACTCATTATATTGAGTTGAATAATGAATATAATTAAATTAACTTGGGTTGATTTTTGTAAACCAGTTCAATTCAAGTACAATTTTAGTTGATTGATTAATTAAAATTTAAAAAGAAAAGAAAAAATTAACTACTATCAATATAATTACATTTTATTTTAATATTTATTTTCTGAATGTGATATCTCTCAATTTAAAAGGTGGTGATTAATTCATACATAATTGTTACATGTAATACTATTATGTTTGTTTGTGTAGTGTTAAACAAATATAAATGAATAATTGAATATTAAAAAATAATTATGTAAAGAGAGATTAATTTTGTTTTATTAGGTTATGTGGTGGTGTGTCACTTACATATTTCCATGCATTGTCCACAACTTTTTTAGGCATACATATTTAAGAATCAATTGAAGATATAATTATTTTAACAAAAAAATCAAAGATATAGTTACAATTTTATCCTACTTCAAGAATTAATTTTTATATTAGCTTTATTAAAAATTTATATAAATTATTTTGGATACATTATATTTTTTGGGAATAAAAATGTTACACTTGTTCTTAGATAAACAAGTCATTTAACAACTGTGAATAAATAAGGACCTTTTTTAAAATTTTGTTTAGTTAATTGTTGGGATTTCAAGTTTTATTACAAGACTGTCACAGACAAAATGCAGATTTTAAGTTTGATCAAACAACTATACAAATTATTATGTTTCCAATAGTCTCAATCCAGCACCAAATCTGATTCAGAATAGAAACAGATGAGGATACACTTTATCTAAGGCCCTTCATTCTTGATGGTTTCTGTGTGGTCAACTTTTGGTTGCAGCTTTTGTTGCTGATGAGCCATATCATAAGTTGCATGCAGGCCAAAGAGAAAATAGTAGATCAGCATTACCACTGTGCAGACTCCAAATCTTATGAAGGCTTCATACTCCAAAGACCCCATGAGGAACACATTTGTTGCAATTGACAAAGATGGCAACCATGGTACAAGTGGAACACCCCAAACTCTTGGCACCCTTTGCTGAGTCAAAAACAGTGACATACCTAGAGTTGCCAAGAACCAAACAGGAACAGTCAGAGTGTATCCTAACCAGCCATTAGGCTTCAGCCCCCAAAAGGCTGAAATTCCTATTGAGGAACCAATAATGAGCACCAAGAAGATAACCAACTTTACAAGGTTCTCTCTTGGTGTGACCCCTCTCACATAGTACCTCCTCACCAAAAGGGCAGCAGAGATCATCATGAACACAAAGAGTGTGCTCACAGATATCAAGCTTGACAACACATCCAAGCCTGTGAAAAAGGCTATGATGGCACTTGCAATGGTGATCAAGAGGGTAGCATTTATAGGGGTTCCTGTCTTAGGGTGCACGAGCAAACCATGGTGGGATCATGTGGCAACGTGCAATATGAGTAATATAACGTGCTTGTGAGAATCTAGCCACCAGAAGCACTGTGGTCATCCCCTTCAATGCACCAAAAGCTACCACATATTTTGCCCACTTCATTCCCACACTCTGAAATGCAATTGAGAAAGCAGCACCAGTGTCTATCTCTGTGTACTTCTGCATCATGCTCAGTGACAGTGCCATCAAGCAATAAATCACTGTGATCAAGGACATTGACCCAACCAAACCTATTGGAATGTCCCTTGATGGTTTCTTAGTTTCTTCAGCCATGGTTGCTATACTGTCAAACCCTCCATATGCAAAATAAATAATTGCTGCAGCCTGAAATACCCCTTTAGCACCATAAGGTAAAAAGGGTGACAAATTTGATGTGTCTGCATGAACAAACCCTGCAACAATCACAAATATAATAACAGCAGTGTTAATAGCAGAAGCTATCCAATTGAGAAATGAAGTTTTTCTTGTGCTGATTATTGTGATCACTGAAGCAAGCACCAGAACCCCAGAAGCTATAGGGTCCAACAAGTTGTACCCCTCTTTGAGATTTGTTTTAATGCGCAATGAATTCTTTGGACGGTTCAAAAGGTTTGTGAAGTAAGAAGTCCATGATCTGGCCACTGCTGCACTTCCAATGACACTTTCAAGAAGAATGTTTCCAGCTGTTATGAAGGCAACAAAGTCTCCTAATTCAACTCTCAGATAAGCAAATGACCCTCCTGCTGATGGAACTTCTACAGCAAACTCAGTGTAGCAGAAAACAGAAAGCATTGCTGAGAAGCCTGAGGCAACATAGGATAAAACAATAGCTGATCCAGCATGGTCATGAGCCTCTTGACCAGTGAGCACAAAGATTCCTGCTCCAATCACTGCACCAAAACCGAACCATATGAGGTCCCACCAGTTGAGGCAACGTTTCATGTCATGCTCACTTTGTTTCTTGAGTTCTTCTGTCTCAGTGGCATCATCTGATCTACTGAAGAGACGATCCTTGAACCTTAGCCATGTTTGTGAAAGGGCAGAAACGTAGTTGTTCCAGCTTTGGAAGGACTCCTCTGGCAAGAAATCTTGTTTGCTCCATCTCCAATACCCTCTTTGAGGTTTGGCCTCATCATTGTCTCTTGTGCTAGTAGCCATTCAAAATATTGCTTCTTTTCTGAAGCTATTGAGTAGATTTTTTGAGTGGAAGACTGAGGAGGAAACCAAGCATAAGCAGATATGTCCTTCCAACTGTCTTAAATTCTTGCCAGTTGGTGAGGAAACTTCACTCTCCTTTAACTGTCTGTGGTGTACATTCAATAGAAGAAGGGCCACATCACATGATATATTAGAAGACATTATGATGCTGAATTTTCCATATAACATTTGAAAACTTAACTTACATATTTTAAAGAGTCAATCTTATCAGAAAATTCAAAAAACTGAAGTTGTTTCAGAAATAGCTTGAAAGTGTAAAGATTTTTTTACCTTTATGTAATTGACACAAACATGTGAGACTTTTTTATCAGATAAAACACCAATAATGGAAATAGACCATGTAAGACTTTCCAAGGGTTTAATAGTATAAATTTTTTTCTTCTTCGAGTCCCAAAATTATACTCTTTGATACATCAGGTAATTTTGGAACAGAACTTACTGTGTTGGAATTCTCGCCACGTCGTTATCAAATTAGAAATTAAGGCACCATGTCTTTGGAAAAAACAATGAAGTTGTCAAATTATGCCGTCTAAGTTGAAGATTCCATCATTTATTACAACTTTCATCCTGATTTAGAAGTAACTGTTGTTTATCTCCAAATTCAGAGAGCATTAACATAGACTAATTAGTGTGCCACATGCATTAACTGATATGAAAATTCTACTGATTCTTTTCTTGTCACTGAATTATCAATCACTGTCCATTGCAGCATGTAGCTTACTTCTTGTAAGCTTGCTTAAGTCAACACCATTAAAAGATAAACCTATCCCTTCCTTTTCTTTTCCATGTGCATTCTTGGATAAATTGTGCCATCTATTTGTTTACATTGGATATATGTGGTGTTTGCTTTATGAAAATAATGAGATTTTGCCAAGGAAAATCTTGTTTACATAGTTTTAATCTATAGAAATTTTCGTTATAAAAGTGTGTCTAACTAAAACACGTTGGAGAAAAAAATTATAAACATTTGTCATTTAATACTCAATATAATTAAATTATTTGATTTTAAACAATGTATCACGAGTAATTATAATGTAATATTCTTTTCCTTATTTTTCTGTTTAATTCAATTTTACATCAATATTTATTAATAACAATTTATATTAACACCATCTGATATTAATTGATATTACATTGTTTAATTTTATAATTTCAATTATTTTTAATTTTATTCATTGTTTAAAAAACGAAAAAAGAAATTAAAAGCATACTTTTTTATTAGTTATTTTTAATTTGATCAATTATTTAAATAATTTCTTTTTTTCTGTTTTTTAAAGGGGAAAACTATAATATAATAGTTTCTCGATGATTGAATTTTAGCCGATTCTCACTCCCAACAGTAACGGATAAATACTAAAATTTGACCTCTCAGAAATCAAATTCTGGCATTGATAAATAAGTCTACTGCCATAAATAAATTGTCATTGAGTTTACCTGGGTAATTTCAAAAAAAAAATTGAAAAAGGTTTGTTTGAAAAAAAAATTGTTATTATACATTGACACTCCTCTCCCTTTTTTATATTCATCCTACAACTAAAAAAATATTTATTTTATTAAAATATAATATTTTATTAAAAAAAACAGATGTAAGGTAAATATATTTTTTAAACTGTCAAAGAATATTTATCCTTACTACAATCCATTGGATACTGCTGCAAAGATTCATCTCCCTGATCATTATTTCTTCAAAATAACGGATACAAAGAAAGATAAACAGAAACTTTGACATGATGAATTTAATCATTATGTGTTACCATTAAAATCCCTTAAAACTAGATTGCATTTTGTTGAAATAGTGTAGCATACTTTTTTTTTATACATAAATAAATGTAGAATATGAAATACAGAAACTATTTTGTGGGATACTAACATTCTCAGATACTACCTTGAATCTGATATGTCCTTTTAAGGACCAAATATACCGTTCTCGCTACAAAGTTAACATACTTGTAACCGGGAAAAACCACATAGCCCTACCCAAGAGAATGTAAAATATGAATATATTGTATAGCAAAGTTCCGTTTGAGTTTGAGCTACATCTAACTCTTAGCCTTTAGATTCTCAAGCATGGCTCTAGAGACAAATATTGAGCCACATGCATTTGGTTGAATGTCACAAGCCAAAGTAAACAGTAATATCATCAGGGAGGGGGTGATAACAGAAGTACTAGTTCAGGAATGTTAGAGCTTCTAGCAATCTGACTCAGTTGAAGAAAGCCATTTTTGTACTGCAACCAGATCAGGAAGAACAACTGCCCCAGATTTCCTCCATTCCACAGCTTCTGGAGTCTTAAATCTGTCTAACAACAGTGCATGCATCCCTATGCTCTTAGCTGGCTCATAGTCTTTGCGTTTGCTGTCTCCAATATGCAAAGTTTGTTCAGCTGCAATGTTCCCAGCCCTCTCAAGTGCAATCTCATAAATTTTTGGGTTTGGTTTCTCCACCCCTTCAAGACCAGAAAACACTCCAAAGTCCCACTCAGATCCCTGCATCATTAAACATCATACATAGCAATCAGACATTCTTGTCTTTGGGGTAATTGTACAGGACAACCAAAAGACCTGTAGTGATTAGTAAGTCTTAGTTCTGAAAAGATGAGGATGATGACAACAACAAAAAATATTATTTCTTGAAAGATATTATTCATCATGAGATCCCTCTTAACAATTTCCACCATGTCTTTCTTGCTCTCTCTCTTCTCCTCTTAAGGCTAAAATTGAGGTGCTTCTGGCAGCCTTGACAAACATCATGAAACAATAACAGCAAAATGGAAGTGTACCATTCTCTACTATCATTTCCAACAAGTGCACTCACAGAAATTTAAGAATGTGAAATTATGCTACTTCTGGTTAAGTATTTTGAAGCAATTATAAATGTTAATTTATCTTTCAATGTCATTTACAAGTCTGAGATAACAAGCTTTAGAAAAACAATGGAAATTTACCTCGTTTAATCCCAAAGCTGGAAGAATCACATCTTGATATCGATACTCAGCATTGCTCACAATACCAACTTTGAGACCCTGCTTACGTAGCCATCTAAGAAATGGTTGAGAGTCTGGAAAGACAGTATATGGGGCAGATGAACCAAAGGATGCATATATGCGTCTGAAGATTTTCTCAAATGTCTCCTCATCATAAACATATCCAGCCTGCCAAAAAACAAACTTTCTCCATGAATTTTCACAGGTGGGATTGCAAATATTTTGAACTTGTAACTCAATGCTCAATTTTGGTAGCTCAAATGCAGCTGAACACATCAATAAAGATTGGAGTTCAACCTTTCTTAGTTCAGTACATTAATTGTTGCAGAAGACAAATTTAGAACCAAACTAATCTAAATCCCAAAAACTTAGCTATTATGACATTCAATACATCATACTCATACAACCAAAGTAATGACTTTACCGATGTCTTACCTTGACAAAAGAATCTCGCACACACGTTTTCCACCACACAATGTTTGGCATTTTGGCTGCATACCCGAAACAGGGATAGTTCCTTGCCATTTCCTTGTATGCAAGCTTAAAGCCCTCGTGCATACGTTTGTAGTCTGGGCAAGGTTGGCCTGCAGCTTTGGCTGCCATGCAATAATAGTCACCAAGCTCCCCTTTGTAAGCCATCAGGGTACCGGTAACATCTATAGTGACACAGCGTAGCTTAGCCAACAATGACATGGTTTGTGGCGGGATTGTTTAGAAGAATTTCCAATACAACAATACCAATACAAATTACACTGAACCTAATTCCGTAAAGTAGAGAACTCCTTCAAAATTGACAAGCCTGCATATGTGATTCCAAAATTACCTTGTTAAATTTAAAAGAAAAATAAGTAATGAAAGAGCTTACATGATAATAAGACTTTGTAAGTTGTATGGTTGTTTATAAAAGGGAGGAGACAAGAGCAAGGGGAAAATTTGGTACCATAAATGATATTATAGCGCAAAAAGAAATTTTCAAATAACTATTAAACTTGTGATCTACTAGATAAAACCTGTTCTGATATAAAATATGAACAAAGTCAGGGATACATAAACAGCAGCCAGAAAACATAAAGAAATGCGTTCAATAGGCTACAAGTGAATATAAAGCATACATACCAGCAAGCAAGCATTTTCTCAGGAAGGGAAAAGAAATTTAAATTAATGAGTATTTTAAATAAATATGAAAGTAGCAAAGTTACACCATGCTGTCCTTGAAAGACACTGTGTTTATGAAGGCAAATGAAATTATTCCATATATCTGTTACAAAATCTACTATACATACAAAGAAAATATAAGGAAACCACTCAAGCAGAACTGTAACATAAATTAGAATGAAAGAGGAACACACAGATTCAGGGATATTAAAAAGAACTAGAATTGAAGCCTTTTTGCAGCTGGAAATGGTTTAGGACATTCACTTATTTGCCAATGTGGTAAAACAATAACAAAGAACTTAGATAGTAAAACACCACATTACTTCAACGTTCGATTCAAGCAACCACCACAGGTACCAACCCAAACAGGATCTTCAGATCAAACACTCCTAGCAGTGACGTATATTTGGTCATAATTTCACAAAATAATGATAGTAATAAATTAGATTCGTGAAAAATGGTAGTCAAACCCAGCTTTCATTCATAAACTTATTTTATGGTTCATTTTGATGATCATTTCAAAAAATTATCAGACACTTTCATTCATAAACTTATTTTATGGTTGGCCATCTAAGTACAGTCTTAATTTGACATACAACTCCCATGATGAAGATAATATTTACACAGCTTCCGAAAACCATATTGTAAACTTAAAATCTCTTGTTACAATCTACAATCATCCAACCCAAGTCAAAAAATAATCATTATTTATCTTAAGCACATGAAGAATATCTCACAAGACCAGCCCAGATTCCTCCCTAGACTGTTCAGTTACCCAAGATCCACAAGAAAAAGTCAAGATTGTATCAATGCATGTACAAGATTGCCACAGCAGTTACCAATTACTAAACAAAAGTACAATCTTGAAATCAACACAACCTTACATTTGAACTAACCCACCCTCTGATTGCTGGCTAAAATACACATAAAAAAGATGTTCACTGCAGAATCTAAACCAATGGATACAATAAAACCCAAATCTTTATTTCTAGGCGAGCCTTGCAAGAGTGTGAATGTGTCAAATTGAAAATGGGGTAAACAATGAGGTCAAACCAGCTCAAAGGTTAGAATAAGGAATAAGAAAAGAGAACTCACAACTATTATAACAGAGCTCTACAGAACAATTAAGAAAGCAAGATCCAATCAACAGATACCCACCATTGAAAGGAAAAGATTCCATACACAAGTACACCCAGAGTGTCTTAGGTTAACACCCACCGAAACATATCACATAAAAGATTGTATCTTTACAATCACCACACACAAAAGATAAAATTCAAATTCTGACTATCATACACCAAACAGTAAAATTCTTACCAGATACTCAGAAAACTGAAAAGTTGGGAACTTTGTGTCTAGATCATAAATGCTGCAGAAGATCACCGAACTACACTGTCATGAGAAACATTTTGCACATTTTTTCATATGGTTTTTATTGGTGGGAAACAAAGGAGAGAGAAGCTCTGGGCGGTGATGCTGTTTCCTGCTTTGCAAACCAGAAGATGGTGAAAATCGTCAAATCCCATATTTATTATTCAATAAAAATTCTCTTCAATTTCTTTTCTTTTACTTCTTTTAAACATGACTACTTTTGATGTTGCAAAATTATGTGAAGTGTAAGCAACTAAGTGTTGTTTAATGCACTAATTTTTCTTCTTTGATAATACTTTTTATGTTATTGTTTATATTTTATATTATAGTAAATATATGTTTGTAGATTAACTATAAATTAAGGAAATGTGTGAATATGAATGATAGAAATAGTTAATGTTATTTTTTACTTTTAAGACTGCATTTTAAAAAAAAAAAACTTTCAAAACTGCTGCCTTACTATAGATTTATGACTTCTTGTTTACTTTACAATACTTAATTAATCACTGATAATGCATTAATATATTCATGAGGGTATACTGATAATATTCCTAGTGTAACAAATTTAGCTTAGAATGTTTACTTTCCTTAGGGTGCTTTATGTTACAATTTGTTTTAAGTAAAAATATAGTGCATTATAATCAGATCATAAACTAAATTTAAGTGTTATAAAACATTATATTAGAAAATATTAATAAAGCATTAAATTTAAGACAAATTGATATAACTCTTGTATTAACAATTTTATCTTCTTCATATTAAACATATAATATGCATA
>Ga0123340_1000350_pt1 | contig 28336 bp, 18 predicted proteins | sample SirMexnodulemix_FD_89961 | JGI IMG/M metagenome (GOLD analysis project Ga0123340, IMG submission 89961) | Root nodule microbial communities of legume samples collected from Mexico - Siratro Mexico nodule mix | ecosystem: Host-associated > Plants > Roots > Nodule | place: Mexico: Nepantla...
ATTAAAATAATAATAATTTATTAATTACACTCAATAAATTAATTATATTTAATTCAAATTAATTTAAACTACAATTTCCATCTACTAAAAAATTATTTTATCAATCACACAAATTATATTATTTACATCACCTCATCACAAACTTTTACAAATTTTTCACTCAAATCTAACTATATTTCTCTCAATCCAAAAAAACTCAATTTTTTATATATTTTTATTTGAAGTCAAATGTCTCAAATCCAATCCCTTATTGAAATTAATAGTGATGACTTAACGTCAAATTTTATCAACAACAAATTTTTAAGTAAAGAAATTGTAATATAAAGACATTTATATTATAAAATAATATAAAATGCAAGTGTATAAAACATTTATCAAAGAACTCCACATAATACAAAAGTTCTTAGATTCGTAGCAAAAATTTTCTTGATAAAGGAAATGTTCACTGAATAAGACATCTTGTTAAATAAAAATTATTATTTTTAGATAATTTTCGCTCAGTAAAATTATCACTTAACTAAATTATTTTATTATTTTCTTTATATATTTTTTGTTGAACGACTCAATTTCTTATTTGATAATATTTTTGAAGTGATGACTTTGATTCTTTTTAGAGTACTCGTACTATTATTTCTCTACTCAAATATAAAGTAGCAGTAACATATTTATCTATAAACACAAGCATTCTAATAATATTATGATTAAAAAATTAAAAATTATTATATAAATATAAATAAAAAAATTAGAAAATATTATAATTTAAGTAATTACCAGACTTTTTATTATATACGCACATTAACTCACCCTAAATTAAATGCCGTTTATTGACTTTAGTTTATCGAAGCTTTGACTTACCATCATCTCTGCCCAGACTTGCAGAGAGGCAATAATGAAAAAAAAAAAAAATAAAGTTTAACAAGATTTTTTTAAAGAAAAGGTTGTACGGGTACAAAAATGTTATTTAGAGTTTTTCTTGGTGATAATTTTTAAATAATGTGGTGATATTATTAAGAAGAACAATTGGCATTGACTTAAACATTTAATAAATGACACTTTGGGTGACAATTAGATATGCATTGGTATAGAGATTAAAAAAAAGAAGAAAAGATAGATGTGAAAAGTGGTTAGATAATGTTAATAGAGAAGAATATTAGGAAGATGTAATTGGAATAAAATAAAATAGAATGAAAGATTGAACGGGGGAGTAAAAAATGATGAGATGGAAGGAGTTGTTGTGTTGTGTATTTGGTTGATGTGTGATAGATTACGTGTCCTCACACGTTATTTATCAGAAGAGTGGAGATTGAAATTGAACTGGAAGAAAAAATGTGGAGTTAATTAGTTGATGGGGTGCATAGAAAGTAGACCCTTGGTGTCAGTGGATGCAATAAATATAATAATTGAAGCAGAGAAATTGTGGAGTTGACAAACAGAATCGGTGTTAGTATATAGGTGCCTGCTGCTGCCTTTTCCTCTTCATCATCTTCATCTTCATCTTCATCTTCTCTTCCACTTCAATATCTTCTCATGCTCATGTCTTACCCTCAAAATTTCTTTTAAGATTTGGTTCCTGCTTTCTATCACATGAGCAACACAATGAGGCCGAGGAGTAAGGCCATGTTTTATTTGGTTTACGACAGGGGTTGACTTGAGTTGTTCCCATCTTTTTCCCTCATTTATTGCTATATATTTAGTGTTGTGTTTGAATCGGTTTGGAGATGAGTGATGTGGATGGGACGCTGAGAAAGAAGGTGGGAAAGGGGCTCATCACCAAGTGGATTGGACGAGGAAAAACCAGAATGATGATGATGAGGAGCAAATCCTGGCCCAGCCGCAAGGGACAAAACAAAGGCAGTAACAGTGGTGTTGTGGCACCCGAAGGTTGTTTCTCCGTCTACGTTGGACCCCAAATGCAGAGGTTCGTCATCAAGACCGAGTACGCTAACCACCCTCTGTTCAAGACGCTTCTCGAAGAAGCAGAATCCGAGTATGGCTACTGCAGCCAAGGTCCTTTGGCCCTTCCCTGCCACGTGGACATCTTCTACAAGGTCTTGATGGAAATGGAGTATTCTCAACAAGAACAAGAAGACGAGGAAGAGCAACATCGTAAAGCTGTTGCTGCCTGTTCCTGTCTCACGCGCTCTCCCTCCGCTTATCGTCTTCTTCGCTCTTCCTCCACCAAGCCATAAACCCACCTCATCAATAATATTGTAATCGATCGTCCCTTTCTTTTCTTTCTGCAGATTGAATAAAATTTATGTATCTGTATCTATGTATGTTTCTAAGTTTCTAAGTCTTATTCCCATTTCCATCGTCGTTCCAACTTCTTCCCCTTGTCACTGTTCTTCCTCGCCGCAATTCGCCTCGGCTTGTTTCATTTTACCTAGGAAAAAGTACTTATTTTAATTAAAAAAAATCCAAGTTAAAAAAAAAAAAAGCAACTGATCAAAACAAACTAATTCTCAGCTTGTTTTAATTTTTATATGATTGACCAAATTTTTAAATGGTTGTACATAAACCACATAAATCATGGTGTTTTTATCATTTAAAACATTAGAATATCACCCACAAAAAAGGACTCTGTTAGATGGGATGATAAGAAAACTGGAATTGCATACATCGAAACATGATGACATATAGGAATGGTAAAGAAGGGCGAAGAATTGTGAGAGAGGACAAATTACGCTTATGACGTGATTCAATTAAAAATAACAAACGATATTCAATTAAAAAAAATAATATTTTGCTAAATTGGTTGAGAAAGACATCAAGTAAACAATAGTAAGAGATATTATCGTGGTGGTAGTGAAGATGTGAATGAAGAACAGATACAATGTCACCCACTTCAAATGTGGATGCAAATATGAAAATGGTGGGGAAGGAAGATAGAAAAATATGGGGCACTAGGATAACTTCAAAAATCTCTTGACTGTATTTTCGATGGGTTGCATTGGACTTTAAATACTACTTTTACCAGATCAAAATTGTAAGACAAGAACTTTGCAACTATGGCAAGTGTTTGTCATTATTAAATGAAGTTTTAGACTTGGTGAAGGGATCATATTTATATTTTTTTCGACTCTAACAACCTTAATTGGAAAAGAGCATCGGGTAGCATTTTTACTTCACGGAATCAACTTACCTCTGATTGGATCAACACTTCTACGAATCAAACATCCCTTGTGTTCGTTTTCGGGATCTTTAATGTATAGGTCCTAATGTTTATGACTCTTACGATCAAGACTTTAATATCTCTTATGTTATTTAAGTTAATGAAATAGTTAGTAATCTTTTAGACAGAATTAGTTGTCTTTCTTCTTTCTATTCACTTCTCTTTAAATTAATTTTTGCACATATTTTGTTTTTTATTGTTACTTGTATTAATTTATGTATATGGTCTTTCCTCATTCTATTTATTTTCACTTATGTCTCTTTAATGTTTTTATTCATCTTAAATTGGTTTATTTGTTTTAATGATATTATCAGGATTCATTTATTAAATAAATTTAATTTCATATCATATCTTATTAAATTAGTCTAGTTAAGTTAATTTTACCGTATATCTTTTTATTGGGTCATAGTGGGTAGTTTCACACTCTTGGTTAGTGTGAACCCACCTTTAATGTTGGGAAGCAAATGGTTCGCCAAGTTGGATTATCAGTTAGAAATCATGCATTGAAACATGTGAAAAATTAAAACTACTTCAATTCTCAATGCTCACAAGTGGTATGTAGAATTAATAAGGAGAAATGAGAATAGATTCTTTTTTAGCAATTTCAAATGAGAAAAAAAGATGTTTAACTCATTGGTAAAGGAGTTAACCAATAAATATGTAATGACATCTGCCAAACGTATGCAGAAGAAAGAAATTGTTACTTTTTTCTTATATATGATAGATTGCACAGCATTTATTTTCGAGACTATAATTTTCGTCCATACACTTCCAAAGTCAAATCTAAAATTTTCTATCCTGTAATTTTCTTACATATTTAATCCATAAAAATTGTACAATGCTGTTAACACTTATTATTTATTTATTAATTATAGATAAATATTATTTTATTGACTGGAATCAGTAGTAAACCTTTTAAAGAATTAAAGAGAATCACGACTATCAAATTTTCTTCTCTAAATTCTTTTAATATATAATTATGTTTTGACTCCTCAAAATTTTATTTCAAACTTTTGATTTTCAAAATTATTGCATACTTTTTTACTTTTCAAAATTTTCAATCTAGACCACAGAATAGTAAATTAGTCATTCATTTCTTAAGATATTTTACAATATTTTGAACGCTTGTATATACATAGACCACAATTAGTGGCCTACTTTGTGCATTGCCTTGAACTGTTAATGTATGTGTAATCAACTCTCTTTCAAATAAAATATAATCCATTATTACTGTTCATCTTTTTTTTTTCTTTTCTAAACCTCGGTCATTATTGTTGTAAATTTCACTAAATCAACCTAGTTCATGATCAAATACAAAGAATTCAATTCTTTACTTTTATTTTCTTTTTGTCTAACATATATAATTTTAATTACTGCCTTGAAGGTAAAATATCTTTTTCTTTTCTTTTTTCACATTTCTTTTATTATAAATCTCTCAGTAGAGTTATATTCGTTATCTATAATTAATTTAGTTATCATTTGTACCATATCAAGCATAAAAACCATTATTCGAATACATGGTGATCAAACAGGAATAAGCTAATATAATAGGAGTCATAGTTTACCATAATGTAATGAAATGAAAAAAAAAATGAAAGAAAAACTACCATACAGAAATAAATTGAATTTATGTTGTTTATTATCTAATTTTAGTACCTATGGTGCTCACATTAATGTTATTACGAAGCACTCGAGCTAAACAAATTTAATTATATTAAATATTAATATTAGTATTTGATGATATTAAAAACAAATAATCAGTATTACTTCTCTTGCATTTTCCCTATTTTTTTTCTTACCTTCATAACGTGTTTTTCATCAAATTTTCAATAATTGAAAAATTGTGAAGGAAAATAAACCTTTATAATGAAAGTGGTATTTGGGTGGCGTATGTAAAACGCACTACTATTATTTCATCAACCTTTGTAACCAAATAACTTATTTAATAAACACATCACGGCAAGAAACTATATTTTCATTTTACTTTCGTTTATTTTTGGCTAAGAGTTAATAATTAAAAGTTGTATTCAAAGTATTTTTTTTATTTGATTAATAACATATTAGTAAAGTGTATTGTTAATTAAAAGGTGGCATATTGGGCGGTGGAACGGGATAAGAAGGTCAAATTTATTTTGTATTTTTGTGAAGCTTTGACGTATCCAATAATAATAATAATGTTATTTATTTTCGCACCAAAATAATTATAGTAATACTTTTTTTATTTAATACGAGACATCAGGTACAAAATGGTTGACTTTTTCAGAGTTTAATTACGATTATCATTATGATTATGACGATGGTGGACTTAATTTGTACACCATTTCTGATGTTGACAATTCAGAAGTCACATCTGATGTTAGTAACAATATAAATATCCATTGCATTTGGACAATCGAAAATAACGTCTTCACAATGCATTTTAAATGAAAAAAATTACTTCATATTTTTTTAACAAAAACATCAAATTAAGATGTACCACTAAAATATAAATTAAATTATTCAATAAATAATTTAATGAAAATGTTTATAAAATAGTTGCATGAATGATATACTTATCAACATTTCATATCTTCTGATTAAAGTAACTTATTATCAGTCACTATTCTTCTTATCATCTGTTAAAATTCAAGTTAATTTTAAATTTATAGAATATAAAAATATATGTTAAAATATTTAGAATCGTATTAAAAAATATTTATAACTAATTTAAAAAAAGAGTCTATTCCAGATTAATCACTTTACTTTCTAATTAAATGTATTTAAAAATAGTTAATATAAAAGAGAAATGAGTTTTATTTGTAAATAATATTTAAAATATAATATAGCCAATGCATTCAAGTTAAACAATATTTGACTTGTAATTATTTATTTTATATGATGTATGAGATTTAGGTATATTTAAAATAAGCGTAGTTGCATAAAGCGTATTAGTGAGTGTGTGTAGTATTTTAATCATAAGCTTTGTTGATTTGTGAGTGACTGTTAAATAATTAACTTGAGGGAGGCGTGATATAGATATGTGAGATTAAGATTAAGGTTAAGATTAAGATTAAGATTAGGAGTGGGGGATAGTTCTTAATACTTCTTATAAGACGTGCAATCATGTAATATATATGTCTATTAATTTATCCTTCTCAGCACTAACACATCCCACCTGTACATTAATTGTTTCCATCAATTCAAATTTTTTACCTGTTATTTTCATCCTCAGCACTCTTTTTAAAAAAAAAAAATATTATAAATACTAAATTCGATATCACAGTGTCTCCATAAGTCTATTTTTTAATTATTCCATTTTGACTTCTCATATTTTTAAATTATATAATTTTTTTTTTTTCCGTTAAGTCCATGTCCAACATTGCACACATTTTTTTTTACAATGTGTAGAAACTAAAGTGCTGAGTCGTGATTTTTAATATTTAATTTCTTAATTTAAATTTGTATACTTTTTAAATTGTAAGACTTTGATCTCTACATTAATTGACATTTAATATTGATAAATTAGATAAAATTAATTGAATCCATGACTGAATATGTAGAAAAACAATAAAATCAACTTTAGAATACGAAAAAAAAAAAACTATTAATTATATATAGAGTCAAGAGAGTTTTGAAATGCACATACTATGCCTGCTATTGCTCTTTTTTAGTGTTATTTGCATAGAATTTAAGGATTATTTAAATAAATTGAAAAGAAAAATACACTATACATATTTTTTGGTTACACTGATTCTGAATGCATTGCGTAGTGCAGTTTTTCACACTCGTGATATTTTGGAAAAAAAGAAAAGAAAGACAAATTACTTGTACACTCTTTGCTATTTCTTCAAAAATTAGATACACACTCTTTATTTAATAATATTTTAACTTTCCCCAAGTTACTAAGTCGAACCTCAGCACACTTACTGATTATTTAATATAATCACATATATGCAATGCAACAAGATATGTTGTGGTGATTTGGAAACTCCTAATGAATCACGTAACTAGGTGTGCAAGTTTTTCAAGTTGGAAACTTCAAACCCAACTTGTCAAAATGTAAACCGAGTTTAAGTGGAATTTGGATTATTCCTTAAAATAATAAATATGTCAATAATTATGTGAGCTCCTAAAACAATGTCAAATAATATATTAAACTAGTTTTTGTACAACTTAGTCCATCCATTAATAAAATTCCAAATTCTAGATAGTTCTAATTTCATGGTTTTATGGCATCCATGTGTAAAGATCAGGAAATACTGATCCTCACGAATTAGCAAATATATGTTTGTGCTAAACTTCTATAAAACATGGATTAAATAAATTCATTTGTATAGGAGTGATTATGGGTTGGTTCATTCAAACAACTTAAAATAGCTCAAATGATGTGCACCACGAATGTTATCAAAATAACATCAGACAGTGAAAACAATTACAAGATAAAAAGACATCAAGACTGAGATCTCCTGTGATAAGGATTTCCACACCAATGTTAGAAAAAATAATTTATTTTGCTTTAATTTAATAAATTTAATCAATTATTAATAGTTTAATGAATAGGGGATAATGTTTTAAATATCAAGATGTTAGTATAAGTTGCAGTTTTTGTATTGTTTGTATTTTAATTTTAGTGTTATTAGTTAGTATAAGTCAACTTCTTTGAGAGTAATTTTGGGGTGTTTGGGTTGGATAGAGAAACAGTATCAACATATGCTAATATTTTGAATTGTGTTGTTCTCAGATTCCTTACTACGTACATGGAATTACTTATTGGGCTGATTCGAGGAAAATTGTGACATTGAGACCTATTATATAGAATTTCATAACAAACTTGGAATTTGGAAATATAAATTGATGTCCTTTGGTGGTTTATTATGTTTGCAAACTTAAATTTGTCATCTTCATTTGATTGAACATTTATTACTAAGCTTTTAAAAGAAATTTTGGAGCGTTTTGAGCTGATGAAGAAAGAGTACTGACATATGTTAATATGTTGAAGTGTACTATTCTTAAATCCCCTTTTACATATTTGGGATTACTTATTGGGATAGATCCCATGAAGATTGTAACAACAGAGACCTAGCATATAGAAGTTACATAGAAAAATTGGAACTATAAATTAATGTCCTTTAGTGACAGATTATGTTTATCACACTTAGTTTTGTCATTCTTATCGGATGAAACACTTACTAATAAACTGTGTTTACATAATCTTTTACATATAATCCAACTGTGTTTGTATTATTTCTAGCTCGTAACCTTAACTTAAAAATTCTGTTTTCATACAAATCTGTGGCAGGGGATTATCTCAGGTAGGTGGAGGTGTAGTGGTATTACCTCTAAATAAATTTAGAAGTATTATTCAATGTCTCTGGTTTTCAGTCGCTGAAACGAAAATTTAGAAGAATTAAACAAAGCACGACATCAAGTTACTAGACTAGGAACCAACATGTCTTGATTGAAGTAAAATCCTATGATTCCTTTTCTGTGATCGCTCCTCATATTATTCTCGTTGTGACCTGCTTCACTTTTGACTAAATAGCACAGTATACACGTGAGCAGAACAAGACAACACCGACGGGGGTTGTGTTACCTTACCACCCAATAAAGTTCAATTACTGAATTGCAATGTAGTTTCTATATTATGTTGTTCACAGCTCAATCACATGTTTCCATACAATGTAATTATGACAGGAATAAATAAAGAGAATAAAAAAGTATTGCAATGTAGGAAGTTCTAGGGAGTTTGGTGTTGTGGTATATTAGGGGCAGGTGAGGGAGGAATATGAGGGATCCAAGTGGAGGGGTCCCCTAAATTAAAAGCAGGTGGGGGTGGTGGAGATTCAGAAAGGGAAGGGATTGGAGGTACCCAAGTTTTAGGGTCTTGCAAATTGAATGGAGGGGGTGAAAAGGCAGATGGGGTTGGAGGATATTGTGGGAAAGGGAAAGGAAGAGATGGGATTGGTGGTGAGGTTGGGAATGGCAATGGAGGAAAGGGTAAGGATGGAAAAGGTGGAAGAGGAGGGAATGGTAGCTGTGGCCAAGGGTAGAAGAACTCAGAGGGGTTGAGAGAGTTTGCCAATGAAAGTTGCTGATTCTGATGTCCACACAAGGTAGTGTTCTTTTGAGGTGGCTTGTAACTGAGACCACTCAAGGTGTACACGCAGAGGTTGTCTTGTTTTGATTTGACTGATATCTCGCGTGTTGTGGTTTTGAGAAAGGGAACATTGCAAGTGGAAGTGGAGCTACTTATCAAAGATGCTTGGCAGAGTGACACAATTGTTGAACCGTCCATGCAGTTAATTCCATCCACTGATGGTATCTCCAACTTGTACACTCCATTTTGGTCTGTGGTTCTGTTCACTGAGAAGCTTATCTGCTCGTTGGTTTTTGGTGAGGTCGCTCTAAATCTGCACTGTATGTGAACTTCAACACCTGATTAATTGATCAGAACAAATCAATGAAACAGTGCATTGCAAAATTAGAACTCATGAACCGTTCATATACTGCTCTGATTAATTAACTTTCTTACCTTGCAAGAAGTAGCTTTGTTTAGAAAAAGTGCTGGTGGAGCAGGTATCACAATAAACAGCTCCTACTACACTGATATGAGAGATGATTGGAGTTGGAGATTGAGCAATGAGCAGAAAAGGGGAAGTGAAGAGAGATGTGAGGAAAAGAAGAAGAATAAGAAAATGATCCATGGATGAAAAGAGAAGAGTGAAGGTGAAGAAGGTTCTACAAAGTTAAAGCATTTGGAAGTGTATGATGATTGGAAGAGGGAAGGAAGGGGGAACAATATTTTATAGTGAGGGAGTGTGTGGTGTCTGTATAGAAGCAACCCGTGAGTGTCTAGTGGTAGGACCAAGAGCAATAAGAGAGTTGAAATTTTTAATGTGTTCACTACAAACAAAGACATGTGAAGATGTTGTTGGCAGAATATGGGTGGCAAAGAAGCTGGGGTTTGGAGAGGTGATTGTACCAAAAGAGATTGAAACTTTTTTTATTCTTAGCAACAAAATGCACAAGTCAAATATTTTACTCCATCCTAACTTTTCCACCACATCAAGTGAAGTGGAAAAATTAACTTGCTCATAACATGTGTTGTGTGGTGTGTCTTCAGATTATTGGGGATGGAATGGGGATTTAAGAACAATAAGCATTTGATCCATAAGAAAATGGATAACTTGTCTTGTTCTGAATTGACCATTTGATCCAAACCAGAAACAGCTAATTAATTTAAGTTATCATTAAGCACAGTTTTGAAATTAATGGATTGCCTGTCAATGAAATCTCATTATTTATTCATAATTAATTTGTGTGTCATATTTGAATTATAAAATATGAACAGTAAAAATCAATGCATAAATTGAAACAAGAACTTTTAAAAAAGAAAAGAAATTTTTGTATAGAATAATGTATTCAGCATCGATAGCAAAAAAATCAATTATTGAGGAATCTATGGAAATAAAACATTAAGTTCCTTGGTTTCACCATTTAGGATAGCTTTGTCCAATGAGCCAACATGTGATTTTCCCCAATCACAATGTTTAATGTCATTGACAATAATCGTTTACCTTTTACGCTTTTGAGAATAGTCTGCCAAATAAATTAAATGCGCAAATACAGGACTTGATTTTCTAGTTTTAGTGAGACTTTCATCATATTTCTCAAATGAATTATCAGGCAAATTGTTTGGAAGTTCCATTTTTTAAATTAATCAAACACAAATGGTAATTAACTAATAAGCAGATAAGTGAATATTAATTATCGCAATTCCTATCATATTCCTTCGTTCAATCTTTACTTTAGTTCTGTATAAATAAAAATTTTAAACATAGTAAAACAACCATTTTTCTAAAATTAAAAAGGTTAAATTGCAGTGTTAACTTTGTAATTTGTTTGAAATTATTTTTCCTGCTTAGAAATGAGGTTTAACTCCTTAGCCCATACAAAAAAATTATTATTAGAGCATGTGATAGTATGAGTTATGCTATTCATACACTCATTAATTTTATCTCATGCTGACCATTTTTCATTTTCGTAAATAGACATGCCTATGGAGAGACTGCATACCCTTTCAAAACCTGGAATAACTTTCAAATATCAAAACATTTTATAATAACAGATTCCTCTTGTAACGTTGTAATATTCATTTCACAGTAATAAATAGTGTTAGCCGTCATCTTTTAATTATGATTCATTTTCAGATTTGATTTTTACGCAAGTGAAATATCATAATCAAACTATTATTGAAAAAAAGTAAATAAAAGAATATTATTTTTCTATTGCACCTTAGACGGAACTTGTGTACACCTCAACAATAAGTGGTAATGTCATTCATATAACTAGTAGAGAATTTAAAATCGCCGTGATAATGTAACCCATCTAACATCGTGAATGCATGCATCAGCGTTTGCTTAGTTTTAGTTTGACGAGGAAATTACAGACAAGTGAACAAGAAATGAGAAACGATGATTAGCATCGGTTCAATTACGTACCACTACGGCTAATGATGGTTAATTTTTTATACCTCCTTTTCCATCTGTTTATCATTCCTTTTACAAGTGAAGTATGAAGCAGTCATAATCATAAAAGACAATCATCAATACAGAAGATAGTTACGGAGACTGTACTGTACACCTGCGGTTTTTCCTGACCTCAGCATTCATTCCATATCATTGAGCTGCTGAGAACATTCCCAAAGTTGAATTTCAATTTCTTCAATCCTCAAAAGATGAATTAATTATGTAATCCTTTAAACTTCAGAAGGCTCAGTTGACAATGATGAGTCTGTGCCATAATTCCAAAGGCTCTTCAACTCACCTCTTATACATCCCAATATGACAATGACACCTGTTCATTTAATTAGACAACAATTGGAATCAGATAGATTCAACTTAAAAGTCGAGCTACGCATCTAATTTCAGCACAAAACTAGTTACCTAGTGTACAAGGAACAAGGTAGAGAAGAGCAGGTTGTCCATTTCCGTTCATAAGATATAGCCCCAAATATGTGAAAACGAGGCCTAAAACATAAAAGGATCATCTGTCACGATATAGAAGCATTGAACCGAGGTTGTGATGTGACAATTAAATTTCGATCATCAGCATCCGTAACTTATTTTAGATTCCTTGTGACTGGAAGCACATGTTAGTTATTTCAGGTCTGCTTCAGTTTTCAAAAAGTGTATGACAGACCTTAAATTCTAAACTCTAATAAAACAATGCTTAAATGAATCCCAGAAATGCTTGGCCTTGAATTGAATGTAGACGAGTAAAACAGAAGCAACACAATTTTAGCCAGAGTTCTGATATAAATTAACGAGTCTTTCAATATAAACATGAAACAAAGAACTTACCAATGCCATAGCCAATTACCAGCCAAAGAAAATATCCATTTGATGCTCCCCTCCTATTATCTTTGTCAAATCTATGACAGCCAAAATACAGAATAAATATGTTAAAACAGCATTTTTTTTTCTATAAAGTACATAAATAAATAAATCACCTAACGCAAATTTTATAAAGAAAAGAATTCTCCCAAGAGACATCAGATCATTAGGAATATGCATGAAACACAATCCAAAGGACAAGAGGCTTGGAAAGTCATGAAATTTGATAGGATTTTACTCCTGAGCAGTTGTGAGATTCTGCCCATGTTTGATATAAGTTAGTATTATTAATCCCAAAAAGCCGAAGCAACACAATCAAACTGCCCATTTAACATCATCACAGTATAAAACATTCTTTAGTTAATTCCGAGTAATATTAAAATGAACTTTCCGATGTTTTGCAAGCCCAAGAAAGCTACAGCATGTACATAAATTGTGCTAAATTTGTTACAAATGGAATTTGTTCTGTTCCCTTTCAGGACCTTGGTAAAGATGTTTGTACATAGGTCAAAAGTTTGCATGTATATTAAGCAATGATAAGACCTTGCTGAATCTTCTTGCATAAAAGTATACTATGTATTTTCATGAAGTAAAGGATTAGATTTTGATATCCATAACAGGATTGGTTATCACAGGTGTCATGGCCAGGCAAAGTGCAATCAAATTGCAAATATCAAGTTTGTAATTTACTGAGTACAAGTTCAAAAGCCTACGATTCACTTAACCAAACATTAGCTTCCCCAGTGGAATGCAAATAGGGCGAAGACAAATTACGAAGCTATGAAACATCAAAATTACTCAATAAATATCCATTATTCTTTGGTTTCTGTTTTCTGTGGTAGCAAAAATAGTCAGTATTCATTCAAATGTACATCTTCAATTTTGTAAATCTTGCATTTATATATGATGTTGACTAAATAAGGAATTCAGTACCTATGAGCAAAGGAAACAAGCAACCCAGGAAAGAGAATATCCCCAAACCCAATCATGTCATAACCTCCCCAGGGATCAAAAAGACGAGGAAATCTCAAAAGCATTGGAATTGCCTCTCCACCTGCCTTGTCACCTCGAGCAACCTAGAAATTGAAGCCCACATAAGAGTATCAAAAAGCTATAAAACACCAGAACTATCACTTCCTTTTAAATAAAGCAACATTAGAGCGAGAAAACAGTCCCTCTGAAAAATAATACAAGTGTGCATAGGGTAGCTAATTGATTGTTTACTATATGTAATCTGTGTTAGTCGACTCTTGTATGTAGCCCTCATTCTTAGTTAACTTCCACCACAGGCTAAGGTGTAAATTTGTACCCAAGGCTATACGCAGCCCTCAATTTTAGTTTTAAATAATACTTAAACATGATGATACTTGTAAATTCACAGAGAATAACTATTTTCTCCTATCCTCTCTTTCTATACACACAGATAAGTTTAACCCATTTCAGCAGTACCCTTCCCTTTTGTTTATTACTAGACATGCTGAATCTTTTTGCAGTGTACCCTTCCTTTTTGCTGCTAGCCTGGGAGCACTAGATCTGTACAATCCCAATGTCTGTTGAAGCAAAAGCACATGAGCACAGCACAAGAACAAAAAATAAATATAAGAGATGTTACAACTCCAGAATTGCATCCCAAACCAGTTTCCCAACTCACCATCATGTACCGCCCATCTACCACTTCCCTCCATTCATGCTTCAGCACATAAGCATGCATCAACGCTGGCAAGGTTTCGTTCATCCAAAGAACATCCACACAAACCAATTACTTTCCCAAAAATACATCCTACTTTCTTGCCCACATTGAATCTGAACACTTTAGTGTAAGATCCAGAATTTCCTAATTTCCTTCCAAAGCTCCACTCCAAAAAGCACCATAATGCCAAATAGAAAAACAATTGAGCACCGATAAGTTCTGTGAATTTAGTTTTTAACTGAATCACTCCTAAATTCCATGTTCACAATTATAGTGTGTGTGTGTGTGTGTGTAGAGAGCGAGATTAATTAGCTAGTGGTCATTGTGTTTTTCTGTTCAGACCTTTTCTCTTGATATGCTTCAGAATGTATACTGTAACTTCATGCTTCTACCTTCTCTTCTACCTTCTACTAAACTTTTATTTTTATCAAGTAAAAGAAAATAAGTACTTATTACTCTACCTTTAAAGATGCTAACATGGCTGAGACAATAAAAGTAAATGTACTATAGCAGTACTAAAAAGTAAATACTTACTGCAATCATAACACTCTCATGGAATATCACTGGAGATATGAATACCCAAAAAATGTCATAGACAAAGGCACAACAGAGGAGCACAGTTGCAACCTATAATATCATCCATAAGAAACTATTAGAGCTGTTTTCATATACATAACAAATTGATTGTAGAGATAAAGAATCCATGCAGGTACCTTAATATTAGGTAATCGAGCCAACTGCAAGACTGTTATCATCAAACAGATGCCCTGTGAAGAAAAAAGCAAAAATTCAAGTGAATAGTACACAATGACAGATCAGACAACTTATCATCATCAGCTAATGGTTTCAAATATAATTGACATAACAAACCAGCTTCTAGATTGACATCTGAGAAGCCAATTATGGAACCAACCAAGATCCCAACCCACATGTGCAGATTTAAACATATATTATTTAATGATTTGACAAAATCTAATATAAAGATTAGGAATAGAGGAAATTAAACGGAAATATTAGTAAAAATATTTATAGCCTATGAACTACTAACCGCTATGGTAATTCATACGATCATGGGATAGTTGCTTGTTCACATAATAAACTACTTGATCGTTACACCATTCCTAAATTAGAGGACTTGTTATACCAAGAATATCTGTTTTTTCGTCATTTGTCTAACATTCACACATATGGATGCACCAGTGTATGCGTAGTTATTTGAGCGTATCAACATATATGTTGAGGTGAATTCAGTTAAATATATACAAAAATTGAAATAGGAATTGTCCACAAATAAACACAAAGAAAGACCAAGACTTAAAGCCATTGCAACTTCTGCTGTAGTTCTTCATACAAAGTTCCGATTTCCAAAGACAGTCAGTATTCATGGACAACTTTTAATAAAGAAGGAAATTTCTTATTCTAAGCATCTCTAACAATATAAGATTGAATTTAGAAACTGAAATAATAATAGAAAGACCTGTCTTGAAGGTACTAAAACTGAAACTTACAAGAATATCTTGGCCAATCCATGAATACGATTCCCGTCGTGTAGCAGCCCAGAAAATTGCAAATGCAACACAGAATAACAACACTACCAGTGAGAAAATAGAAGTCTCCCCAAATAGAGGTACGCTCACTGTCTTCTGACCAAAATTTTGGCATTTTCTGATCATTCAAATTAGAATAAAAACAGAAATTAGCAGAAATTATGGCATGCAGAGGAAACACTGAGCACATTTTCAGACCAGAAACAAAAAGATTTGTACCTTACAGTCAGGCTTACAATACAATTGTGCATGCCCTGAAAACGAAAAAAAAGAAAAAAAAAACAAATTAAATTACAGAGGAACATTGGAGATTTAGATTTGGTATGTTGATGACGATATCAAAGCTTGTATTAGTGCTCCTAAATTCTTTATCTCAAGAGACTTTCACTTTCTTCCTTTTTTTCTTACCCTTTTATACTTGTTTATGTAATCAATAAAACTAATGCAGTATAATCTGATTGCTACATGTGTCAAACACTCAAATTGCTAGTTCAAAATTTGAATTTATTTATAGACTGAAAATTTAATCATGGAAGATTCAGAACCAATACCTCCTTTTTCATGCACATCATGAAATATGATTTTTTGCTAATTAGCAAGAGCACTAGACTAAAGGAAAAATCCATGGAAATGAGCTACATTACCTCAATACCACCTATGCAGAAAAGTACAATCAGCACCCAAACAAACCAAGATGACATGAAGAAGAACAATAGCACAAGAAAGGTAGATGCTGCTATGACAAATATGATGGCACCCTTTGAATCAATATTAACAATTTCCTTGTCAAAATCATCTCTGGCTGTTTCAGCATTCGAAGATTCCTAAAAAAAAGAAAAGAAACATATAGGTGCAAATTAATACAGTTGAACATGTGTTAAAAGTAAACATGAAAAAAATAATGTATCAGTAAACAAAAAGGAAGAAGGCACACTCCTGTACTCCATTGTAAAATTCATAGAAGATAGGTGGTATTATTTATTCCTGGGAATATTATAATGAGGAATATTATCTTGGGTAAATCGAACCAAACATGTCTGGATAGAGTTTAACATTTACGGGAATGCTTACAACAACTGGTAGAAGTACAAAACAAAAGTGGGAATGGAAGATAATGGTTGTGATGTATGATAAGTTAAAACTTCCAATATTCCTTGAGGGAATGAATGTACCCACCTATTAGGACTTGAGCACAACAGGAGAGTCCAACCCAGATGACTAATCCATTTGGTGAAAACATCTGGAGGCCTAAGTACCACATCAAGTAGTTTATTCTACTCAATGTGGAACTCCTAATATTGTCACCTTTAAGGGCCGAAAAGTCCACAATGGTTTTCACTCTATTGACACTGACCCCATGGTACCTTTTTTTCTTTGATGGCTTTACTCACCTATTAGTATTCGGTCTGCACCTTAATCCAACCCATCGGTAGCCTATTTTGTAATTCAACTCTCAAGGAAAACACCAACTATAAAGTAGAGTCTAACCCAAAAAACTAGCCCATTAAAGTGGGAGAATTTCATGGCTTAAGTACCACATCCAGTAGTTTATCCTAGTTAATGTGAGAATCAGCCATGGAAACAAAAGCCAAGCAAAATATAAAAGATGACACATTCACCGAATTGGGCATGCTTCATAAATAATTTAAAAGGTATAACAAACAAACACCAGGATTTTATATTCATAAGTTCATTCCCAGGAATAATTTTGCAAAACTTGAAACACGCACTCCTAATAAAATTATCAGTGACTAAAACAAAATAAAATAGGAAATGTAGATCGATACACATGCTAAGGTCAAACTGTGATTATACATTTCCCAATTTAGCATTGTTCAAATATTAGTAGATTCTCTCGTGACAAAAGCATGTTCTCACATCCAGAAAAGTGCTTACTTAAGGAATCACAAAAGCACATTTATGTATAATAAACTTTATGGATAATATAGGGTTTCAAGGAAAAAAAACCTTGGGACATAATTCATTATAGCGTTCATCAGACTTCTCCGCAGTAGTTAAATCTGACCATAGAGAAGCACATACAATTGTTCCAACAGACATCAACCACAAAAATGCAACAGAGAAGTCGACAGGTGGCCGAGATGGAGCATATAACAAAATTTCCACTGCAATAGACAACTCAAAATTAACAATCTGTAAGTCAAGTGGAAAATAAACCTGACATCTAGATGAATAAGCTTGTTTTATTAACAAAACCCATTACTCAAATAACACATTGTGGCACTGTTAGTATTAATCAATACTTTTAAAACTTAAACAATCCATGAACCACAAATGAGATAAGTTAAAGGTTTCAATCAAGGTCAACTGAGTTTAATTGGACATTTGTAACATACTAACAGAATTTAAAATTTATGAAATATAACAGGTAAAATCACGGGGAAAAAACCAAAAAATAATATCTAACATGAATAATTAATTTGATTCATAACATATACAATAAATCAAAACAGAATTAAGTTCACTGAATATATCTTACAATGCATAAATAATCTGAATACAAAAGATGTCATCATTTAAGAAACATAAATAGTCACAACTGGTACAGGCATTCAGCACACAACATTGAGTGCACTTGCATAAAATACATCTCGGTTCAGTTCTTTGATTTGGACAAAACATACATTCATTTTCCCAAGCAAGTTAATACATCAAATTATTGTACAAGAATCATGTAGAAGAACCATTGGTTTAGCAGTGACATGCCCGATCTGTCACTGGAAAAGCTTAGGTTCAACTCTTGTTCAAACCATTCAATGCAATATATTAAAAAAAAGAAGAAAAAAAAAAAAAGAGCTACTTGGAGCATTTCCATGGTGGTTTCTTTATGAATTCCTTAACTTGAAGAAATGAAATCTTTTCGTGGCAAGGTGTTCCTTTATAATAAGATGTGAATCTTAAATGAGAAATGGGTGCTTAACATTAAAAATTGATTATCTAGTATCTACTACCATTAAAAATTACACAATTGTGAGTTATTAGGAGTCCGTTAAAGTTTCTTACATTGGAGCAAAATTAGGTGTAAGTTGCTTAGCGATGACATACCACAACAGGGACCACAAATCACATTTTAATGTATAAAGCAACTCATGTCAGTGGAGATGCTCTTAGAGAATAAAAGCGCTAAAATATTTCTATCAATTCTGTGTTAGAAGGGTGAGCTGCAGGCTGTTAAAGCATCCTTTCTAAGGTCATCCCCTTCTGTTTTTAAGCAAACTAGCTTCCATCTGATATTTTTTTCATTGGAGTCTCTGATGATCTTCTTCTCACATGACCAAGTCACTTTTAGTCTTCTTCTCAAATTGGGGGGAGAATAAAATGAATAGAAGAGAGGAGAATAAACTGTCCTCGTATACATGTTACTAGCAACAACAATCAAGTCATATCCCATTAGGCCCAGTCAGGTTTATAGCCACAAGCAACACCGTTGAACTCAAATACACATTTTACAATGGCCAAAAAGAAGAAAAAAAAAATATTATTTGCATCTTAGAAGTATAAAACATTGTTTAATAGATATAGAGCCTAAATATTTTGCTCAGAAACAACAATTGCACTAACAGATGTTCAAAAAATTGAAGTTCTGACCTTTCTTTCCAGATATTAAAGACTTGTTGAGACCTTCTCCTGCTGACTTTGTTATCATTACAACTGGAATTGAAATGTTTGCCTCGCTGCTATTGGAGCAAACCATCTCAAAGAGATCTGGAAAAATTTATAGTTAGATACTACACTAAATACGATCATAATAAAGCCTTTTATCGACCAAAGCAGAAAAAAGAAGAGAGTGCAAGTCATTAACTGCAACCAAACGAGTGATTCAATAAGTAAATTGTATGCTAAAACTTAGTGGATATTCAAAGATGAGAGCAATAGTGGGAAAAGGGCCGTGTCCCTTTGTCCATGTTTATGTCAGATGTTTTACTACTTAGTACTCATTTCATCCTTCCATTATGTACTACATGTATTCAAGAATTGCCTGCATCTTCATATAAATGAATATGCCTCAGTATTCAAAAGCGTCACTTTACCAATGATTGTAAATGAGTACGGAAGTCTCATATCATAGTGTGTGAAGCACTAAAACAAACCTTCTGCATCATTTATCACCAACATGCCAGTAGCACCTCCAGACTGTGCAAATTCAGCTTTGACTGTGAAGTCACAACCCCCACGCACACAGAGAGCAAGTGATCCAGACAACTGAAAAAAGAGGAACGCATAACTCCCTCGGCATGCTTCTTGAGAAAAACAATATACCACATTCTCGTTAAATATAACTATCGCTATTGGAGGGTAAAAATAGAATAACAGAAAACATATTGAAATACGAAGACAGAACATGGATGAGGTCCCTTATTAAGTTAGAGAGTTTTTATCTAGTTTGTTTCTAAAATCGGCACCTAGCAGGGCATAAATGTATTAGATCGTAGGTGAAGGGAAGCAGGGTGGAAGAGGAAGAAAAGAACCTTTGAAGTTGAATTTGAACAGCAGTCTACAGGATTAGAGAAAATAGCAGGAGTTCTGACACTGTTTTCAGGTTTCTGAGGCAAAAGAGCGCCAAATCTGGCAGTGACGCCATTATAAATACTCCCTTCCACACCATCAATCCAGTTCTCCACCTTCACCTGCAGCAGAAAAATAAGATAATATAAAATTGTGATGGATTTGGGAGATCGAACGGAAGTAAGAAAAGAGAATACCAATTGGAAGGGGTTATTGCAGGAATCGGACTTGGGAGCCCTCTGGTCGTCGCGTTTGGCATCGTCATCGGCTGCGGCGGCGGCGATGAGAAACAGCAGCAATAGGAACACCGGGAGGCCAGGAGGTGACATCGTTTTGGTTTGCATTGGCAGCAGATAAAGAGTTATATAATTTGTTTTTGTGTTGCTCGCATGAACCAGGATTCAACTCAAAAATTGAATTCACTGAGGCAAGTCGCAGAGTCCCCGAGCCTCTCTTCACTGCCTCCACTCTACTCCAACGCCGATTATAACAACAACCGTTCCATTTTTTCTTTCCTTCCATTCTATTTTTAATTAATTAATATAATTAATAAATTAAATGAGATGACGCTCCATCGTCACCAAAATATATTTGAGTTAAAATAGTAATTATTTTTTTTTTCATAAAACGGTTAACAACATGATTATTCCTTTGAAATGAATCCACTTAAACACATTCTTACACTAAACTTTATTAATCCTTTTTTTTTTCCTTGAGTTTAAAAGTTACAACTAAATCTTTTTAACTATGAAAGTAATATTTTTAATGTTGACTCATATCACATTATATATAGCTTAAGCAAATGGAAAGACTTACCTCTGTAACTAAATTTCTATAAAATATCCAACTAACTCATGTCTAAAAATATATTCCTGGTTGTTAGAAAACAGAATAACTTATACAACAGAACCACAAACATAATTTCAAAAAAAATTCTAAATCAAAATGGTTTTTGATTCAATCAACAATTCATTCCTTGAACTCCATCTTTCTTGTAATAAATTATTTCAAAATTTTCAAACATACCTAAAATACATTGTAGGTACTGAAAATCTTCCACATCTATTAACTAGTTTTTTGTATTATTGTAATTCAAGTCAATAATATCACCATTGTATAAATTTCTCTATAAATGAAATCTAACACTAATATGTTTACTACTTCTACCCAAGACTAGTTTTTTTTTATAATTTTATTATAAAACCATTATCAACAAAACATCACAATTGTTCTAGTCAGATAATGATCAATATGTTACAAAATTATTCTCAGTCAAACATATAATACAATGTTTATAAATTATGTTTTTATCGTGGATATGCTAATCTATTATTTCTTTAAAATCTATCAAAATCCCACCACAAATCAAAAGAAAATCATTATCAAATGTATTTTTTCTATCTTTAATATCTTCTATCTAATCACTATTAGTGTAAGCAAACAATTCTTCATTTATTACACCTTGTATAAAATTCATAAATTTTGAATGCACTATAAATATTTCAATATCCACTTTGCTACAAACAACAGAAATGGACTCTCTTGGATGTTTCATAAAAGAAACTAACCAAACTAACAAAATATAATATTTGGCCTTATAGTTATAATATATATAATAATTCTTACAAGTTGTTTATAAATACTATTGTGGACCTCTTAATCAATTAAAATTCCAACAATACTTTTTCCAACCAGCTTTTGAGAATATTTATTCTTTAATTTCACTTTATTAGAAAGAGAAAAATCAAAGGAAGATAATCAATTATTTCTACTTGTCATGTGGTTCTTACAACATGTGTCAATAAATTATATATATTGTGGATTTGATTTTCCATCCATTTGATGAAAGTTGTGCCATAAATAGACTTCTTTATTGCTCATTGTGATTTATTTGGGCATTCATATTGAATTATGACAGTGATAACACTCCATCATTGTCTTGTCTATCTGTTATGTCTCTATCTCTTCCTTGTACAACTCCACCTTTAAAAATTCTTCTTCCCAATCCATGTCTAACACCTATCTCATTGTGTGCAACCTTTAGCATTTGTTCATCTTGCACACTGTAGTCATTCATTCACTACTCATGAACTAACAATATGTTTTGGGGTTCATCTAGAGTCATGGTGTCCAAATCATGAAATCTTTCATAAAACACGCTACATAATTATACCTTGAGGTCATGGAGTGGAGAATATTCTCGATGAGATTAAGATTAGACACTCATTCAAGATACATTTTCATCTTATTTGTAATTATAAGAGTTGGAGAGCAAAATAGTTATTAATTAATTTTTTTATTCGGCTGTAAAATCTCTCATTCATGTTAGGAAGCTTGAAGTTGTGCTTGTTTTACTCTAATACTATCATGATATTTTTGATTTTAAAAATTAGATATCTCTTTTAAATGTCTATTCATTTAAGATTATTTCAAACACAACTTAATCAATTACTTAAAATAAATAACTTTTTACTTTTAGATTTCTCAACTTAAGTTCATCCAAGCTCTTATTCTATTTTTTGTTAAAAAATTTTAGTGTAAAAATATTACCCAATAATCATCATTTTAGTTTAATTTTAAATTGTAGATTTGCACAAAATTTTCATGTGTAACATAATTCAAGTCCTATATTTCTTTTTATAACGAAATAGACTTTGAATCTTATTTATCAACTCATTTCAGGTTACATCAATTTTAAAAAAATAAAAATAAATCTTTATTCTTTTACAAATAAAAATGATCAAATTTGTACACTCACCTGTAAAAAAGTAAATTATTAGAAAATAGTCAAATAACCTACGTTTAATAATATATTTCTAATTATGGAAGATAGAGTAATTAAAACAAATAAAATAGAAACATATAATTTTTTTAAAAAAATCTAACCTAAAGAATCTTTGACGTCAACACTCGAGGGAGGAAAATAGATGAAGTGAAATAAATAGATAAGGTTAACTAAAATAAATTTATTAAAGAAGAAGTTAATTTTAGTTAACGATGATTAGCAGTAATAATAATCAGTAGTAGTAGTAGTAATTTGAAGTTTATTTAAAAAATGAAAGGAGTGGGGCAAGATGGGCAATGAATGCAGGAGAGTAGAGTAACGGAGCTTGTGGATGCCAGGTTGTGTGGAGTATCATCACAGCGAAGCAGCCAGTTTCAGAAACTAAACCTTTTTCTTTTTTTTCTCTCTCTCTCTCTCTGAGTTGGAGTTGGAGTTTCAGTGTTGGTCTCGGAAATAGAGTTGAAAATGTGGGGTTCGGATGACGACGAGGGGGGAGAAGAGTACCTCTTCAAGATCGTCATAATCGGAGACTCGGCCGTCGGCAAATCCAATCTCCTTTCCCGCTACGCCCGCAACGAGTTCAACATGCACTCCAAGGCCACCATAGGCGTCGAGTTCCAGACCCAGTGCTTGGAGATCGACTCCAAAGAAGTCAAGGCTCAGATTTGGGACACCGCCGGCCAAGAGCGATTCCGCGCCGTCACCTCCGCCTACTACCGCGGCGCTGTCGGCGCTCTCATTGTCTACGACATCTCCCGCCGCACCACCTTCGACAGCGTCGGTCGCTGGCTCGACGAGCTTAAAAGTACTCTCTCTCTCTCTCCCTTCTACTGCTAGATCTGATCTTCTTCCTCTTCGCCGATCCGATTCTCCTCTTTTACACTCCCACGCTTCTTTATTTATACTTCTTTTCTGCTGTCTACTTTTCTCTGTTATCGCCTTTTTTCACAGGCTAACCTAGCACCACCCTTTCAATTTCTCGATTCTCTGTTATAGCTTCGTCTCACTCTCTCTACTTATTCATAAGGATTCAAAGAGATCAGTCCTAAAAGTAAACTTTAATTAGAGAATATATATTGTACCATCTCAAGTAGAGCTATTTGCTTAGATAAATGCATACATGTACAGATATAGAAATAGAGAGAGAGCATATGAATAATTGTGTTTTTTCGTGGATGCAGCTCATTGTGATACGACGGTGGCCATGATGCTGGTGGGGAACAAATGCGATTTGGAGAATATACGGGCGGTGAGCGTTGAGGAAGGGAAAAGCCTTGCAGAAGCGGAAGGATTGTTTTTCATGGAAACGTCTGCGTTGGACTCCACCAACGTGAAGACGGCATTCGAGATGGTTATTCGAGAGATATACAACAACGTCAGCAGGAAGGTCCTCAACTCCGATACATACAAGGCGGAGTTGTCGGTGAACAGGGTCAGCCTCGTCAACAATGGCCCTGCTACATCCAAGCAAAATCAGTCCTATTTTTCTTGCTGTTCCAGATGACCTGCAATGCACCACATACAAATCGCTTTGTCACTTCAATTTCGTTTTTGTTGCTATATTAATTAAATGGGTTGGTTGGATTGGGTTGCATTGTTCCTTGGTCACTCTACATGATTTCAAAACTTGTTCATCTGTTACAACTATATGACACAGACAGACATATATAGTAGCCAAAATGTTGTCTTCAATTTTAAGAGAACCAAAACGGGTATAATTGTATAATCGGGGGTGGAAAAAGAGAACAGCTTGTAATTTCATTTGCAGCAAATGAAAGCGGGCATCCATTTATTTCTCGTCTGTGTGATTGTTGGTAATGGTTTCCTTTGTTTTCTTTTTTGGTCATGTTCACTTGTTTCCTTGTGCATTTGGGTCACAGGTTGTTCTCCCTTCCCGTTAGCTGAGCTGAAATGCATGGTTAGTTTTCATCTTTATCTGTATGATTTACGACTGCTTTGTCTTTCTTTTTTGACTGACTAATGTGTGGCACTTGGGTTAGTTTTGAACACCAGGCCTCCTTTCAGCTGATTTGCCTGGTGAATGGCAAATTGGCAATAAAAGCAAGCAACTTCTAAATGTAATCTTGAATTTATACCATGCTTTGGCTAATGAGTCTCTTGAAGAGTGCATGTATTGGGAGGTTGAATTTAGTCAAGTAATGTAACTCGGAAGTTAGTTGCCTTCTGTTCATGAGTTTCTTCTGAATTGACGGATACTTGTGAGTCGATGACTTGTGATTTCATAAACAATGCCCAAAAAAAGGGGCTTCATCCATATGGACTGTGTCTGTCAACCACACGTTTAAAGCTTTTGCCTGCCAGTTTTTTCATTTAATATGCTATACTTAGATGTAAAAAAGATGGTTCATACATCTTTTAAAATTATATCAACTAGTAATGTTTATATATTCGATTCAAGAGCAGTCGTCGTCCTTTGAAATTTATAATTATTTAAAACATGTATGTTTAGATAACTAGGTTTGAGTCAACTGCATGGCTAATCTAACCGGTATTGATGAATTAGAATTGACTAGTGGTGAAATTTGATACAAATTTTTTCTGTTAATGGTTAAAATGTTTTGTTTTTCTCCCAAAATATTTGGAGGCTTTAGACACCTAAACTAATTATTAATAATTCGTTTTGTGCACTTTTTTAACAAATATTTTTTTTAGATGAAATAGATTCATGAATTATCATTTGAGAGAGTAAAATTAGCAAACATTACAAGCGGTTTAACCCATGTTAATGGGAATTTTAACGAGTGGTGATACATACTTTTTAATCAAAATCCCAACGACACCAGCACATGTGGGCCTTTGTTTGTTATTTTTTAGTTTTTTTTTCTTCTTTTTAGTTACTTAGAGGGACACTAGGTGTCCATTTGTCTTTTTAGTCACACTTTTTTAGTATTTCAGATTTCATCACCTTACTATGACAATCTATAGTGAGAAGTCAACTAATCCATAGATAGGTGACACGAAGGATGTACCAATATGGTAATATAGTTTTCTCGACAAGTGTAATCACAACCAAAGTCTTGTCGAGGAATGAAGGACTTTTTACCAAGTTGAGGAGCAAATAATAGAGATACAAAAGAATGTTTAGCACCAAAATCAAACAAGAGACGGCCATACTTGTTATTACTACATTGGATTCCTAAGCATTATGACGAGTCGAAAGCAAAAAACTCGAGAATGGTATTGGTTGCGTTTGACCTCTATTACCATATCCTCTACCACCTTGCTCAAACACGCAAAACTTCCACTCAGAAATCGCAGTCTTCTTGTAGGCTACGAAAGGGCCTAACAAGATGTCAAGGCTGTTGGTGACGATGAGTGACTCTACATGATGATTGTGCTGTACCTAAGGGACTGTTTTTCCTAATATGTCTGTGTTTATTATATAGTCCCTTCGACTTTTGTTTCTTGTAATAATTCTTTTCTCTTTTGTTATTGTTCAATCTCAAGTTTCAAGCTCAAAACCTTAATTTATACAAGTATTCTCTCAATTCCTTGATAAATCTTTCTATATGTTTCTCCTGTGTGGTAGGATAGGAACATACTTAAAGAGGGGTGTGAAAGAAGCACTATAATCTTGAACTGACATGCCTTCAGTCTACTCTAGCCACTCAAACTCATAACCAAAACTATCTCTAAAACTTTCCAAGAGAAAGCAAGTAATAAACATCTTGAATAACTCAACTCATGCCAGCGAGAATGATCACTTTGTCTAGCCCTTAGAACCACAACACTACTTAACCCAGTAATCACTCTATATCAACCCAAAATATCTCAAAGTCTACCTTGATTACGACCTTGACCATGCCTTTTAAGAGACCCTGAGGTTAGGTAGCAAACTCATTAGAAATTCTCCTTCTTGTAAGTATCCTAGTTTCACCTACAAAAATAATATTAAATCAACTTTAAAAAAGAAGAATTTGAGAACCTTTTTAAATGGTCATGAATAGACACAAAACACAATTTGGACAATAGACTTTATGACAATCATAAGATGTCAATAACTTCTAGCAATTACCTCCTGCTTGAGTCCACAATTTACTTGCACAATTTATTATCGCCATATGTTTGCTTTTATGAACGTGATACCAATTTTTCACAACTTGAACTAACAAATGAGTCCTTTTTGCCATTATCAGGACCTATAGTATATAGACGCGATATTTCTTTAATATCTCAAAAAAAAAATCCTAAGTAAACTCTTTTATACGTACAAATTAACATATAATTTCAAAATAACATCAAATGACCATCAACATGAAAGGTACACCATAACAAAATAACAATCAAATTGAAGAACCAATATATATAGAAATTTGGATGACAAATAATTAAAAAGGTAAGCCACGATGACTTAGTAAAGGCCTAACAACTACCATGAACAGGAAGGAAAACACATCAAACAACTTCAATATAACATTTGTTTCCAAAATAAAACTTATAAAACATTTGAGTTCAATAAATTCCACAACCTATAATAATAAGCAAATCTAAAATTAAATATATTAAAAAAAAACATATATAATGGAAAATTAATGGATAATCCTCACCACTACTAAAATACATTCATTTCTCATGTTAACAACTCTCTTCTTGAAAAATGACACCCCTCTTAAATAATTTGATGTAATAAATACATCTATACTCCTATCATCGTACAACTAAGTCTTATCTTTATTAACATATAAAGCTTCTAACATATATATCCTAATAATATAATATTAATTTTTTATATTTATATTTATTTTTTACAACTCATCTTAAAATGTAACAACATAATTTAAAATATTTTATAAAAATACTGAACTAGATCATGTTCATAGTTAAGCCACTCACCACTAAAGAGTTTAACCAAATTGCTTTCTAGCAACCTTATAGTACCTTTTCAAAAGATAGAAATCAACAAATTTAAATACAAACAAATATTTAAAATTCTTTTAGAAATTTATTTAGAGCTTTATATATTCGAAGCAACCATGAAATTTATAAAATTGGTAATCAAAGCTGTAAAGTAATAATTTTACCAAAGTTATCCTATGTTTATTAGGCCTATTATATTATCCATTATCAAATCATCATCAAATATCTAGTCACTAGTCTCACACACAAAATATACATTTTGTTGATAAGAGAAGCTGTGTTGGAGATTTCAAATTAATTTATAAATTGAGGTGATTGACAAATCACTATGATATAAAGCACTAAAAAATATATAAAAAAAAA
>Ga0123340_1000360_pt1 | contig 28083 bp, 15 predicted proteins | sample SirMexnodulemix_FD_89961 | JGI IMG/M metagenome (GOLD analysis project Ga0123340, IMG submission 89961) | Root nodule microbial communities of legume samples collected from Mexico - Siratro Mexico nodule mix | ecosystem: Host-associated > Plants > Roots > Nodule | place: Mexico: Nepantla...
AAAAAATTTATACTGTTTTATAAAATCATATGAGAAAAAAAAATAATATTACATAAAAATTATAAATTTCCTACGGAAATTTTTTTTTTTTTAAATTATGTCTTGTATTAAAAAAATTTAGAAGAAGTATATTTTTACACATCCTAATACAAATGATTCTTTGAATATTAACCAACATACTTGGTTAACATCTGCCTTTTTTTTTTTTCTTTTTTTTGAAAGCATCTGCCTTCTTAGGATCAAAAGAATTGCACGGGATACAGTTCCCTACACCCTTTTTTACTTTTTTTTATTAATTTTATAATTTAATCTACAAATGTTATTGAAGTTAAATTTTGAAGTGTGAATAGTTCGGATCAATCAACCTTCTTATTATTGCTTCTTATCCGAAATGTGATGTGTCAGTATCATGGGAACGTTGAAGAAGGTAGGGAAATACAAGTTGGAGGAAGTGGCCAACTTGTAAAGACTCTTGACTTAAAAGAGATTACAAGTAAGACAATTTTAGAGTGAATTTATTGGCTTCAATAAAAAGGAAGCTATTTTGTTGGAGTAACCATCTCAATAATTAAACAGGTATACAGACAAAAGTGACAAAAGTCTTACTGAGTCTATCTTATGAATCCAAAAAGTAAAGACTTGCTTCTTCAATCTTATATAATTGGTCAACTTTATATAAATTTATTTATATGTATTAACTCCGTAATAAACTAATAGAGAATATTTTGTAAGGTTAAGTTTAGTTAGGATATTTATTGTCTTGTAGAGTAATATTAAGTTTAGTTAGTTAGATTGTGTCTTGTCTTTCTGTTGTAGTAGATATTTTTTGTTTTAATTGTTTTACTAATTTTATGTTATTTGTTTTTTTTATATGCATAACATGTTAAAGTCTATGATGTATGTGTTATATGTTGAAATTATTTATGTGTAAAATCTTTTATTATAATATAGTTATTTTTTATTTTTATGTTTTTTTTAATCTTTGAACAAACTTAATAATTGGTTACTGGTTTTGTTTGTGAGAACATAATAAAAAAATCAAAAATATTATAAAGATCTTTAGAAACAATAATGATGGTGTACATGACTCAGTAGATAATGTAAGATAAGATGAAGTTATCCAAAGTTAAGACACATAAATGAGAGGAGTTTGATGAAGTTAGGCAAGTAAAGCATGCTAAAAGATAAATTATTTGGACCAAATAAATTAAAGGTTTATATTATTTAATTTGATAAATTGAGATTTATTTATCCTAAAGTAAGTTAATATATTTTGATGGGAGAGATTGTAGAAATTTAAATAAATTAACTTAATATATTGAATAACTAAAATGATAAAAAAAATTATGTAATAAAAGTTATTAATAACTAAAATAATGAAATATTCTATAATAAAACAAAATTATTAATAACTAAAATAAAGAAAAATTGTATAATAAAAAAAATCTTCCAGTGAAATATAAAGGATCAAAGACAATAATGTTAATAAATTTTTTACATTACCTAATTTAAAATAACAATATGTGTAAGTACAAAAATAGAGTAAATATAACCTCAGCCATAATAAAAATAGGTTCAACAATAACTCAAAAGTATACCTATTATAGTTGTACTTCTTTCATTTTTACCATTATTGAGCCAACCTAATATTACCAAAAAGGATGTGCATTATAACATGTTTAATTATAATTAAGATCGAGACTAATAAGGAGATTACACACAACTAATTAATTTTATGAGACATCATGATGTTGAAGAGTCTTGTACGCAACTAAAGCTCCAGCTTCAGCCCAAGTTGAATTCAGGGTTACAACATGTGTTTTTCTCATTTTCATTTTATTAAATTAAAATTCAATATTTACCATAATTTTAGTCATGTATCATGGTTGAATAATTTATAACCAACACATAAAATGAGTTGAAAGAGTTACTATATTTTAAGAATAAGTTTTGTTTTATTATGTAGATACCTAGGGGTAATCGTTATTAGTTGCATTGTTTTGTTATAGATAACAATAGCCTTTAGTGCATGGACGGTTATAATTTATTTTAGACAGAAACCAAACTCCTTAAAATAAGTTAACCATTATGTATATTATATATTCCATGGTTCTGAGCAAGCATAACATAAAATTGATTGAAAGGGACACGAGAATTTTGGAAAGGAAAAAAAAAGTGGAATTAATTTAAATTTTAAACAAAATGGCAGCAATGAAGAAGTGTAGAAAGTATCTTCATTTCATTCTCAGAGTTCAAAGGCAAGAGAAATATGTACTATACAACTCCATAAAAGCTAAACTTGAACTAAAAAGATGAAGCTTTTTGAGTAGTAAGCAAAGCAACTAAAGAAAACAAAAATGTTGCTTCATTTAGTATTTACAAAAACTCAACTTCTAGATTTCCAAAATACAACTGGATTGCAAGTGCCCAGTGTATTCTTCCGGGCTCACAATTTTGGCCCAAGCCCCATTCTTCAGATCCAACACAAAGCCCATATGCGGTTCCCCAAACCCACTCGACCCAATAACAAACATGGTCTCTTCCCACACTCCCACGCACCCAACGTTCCGAATCTCACTCGGAACCTTCGCCACCTTCCGCCACGTCTCTCCCTGCAAAACCACCACGTCACCGCCGCGGCACATGTACATTTCCCCTTCCGCACCATCCCCACCGTCCACGCATGTTCGAGGACACGCGGCAGCATCCAAGAACTCCTCCTCCACCGGGCCCCACTTCCACGTGGCAACGTCGAAAACCTCCGCGCTCCGCTCGAACCGCCCCTGCATCTCCGTGCAGTACCCACCCACCACGCAAAGGGCGCCGCGGCGGAACACGGCCTTGCACTCGTCGCGCTCCCGGGACATGTCCGGGAGCGGGGCCCACACATCGCTCGCTACGTCATACGCAAGCGCTGACTTCAGCGCATTCTTCTCTTCGTCGTGCCCGCCCGCGACGTACACCGTCTGATCAAGATCAGACGCGCAAGCGAAAAACGTTCGGGGCCCACCCGGCATGTCGGCCCCACGCCGCCACTTGGCCGACAGAAAGTTGTAGATAAAAACCGAATTCGACGCTTTCCACGAATCTGGGTCCCACCCGCCCATAACGACAAGCTCGTACCCGACACCGGCTATCTGACAGAACATGGGTAACCCGGAAGCGAGTTCGGGTCCCAAGGGTAACTCGCTCCATAGACCCGTTTCCGGTTCGAACACGCTGAGCCGATAAACCGGGTTCGCAGAGGCCTTCGCAAGCACGCCGGTTTGGCTTTTTTCGGAGTCTATCTTGGATTGAACCGTGACGAGGATTTTTTGTGCGTTTTTTGTGGTTCTCCTCCGCCGGTGAAACTCCGGCGAGTAAATCTCCGAGTTCCAGCCTTTGCAGACGGATGCCACCGCCGCGAATTTCTCATACGGAACCCTAATTAAACAGTCTCGGGCAACGTCCTCTGGTAGACCTGAAATCAACTCCATGGTAAAACAGAAACGAAAGATGGATTTTTTATTGAATCAGAGAAATCCCATTAACAGCAACACAATTGGGAGATCGCAGAGAGAAAAGGGTGATGAAAAGATTGAGTTGGGGTTTATGAGAAAAAGGTTGTAATTTGAAAAAGAGATTCTTCAAGTTTGAAAGAGAGTGAGTGTGGAGAAGAGTACGAGAGAGTGGATTTTATAGGATTGAGAATGGGGCGGGCGCACATGGTCTTCCAGATAAGTTTTGAGTGATATTGAGATTTGTAAAAATAAATAAATATAAATTTAAAAAAACAATGGGTCTTCTAGAAGGTTTTCAGAAACCGGCAACTTGCAACCAGATAAAAGATGTAACTAGGGGTAAACATTGAAAGCAAGCATGGTCATGTTTTCTGCTTCAATCACAAAAACAGAAGTAACAGCTGTTGGTTTTTCCGATAAACACAAAAACCAATAACGCCATTCTATTTCTTTTTTTTTTTATCCCAGTATCATGTGTACCTCGGTTACTTGTCTTTTTCCACTGTCCATGCATGTTATTGATGATGATACAGATTCATCTATGCAAAAGCATCCCATTGACATTTTTATTTTTTACAATTCTTTATATTATTGTTGTTCTCGAGTTTTAAATTGTATTTCTCGAGGTCATCTCATTAGTTAAAAAATCATTTTTCAGTTTTAAAATATATTTGTGGGATTAAAATAGCAAACAAATTATGGGCGTTCTAGAAGGTTAACCGGCAACTGGCAAAGAGAAAAAGTAGGAGTGAGGTGAGCATTGAATGAAAGCAACAATCTTGGTTAAATAAACCCACTATTTAAAACAACTTTGATTAATTTCATCATTTGTTTTTTACTTTAAATATGAAGTAAACTATTTGAAATTAATTTATTGCTTTATTCATTTTTAACTTTTACATTAATATATTTTGTAATTTAGAATGTCATTTTCCCTCTCGCTTTTATAGTTCTATTGTTAGTTTATTTTGATCTTTGATAATATTATCGGTGTCACTAAATGTGTTAATTTGGTTGTTTATCATGTACTCTTTTACATTTTGGAAAAAATTTAATAATATGCGTAAAAGAAGATAAAGAAAAAAATATATATTAAATGAATAGTTAACTAATGAATGAAAATTAGTTATTACTTTTTACTGTATATTTTTTTTCTAAAATAGACAATAAGTAGTAATAAAAATTGAAAATTTTCATAATTGTATTCTTATCATTATTGAATTATTCAAATCAAAATGATATGTTTGAAAACCTAAAAAATTATATATGCATGAAATAGATATGAATTTTGTTGCAACATTGCCCAATGTCTCTTATTTAATTATATTTTTAAGGTGTACTTACTACAGAATTTTCTCTCTAGACCTTAGGCTTTATATGTAACATTTTTGGATGACAAGACTTCCGTTGACTTGTTTACCATGCGGGTTGAACTAATGTTGTGTTTTATACAATACATTAAAAAAACTATTATAATCAAATTACTTTATTTTTAATTATGAAAATTAAATTAAATAAAAATAATAATTAAAAAAATCAGTTGGAATATAATTTCATTTTAAATACAGATCAATTTAATTCATGCACATCCTAGAGAGCAAGCATAGTCTTGTCACCCAAATCAGCTGTTGCTTATCTTTCTTTAATCCATAGAAAATTTGTAAGAAAACACATTAAATAATGTTTTGTTTTCTTTATGGCTTCCTTGCAATGGTTTGATTTTGAATAATTTTGAGCTTAATTATTTTTAAAAAAATTATACATAATACTATATGATAAGTATTAAATTTTATTCAATGACATTGAAATTGTATTTTGACAGTTTATACTTTCCTAAATACATTATATACTATTAAAATAAAATTATAAATATAATTATAAAACTGCATCTACAGTATAATATAAATTTGTTCTAAAACGATCTTATTCAAAATAAAACAAAAAAAGTATAAAAATGAAATCAAATAATGTACAATAAATATCACCATCTTATTTGCAGTAGACTGGTATCCTTTTTCTGTCGGTGCCTATAAAAAGCATTACATTACATTTATGCAAGAGCATTACTTTCAAGTCATACCAAATTTTCTCATATTATTCAAGATGGGTTCAAATATCACAACAAAAAAGTACATTAAACGGGATCATGATATTGTTATTAAAATAATTATTTAAAACTTAATTTGTTTCCTACAAAAGTTTCAAAACTTGTTAAATACTGAATTAATAATTTCAAATTTAATCTTTACATATTACATTTTTTATTATAAGAATATATATTTTATCTTTTCTACTTTCTTGGCAGTGGTACATAATTAGTATCCAAAAAACTCAATAACGTAGTATTTATATAAAAGTATTTTTTTAATAAGAGTTGAAATATTTCTTCTTACTTCTTCTACGCTCTTATATGATATTCATCTTATTTAATATTCTAATACTTATTTGAAAGTGAAAACTATTTCAATGTTTAAGTTAGCTGAAATTTTTATACATTGATAATTTATAATTATATTGATATTATTTATCTTAAATTTATTGCATTTTTAGTTTTTAATGAACTTCTATATTAAGAAATTTAATTAAATATATTTCTCTAAATATAATATTATTTATTATCTGTAATCATGTTAGGGATTAACTAGTAAATTTGATGTAAGAATTAAAATGTGATTTATTTATTTATATATAAGAATGAAAAAGAGGTGTAGATTTTACAAGTAGTTGTATTTCTGAGAATTTAAGAAGAAAAAGTGTGGAGCCTAGCATAAAATAAGTAAATAAGTGTAGAAGAGAGTTTGGAGGATGGGATTGAAGTGTTGCAAAAGGAAAGTGGGGCCCACTTCTCTGATAAGAGCAAGGGAATGAACAGAGTTTTCAGCCGAAACAAAAATCCAAATTGAAAGAAAAATGCTATGATGTCAAATCAGTATCAGTCTTCTCATTCTCATTATTGCATTTGGTTTCTCTTCTACAAACTTTGCATTCTTTTCTTCCTCTTATTTTTTTATTTTTTCAACAAATATCTCTACTGTATTATCATCGTGTCTTTTAATAAATAAGTTTAAGTTTAAGTAATTTTATATTGATTAATAAAATAATATTTATTCTATCGATACAATTAAATTTGATGTTATATTTAGTTAATGTAAAATTTTAGTATTTTCCAAAAAAAATATTATCTAACTGAAACATGTTTTATGCATTTATTAAAGTTAATTTTAAAATTGTTTACAATTGCTATATTTGTGGAGTGAAAAAATTGCTGTATTTGTGGAGTGAAAAAACCCATAACACAATTAAAGTAATGAAATTCAATCTAATTTAGTTTTATAAAATTAATTTTATAAAATTAATTTAGTAATATGTAATTTGTACTCACGTATATATTATATTTTTTTTCTTAGTATAAAATTTTTTAACACAATAAGAGTACATCAAGTTTAAGTGTAAAAATAGTAGGGATATTGATTGTAAGTAACGTAATATACCAAATTAATTTAGACTATAATTAAAGATCTATGTTATAAGTAATTTTCATGTCATATTAAAGTGATATATGATTTTAACTTAACCTTATAAAATTATCTCTATAAAATGAGATTTTGTATTCATATATATCATAATTTGAATTGACTAAAAATTTCCAACGTATGTATTATTTTCTTATAACTATTTCATCACTTGTTTGATTGGGAAAGAAAAAATTACACAAATTTGTACAAAAATTATAAAAACAAGTAAGTTGTGAGATTTCATTTTTCAAACTCACCACACACACAAACATGACTTCAAGATAATTTTATTGTAATAAAAATTTTAAAGAAATTATGTCTACTGAAGATGACTTTAATTAATTTATCTTAACATGTTAATTTTTTTTAAGATGAAATCGTCATGAGATATGAGAACTATAATATAAAAATAATGCATAATGCATAGAAGTCCTGCATGACTATGACTATATTTATTGATAATTTTAGACTATATACATATTTTGTGAATCACATATGAATTTTGGTTATAAATAAATGTGATTTTTCCTTTATAACGTGCTATTAAAATCATCTTCCTATGCCATATATTGGTATGTGATAAATTCTAGAAAATGAGTATCACTTATCTATTTTTGTAATTTTTTTAAAACATGTTAATTCTGGAAAAATCAGTGCAAAATTGAACTCTTCTTGTGAACCCTTCCTAACCGCTATTCCTAAATTTCAAAGAAAAGGATAGGATGGGATTCTTTGCGTGATCTATGGTTCAGAATGATGGATGAACTTATCTTTTGTTTTTGGTTTGGAAAAGAAGAGACTTAGCAATTTGGGTGTGAGAAAATGGATGTCTCTTTATTTATGCATGGGACCCACTTGTATAGCTTTTTAACTTTTCCCTTTTTGAACATCAAAGCTTCATACTTTCACCGACAAATGGACTGAAATCTCATCTTAGATTCAATAAACACTTCCTACTTAAGTTCCTTCACTCCACTTAACTTCTCTCTCCACATTTAAGCTCCAACTAGTGAAAGGGAGAAATCACATCAAACACATTGATTTGGGAAACAACATTTATGGTAAATTTGAAATTAAACCACAAAACAGACATGTACTAATGCACTGCTTTTTTTAAGATCTTCTTTATGAGATCTGTTCCTCAGAACGTGTAATAGCAGTTTTGTCCGAGAGTTTTTGGCTACGCGGTTAGGAAAATAATTAAGTTAATGTGATTACGGATTGTGTCGGAACGGCGTAATAATCACGTACAAGGAATCAAATTATTTAAATACTTAAACATTGTTTTTTGGAATACTTAAACATTTCGAGTTTGTAAAAAAGTTGTGAAAGTGATTTTAGTTTAATAAAAAATTTATTTATCTAAACCACCTTTTATTGGAAACTTTAAGCTAATAAATTTATAAATTTTTGTTATATATTGTTTAATTTTTTATATTTATTTAATGTCAAACTTATCACATTTAAATTTCTTATAAAGTTATAAATATATAAATTAAAATTTCAAGTAAATGTTAAATTTTAATTGTTTAGTAGAGATTCCATTTCAAATTAAGAGGGTGTATATGTTATCAAGATTGCAAAGAGAGAAGTCCTTAACTATCTGAAACAATTATTACCCTCAAACTAAAGTGCAAGTTTTGTGGGAACAAGAACAGTTCAAAGGTGAAAAGTTCAAAGCACTAGGGCCAAAGATGTGACCATAGGAATGCAGAAACATGGAATTTCATTATTACAAAGAAATTAAATTTGAGATATAACAGCATATATCGATTTTAGTTTTTATTATGGAAAAAAAATAGTGGATGGTATCAATTATTGAGATTTGTCACATCCTCTCACCACCATTCTTCTAGAAGCATTGCTGTCATGTGACCACCGTCCTCGTTCCAAATCAGCCATGACATTAACATTATCATGAGTCACCACCTTTCCTTCTAGAAGCATTTCTGTCATGTGACTCATCATGGTCCCACACTACAATTTTTTTAACAAATAAAACCAAACACTTTGTGAGTTCTACTCAAAATAACATCAGATTCAGGTCCTAGGGTTTGATAAGGTTATTACAACAGTGTCAACATTTATGTTTTGTTCAAATCAACCCATTTTTATATTTTACATGAATAGTAATATTGTGTGTGAATACTATTGACCAAACCTAATCTTATGATAATACTTAGTATGATCAGTTATGACTCTCTACTCTTAAACCTCAATTATTTAAACAGACAATAATTCTATGCCTTTGATCACTTGAAGTGTGTGGTCACCTTTCACAAAATAATTTTTTTGGTAGAGACACTAACATTTGCTTATTGAAAATATTAAATTAGAGGCACCATTAACACCACATGTAGGAGGCAGTGATAATTGAAGCATATATATATTTTTATTTGGGGTATTATAATTCAACTCTTCTTAAAGTTAGGCCAATGTAAAGACAATGTGTGATGTATACGTTAGATATTAATTACTGATTTGAATCTATCCAAAAGGATGATTAAAAATAAATTAAGTGTTTTTTGAAGTAATTTTTTAATATTTTAACACAAGATAGATACTTATTGATAACATATTAAAATAAAATTTATCAAGATAGTTAATGTTAGAAAAGTTTTACCATAAAACTTCATGTACCTTTGTTTGTATTATCTATTATTTGTTAACTAGTAATAAAAAAGTTTTTAGTAAACGTCATCAACAAGTGCTTCTGCCAAAGAACAAAAATCAAAGAATTTTTTGGGTGCATCAAGTAGAATTCACACAGTGAGCAGCTGGAGAGGTAGAAAATATGCACCGAAATGGTCTCAATTTTCATGTGATTGAACAATTTCTCTGACTTACGTTTTTTCTTATAGCCACAATTTATAATTTCAGAATAACGTAGAATGAGTTAGAAGATATTGATGTTTGAAAATAGACCACTTTTCAACCTCATTTTCCTTTTCCAGTTTGATTGGTAAGTCTCTGGACTTATTCTATAGCAATATAAAATTAATAAAATGTACTCAAATTGGTTACGTTTAGTTATTATTCGAGATGAGTATGGATAAGAATCAAGTCTATTTCTGTGTATTTTAATGTTTTTCTTTATGAAAATTGAAATTAACGTGTGTAATGAAAGTTGTAAAACTTAAATACGATTAGAAGTTAATACTAAGAATACTTAAATAAATTACACTTCAATTTTCTCCTATTAGTAATGCTGAATTCGAATTACGAGTGTCTAATTAAATCAACCAAAATATTTGTCTTTTGTTTGTAAGATAATATCAAATGAGAATATTTTCCATATAAGATAATGAAACAAAATATTTATTTATACGCGTTTAAAATTTCTATAAAATTAATTATTATTTTCAATGACGAATTATGTATATTAATATCATATAAAAAAGTAAAATGCTTTTGTTACAAGGTGAGAACTTTAAACTATTATTATTATTAAATCAAATTATAAAAGAATTAATTAAGATCAAAAGATCAAATGACTTTTTAATTAGTCATATTATTTAAAAATAACAATTAATACACTCAAATTATTTAGTTTCTTCATTTTTTTTTTATAAAAAAAACTACACTTCTTATCGTAAACATACTAACATTTTTATTTTATTTTTTGGATTCATATTTCATTTCTCTTTTATATTTTTTTATTACAAAATTGTCATATTTTGGAAAAATTATATTTCTATAGTATTTATATTTTATTAACAGTTATTACTATTTTAAGATTTACAAATAATTACATTTATACAATTTTATTAGGTTTTTTTTTATATAAATTTAAATATAAGTTATTTGATAATTAAAAAATAATTATTAACTTTTGAGAATGTGGTAAGCTAAATTATGAACATTATACATGGATCGACAGTTTGAAGTTTGAGGTGCACTGATAACTATTCACTTTTATATTTTATTTTATTTTCTTAGGCTTTGTTTTATAGACATATTGTTTGTTTGTAAGACTATCACATATTTTTTTTTACTGCAAGTTATAATGTAAATGTTATAAAATCAAATTGAATAATAACTTGAACTAAAATTTATTACGATTTGTTTTTTGCGCTAATTATTGTTACGATACAATTTGAAAGATAAGTTAGAGAATAATAAAATTCATCAAGAAGATATATTTTTAAAAATTTACAAGTAATAATGTTGATACCAATGTTTCTTAATATATATATACACACACTCATAAAACTATAATTTAAAAAAACATTAAAAATATACTAAATTTTTATAAAAAGATTAAAGTAAGATTTTTTATCCGTTTGGCAAATGATCTGTAACAACCTGTCCAATTGGAATTCATTTACAAGTTAAGTTTTGATTAGATCCAAAGTTTTGAAAAGTGAATCAATTTATTAGCTTGCTTGACTTTTTAAGGTTAATATGCCAAAACTGAATCAATACGCCACCTACTTCTACCGTTATTCTCATTTCATTATATAGGAATTTCTCTTAATTTATATAGTAGGTTTGACCTTTTGGATTTAATACACCAAAACAAATTCAGTTTTACACCTGCTTTTGCTGTTATTCTCCTTTATTTTATATGAATTTCTCTTCTTTCTTTATATGAATCCCCCTATATAAAAAATACTGTAACACCTTTCTCTCCTAACTCCACTAATTTAATTTATGCAGAACGTGATCTTTTAACTTCTTAAACAAAATTCATTTTCTTTTCTGTTCGTACTAGTTAAGAAGACTTAGATTAATTTACGAGTAAATAACAACATAAGGGACTTAACACAATTAATTAGTCACTTTAGTTCTCTTGCCACTTTACTGACTATAGGCTTCAGACAATGTATTGTAACAGCACTGAATAATTCGCCACCAGTGATGTGATTAGAATCGATGTTACAGAAAACAAATCCGAGGAAAATATTTTATATTCAATATAGAGATGCCAACTCTAAAAGCTCTTTGTGTTGTTCTGATACATAAGACTTCACTTTCATAGTTGGTTTTCCATCACTTCCTGGAGACATGCACTTCACCCCAATGACAGTAGCCAAACCTGAAAACACGACAAGTAAAATTCTTTTAATCCTGTGTCGATAATAAAAGACTTCACAGTCAAAGTTAAACTTGATAAAACAGAAGAAAATCCCACTTAAATAGTTGTTATATAACAGTGTAGTCAACAATGACCGAGAGCAATATGGTTTTACTTACTTTGGTGTACGCGACCATACACCGGTCTTTCTCCTTTCCAGTATTCCAATGGCCTTGTCCTGATCCTGGTGCTTCTCCTTACTCCAGAATTCCATGATGTACCGGAAGCTGGGAACAAAGAATAATTATTTCACAACAAAAGGCATAAATGAATGGATGAGATAAATGACAAATAGAAACCTGCAAGGCTTTGCCGTTTTGAAACCTTTTTTTGCCCACGTGATTTAACTCTCTCTCGTTTTTCAACAGGCTCCATAGCGTCTGTCTTTTCCTGTAACAGAAGTCACACAATCAATTATTTTAAGAGCAACTAGCCGTAAAATTTTGATATAGCGATTAATCAGAGTTCTGTGGAATCATGCGAGGGCGGCTTATCCAAAACTAGTTTTATAAAATATTAATACATAAACCAATTTAACACAAATATCTGTAAATTTTTAATTATAATTCAATTCTACACCATCTGTTTACTATCTGAATTGTATGGTAAACTTAATTTTACCTTTTCTAGTAGGATACATTTAGGAAACTGAAAGTGCATGGATCATTAAGTATGACTGCCTTCCACCAAGTGACCTAACAAATTACCCTTTATCACATTCAAAGTATGGTAAATATTCCTACAATAAATTTTTACCACACATATTAACAATTCACTGATCCTCTATCTCTCTATCACATTATGCATCTCTTCTCTTCTTTATGTTATTTATAAATAATAAAAAATATTGAACAAATTAGTTTTATAACTATAATTTTTCCGTGTAAAGCACCTTGATTGCCCCCATATCAATTTTCACCAGTTAAATTGCTGATACATGATCAAATGATTGAATTATGACACAAATAGGTTAAACACTGAGACACGTAAAAAGATAAATGGACAAATCTAGTAACCTGTACAATATTGGCTTGATATCCAGTGGGATTTGATTGATCATCTTCTGATCTTCTGGCTCGTTTATTTACAGCATTGGATTGATATCCAGCAGGATCGGATTGATCAGCTAAGGCAAACCACAACAGAGTTAGTATCATCAAAGGCACATTAACGCTGGTTTAAAGAAATGTTTTCTGCTGATTTCACAGATCAAAGGGCAACTTAAGAGGATAGTTCAGGATGAAGTGCACTCTGAGCACAGAGCAGGAACATGACATTTTATCAGCAACAAAGATCATAAGATAGCTTCAGCCTTCAGGTCAGAAGCACTAATTCATGTGCACAATTTACTCAGAGATGCAGGTTGAAAGAACTCTGAATAACCTTTTAGCAGAAGCAAATCCTAAGCCATCGGATTTTCAATGGAATAAACTAGCCTTGCATATGCAGTGGAGCCCATGTACACATCAAATGCCACTGTTATTTTTTCTTTTATTTTGGTAATAATGCAAAATGAAGCATTTTGCACGGAAATACATTCTGAACGTGTTTAGCCATTTTGCTTTCAGTTATTTATTCTGAATATAACTCAGAAGGAGGTGAATATATACATACCTGGTAGACTGACCGTGTTGGGATTTGTATCATCAGTTCGAGTGGAAGTTGCAAATGTCTGCATATTTCCTGCCTGTGTCAATCAGAACACAAAAAGATTGATTAAGATATTCACTGTTAAAACTCTGCAAAAGCCAACAACTTAAATTTATGACAATATTTTCTAATGAAACATACTTTGTCCTCGGATCGACAAGATTCCTTTGTCTCAGTATTGAACCTGTCCTCAATGTCACCCATAACCCTTTCACCCATACAACTGCTTTCAACATTTATGTCTGTGTCCAATACTGTACTTGTCTTGATAACATCAACAACATCTTCAACCATGGGAGCATCAATATCCAAACGGTCCTCAACCTCATCCATAACCCTTTTGCCCATATCACTGCCTCCAACATCTACATCCATGTGAACAAGAGGTTCATATGAGTCAACATTATCATCAAACTTGGGTTCGCTCGAAATATCCATCATGGACTTTTGAGGAGTACTTGTACAATTTCTAGCAGTGTCCTCAGCCAAACTTGTCCCACCAACTGCAGTTATATCTTCAATTGAGGACACAACCAGTTCATTTGATGACTTCTCAGAAGTCTCTTCCTTGGAAATATCAGAAGCATGGGTGCAATTGATGTCTGTGTCCAAAACTGTACTTGTCTTGCCAACAGCAACAACATCTTCAATTATGTTCGGCTCAATATTCGACCTGTCTTCTGTGCCATCCAAAACCCTTTTGCCCATACCACTGCCTCCAACATCTATGTCAAAATGAAGTTCACTTGAGTCAATATCAACATCAAACCTACGTTCCCTTGAATTACCCTCCATGGACTTATGAGAAGTACTGGTACCATTAGTGACAGTGTCCTTAGCCTCCCTTGTCCCACCAACTGCAATTATATCTTCGGCCGAGGACGCATTCAGTTCATTTGATGATTTCCTGGAATTGTCTTCCTTTGGAATTTCAGATGTATTGGTGTAATTTCTCTCTGTGTCCAAAACCGTACTGGTCTTACCACCAACTGCAAAAACATCAACAACCATGTGAGCATTCAATTCATTTGGCCTCCCAGAAACAAGATTTAGTTCTGAATTTGCCATACCAATTTCATTAAGTGAAAAAGGATCCATTGATTGCCTTGACCTTGAAATGTGCTTCTGCAGTGACAAAATTGAAGCAAATGGATTTCTTGGAGGGGTGGGTGAAGATAATTGCTGCACAGAGAGCGGTGCAGACTTTTTAATAGGTGTCTTCTTATTCGCATTTATTCCTTTCAACAAATTATCTATGTCGGATAAAGCCTTCCTTGGCTTTGACTTGTTCCCTTGCAATGATTTCAGATCAGCCACTTGCCTATCTGGGAAGATTGGAACAGAAAATTTATCTACAGCTACGGGTTTGATCTGTAACCTCTCCTGCAAAAGACTAATCGCCCCATCCCCCTCTAGATCCTCAGCATTGCAAGAAAGCAATCCATCCAACAATTCATCGAGCTTGTTCTCTTTAACGGCAGATGAATCTGCAGCAAAAATACATAATCAGTGCGTTCGAAGTATTGAAAAAAAGGGCAAGTAAAAGTGCACTGAAAAGTCCGATTTTAGGAGCACAAAAATCAGGCCTGCCAGCATACTCATATAATAGAATAGGGTAGCATTCACTCACCCATTACTTCTTTTTCCGAGGTTATCATATCGGCTTCATCTATGTCAGTTTTCTCAGCCACGGGATCAAGAGTCTGAGACCCAAGCGTATCCTGGGAGGACAGAACACTTTCAGAGGTTTCTCTGGGATACCGATGCTTGTATCTGATTGGCCTGGTCCATATGACATTAAGCTCGAGTTAAACAACAGATAAAAAAAAATACGAACATCACAGAGAACACAATGTAGACTGGTTATCGTAATATGATGAGAGCGTACAATTGATCATTCCCCAAAAGCCCAGGTCGACGTTGCCGTGGCCTAGTGGACAAGCTATCTTGATCAGACTCAGCACCACCCAGATGCTTCTGTATTTCTCTTTTTGCATCTATCCATCAAACGCAAACCCAATAAGACAAGAACAAGTTGCGGAGAAGTGAATCTCGTTCACAGGAAGAGAAACAAGAAACAAACAGAAACTCACTTTCCAACCGTTCATGGGCCGAGAAGAATTCCGCCGGATCTTTCAAGCTATCAAGGTCCAAAGTTGGAAGCAAGCTCTCAACAGAGGGTCTGTTACAAAAATCCAAGTCAACAAAAAAAAAATGCAAAAGACATTCACATAGAGACTAGTGGCCATGGTTATAAGCATTACTTTTTAGTTGGCTTCAAAGAGAAGCGTGGACGTTTGAGCCCCAACCCAGGTCTCTGTTGTCGCCGAAATTCTCCCTCCTCTCCTGCATCATTTTCTGTTTGAGAAATTGGGTCTTGAGAAATCTCAGAGGCGAACAGATTAGGGTTCTCATCCAAAACAAGCTTGGCCTCCTGCGCGAGTTTCGCGGGACTTCGCAAGGCCTGTGCAAAAGGGTAGCATGAAATTGAAGGCGATGCTACAATTAAGCTAAACGCAACTTAATTAGTATGAAACGACAGAAGACGAAAAAGGGTTATCATAAGAACTCACCATGGACTTGAGGTGAGTGTGGATGGTGTGAAGATCTGAGTCTGAGTTGTAGGGTTGGGAAGGTGGAAGAGACGGCGAGGGAAAGAGGGAAAGTCCCCAGTAATTGGCGAGAGGATCCACTAATGCATCACCTTCTTTCTCCATTGACGTTTGCAAGCATGTTGGTTTCGGAGAATCGAACCACCAAACCCTAGAATTTTGTTTTGGGTTTTGTTTTGATTCAAAAATTGAAAGCAAGAAAGTGAGCGGGAGAATATAAAAAATAAAATAATAATAAAAAAGTTAAAACCTTTTTATAACTAAAAACCGTGAACGGCAGGATTCGAACCTGCGCGGGCAGAGCCCACATGATTTCTAGTCATGCCCGATAACCACTCCGGCACGTCCACAATTGTGTCATTAAATTTTCAAAATTAGTTTAAATAAGAATATATTTAAGCTATGTAATACCTTTCTTTGCACATCACAACTTAGAACAAGACCAACTCCAGTAACAGAAGGAAAGCAGCAGCAAATGTAAGAGGAGGAAGGAAGCAAATAGTATTTTTATTTTTTTGTTGATTCATTTGTTGTCCAATATTTATATCTTTATTGTTATTCATCTCAATAGGCACGCGGGTTTATTCTCTTGCATGTTTCTGTTAACCGATGAAATTTTTGATCAATTTACGAATTTTATTCTGATCCCAAATGCAGGTTTCTTCACTAAAACTGGGGTGTTTTTCGAATTTGGTACTTTTGGCACCCTCCACATGAGTAGTTCTTCTACTATGTCTGGTACTAAAAGAGGTGCCAGTAACAGCGGTTCCAAGCGGAGCCTGCCATCATGGACGTGTTCAAAGGAGAACGAGGGCGAGAACAGTGGAAAGAAACCAACTTTTGATGGAAAAGGTGAGAAATCGAATGAGGGTGAGGTACCCAGTATGGGCAAAGTCCAAAATGAGAATGGTGGAGAATCTTCTGCCTCAAGTTTGGAGTTCAGAAGCTTCAACAAACAGCTGGTGGGCTTTGGCTTTGCTTGCATTGCTATTGTGGAATGTTGATTGACTGACTCATTAATTCAACCGGTTTCTGGACAGGAAGGGGTGGTTTTTGTGCTTTCAGGGTTTGTGAATCCGGAGAGGGGCATGTTGAGATCACGAGCAATGGAAATGGGGGCACAGTATGAGCCTGATTGGAACTCTGATTGCACTCTATTGGTTTGTGCATTTCCAAACACCCCTAAGTTTAGACAAGTGAAAGCTGATTGTGGAACCATCGTATCCAAGGTTTTCCTCTTTCCTTGCCTTGTTTAAACATCAATGTACACTCTATACTATTCAAAATACTGCTTATGTTTCTGTAGGTGTCATTTTAATGCCTCCATTGTTTATAAAGGAGTTAAGATAACTGGTGTTGATTCATGATTATTGATAAGCTCATAAATTTAAAATAAACTATTATCTTAATGATCAAGAGAACACACAAGCATCTTATGTTCAAATCAAAGTCATTTTTCTTTGTTCGTGGAGTAACTTTCTTTCTAAGCCTTTATTTGATCGTTTAGGTCCACATTTATTTCAGTGTCAATTTCTGTAATCCTTTTAATTTTTGGTAGTTGTTGGACTCCATTACAGTGTTTGAAGGTTATAGGCATCTTTGCGGTGATTGTATGAAGCCATTTTTTATGTAATGTGCCAGTTGAACATTTTGTTAGTTAGAGGTTCTCTATTGCTTAATCCAAACAATGCCTTTTCTTTTTCATTAGTTTTGTCAGCATTAATTTACTTAATTGTTAAATATTAAGGGATATCAAACTTTAACACATTTTAATTTTGGTAGGGAAATTCTAGTCATGCCACTCAGATTCTTGGTTGTGTAATTTTATATGTATTTTTGGATGATAGTCTTACCTGATATTACATGATGTACCCTTTCTTTTCTTCATTTTCGGGATTAGGAGTGGATAATGGATTGTTACACCCAGAGGAAGCTGATTGAAATTGACAATTACCTTCTTCATGCTGGGAAACCATGGCGTAAAGGAAATGTTTCAGGAGAAGTCAATGCAGGTGATATAATTGGCTATATGCTTGTATATAGTATAGAAAGTTAAGTTAGAGGGCATCTTTTTTTTGACAATTTAATGAACACTATACTAGTTACAACAGGCATCTTGTTTATATCTTTACTCTTTTTCTCGAAAAGTAAATAGAGAAATAAAATATAAAGCCTGTGTAATGATGCTACAATGTAATGATGAAGCTTTGAAACTAATAGCCTGTGTTACAACATATGTCCTTATGAGGTAGTTCTTGTCAACCTCCTTCCCCTGCTCCAATACTGCTATCTCCATCCAATTTCACATCTATTTTATCTTTATGTGAACCCCAGTATTGGCGAGTACAGATAAAATACCATCTGTACCCAAAAAGTCACCAAAGCATGTTGATAGAGAACAGCCTTCAAAGTCAACAGCCTCCATAAAATCAAAGGTAAAGCTAACAAGATGTTTTATAAGTCACATACTTGAGAGTCTGAATAACCTTTATTTCATCTGCAAACAATCAAATCTGTTATAGAGTATAGACTTTAATGTTTGCTGCGTATTCAGGGAAAAGACACTGATATTGCCAGGAAATGCTTTGACCCTTCGGAAGTGAAGGAGTGGGCCATTGATGATTTGAATAAAACAATTCGGTGGCTGGAAAGTCAAGAGGAAAAGGTTATGATCTTCCATTTTCTGTATAAAAGACTGTTTCAGTTTTGTTTCCTTCTAGAGGTTACAAAATTCTTATTTGGATTCTGAACTTGCATAGATTCAGACTAAGGTGCAAAAAAAAAGAAGTTTGCATCGAAACTAAACTCGTTTGTTAGAAAATTACAGTATTTCACTACCCTCACTCAATTTTGCTTAAGCTTGCTAGTGTATACTACATGAATCTAAATTATGTTAATCATTTCAGCCAGATCCAAGTGAGATGACAAAAATAGCTGCAGAGGGGATTCTAACTTGTTTGCAAGATGCAATTTGTTCTCTAGAGGAAAAACAGGTAATGTACACAGAAAATTTTGTATCACTCTTGTTAGTTTGAAAGCATAGGTAAAATTCCCCCCGTTATAGAGATATGTCAGAATAATCATAAAGAAAAGTTAGCTTATACTCAATTCATTTCCTTTAAGGATGCACTTTTCACATGCATATAAGGCTAGGATCACTGGTATAGTTTCTAAAACTTAATTTAAACACAATTGATTGTTATTTGAATATTCATTGTGTTTTGTCTATGTTAGGAGGTGCGAAGTCAGCTAACTGGGAAACATAACAAACCACAAACATGTCAAATTTTTTCTTGCATTAACACTCACAGTACTTACTATTTTCTATTTCGTAATCGTTTCTATTCCAACATTTTCTTGGGTGCCTCTAAGTTTTCTCTGCAACTTTTGTACTTGTTTTATGATAATGATAATACCTAATGTTGCTGACTAATTTTCACTTAGATAGGAATTGGCTGAACAATTGATTGAGTCAGCTTACTGAATCACCACTCTTCTAGTTTCAGTGCAATGCTTTTATCGTAGGAATGAAATCAAAATAAATGATTTCACAGCTGATGGCGTTTGTCTTATTATCTGTAACCAGGACATCCGGAAAGGAACTGAGGATTGGATGTTCTTGCCTCGCGTAGTAGAGGAGCTTGCAAAGTTGGATGTGGTAGGAAACAAGAAGACTTCATTGTCAAAGGAAGATCTTCACAGGCAGGCTTTGGATTGTAAGCGAATTTACGAGGAGGAACTAAATAGCTTAGATCATCAGCAAAGGAAGAAAAGTTCAAAGGTACATAAAGAACAGACGAGCAAAACTGGAAGAACAAATGTCATGTCTTGTGGTGCAGTTGAGTATGATAGTGATGAGACAATTGAGATGACGGAACAAGAAATAGACCTTGCATATAAAACTTTGTCCTCTAACATCTGCCCCTGATTGAACTTGTTTCTTTTGGGGAGAAAAGGAGTTGATTTGGCTTACCTAGATTTTTCTTTGGACATTTTACTGTGTATATCACAAAGTCTTTTATTGTTAGGCTTACATGTTCGCCTGTTTTGGTGCTTCCATGCATATTACTTTTCTCAGAGTTTCAAACACTATTTTACTTGTAGTGGGTTTGATTAATGTTAAGGCATGTTTAACACCAATTCTGTTCTCACGGGTCATTACGTGACAAAATAACATTTAAGCATAAAACAAATTGAATTGTGTTCGTGAAAGATTGAAAGGTTGAGACTAGAAATCTTCTTGAGGACTTAAGGAATTCGTGTAATAGCATGAGTGTGGCAAATTCCTCCTGTAACTCCAAACTTTCTTTCTGGGGAAATATGAAAATACCGTTTTATCCTCTTTATCTTCATATTTTTACCTGTGTCTTTCTTTACTTTTGAGTATTTATACAATATATATATACAAAAAATTCGAAAGTACAAAATTTTTTTAGAAGAGTATTTTGGTATTTTCAGAAGTAAGGGGTGCAGGAAGAAAAAGATGGAGGGGCAGGAAGAATTACCCATGAGTGTCTTATCCAGTATGATGGACTGATAGGGGTTGTGCCGATGCAAAATTATGGAAAAATAATGATATATTCCATTGAGATTTTAACTTTTTACAAAAAATATTGTGGTGTCTAATTAAGGTTTTTAAAACAGACAAAATATTACGATTTAATATTTTATAAATCTTTGAAAATTTTAAATTGTGAAATCCTAATCATAAAAGGTTTTGTTAAATGTTTTAAAAAGTATTACATTTTTACAAGATCTTTTAGAACTTGTAGGATTTCTTTTTTATTTAAACAAGTCATTTGAAGTCCCAATTCAATACATGCTACTACTATTTTTATTCTTTTTTTTTTTTTAGAAAAGGCACATGATACTACTATTAAGTTTTTAATTATTACATGAATAATGCATTTGAATCTTGTGTTTGATATGTTATATTATTATTATTATCATTAATTATTAAAGTAATACATTCGATTTCAACGTTGTAATTTATGTCTTTTTAACCAATCAACATTAATAATATAGAATGTATGTCATTGAATGTTTTTAATTAAAGCACTAGTATACAGTATGTTATTGATAAGTAAACATTGAATTTGAGTTTTATATTATTATTAAAGAAAAAGAGACCAATAGGCATTGTTAGTAATGTTTTTCTTTTTCCAATTAGGAGCTACCTTAATTCATCACAAGTTTAATTTGAATGAACCAAAGTTAAACTAAATTTGGTTCAAAACTGTGTTGAGTTTTACTAATTTAAAATAGTCTTATATTATTTATGTTTTTAAATAATTAAAATAAAACATAAAACTACCCGTTTTTGTTTTGTATGCAGTCTGGATCCGATGTAACAGAAAAAAAAACGATGAATGGGCCGTTGTGGACCGACCCGACCCGACCCGAGAGCTACGGTAATTGTGAACTGCTACGCAGTAATTTGAGCATGGAAGTTAACCCCATGCGGGTGCAGGCAGAGAGAGAAGAGACAGTGTTCTCTGTTGCGTTGTGCAGTGAAAAATAGGAGTAAGCAAAAATAGAAAAAGGAGCAATAGAACGTAGCAGTAGTAGTGCTTCCTTTCTTCTGTTTGAGAGTAGGGTTGCGTTGCACCGCATTGCACGCACCATCCACCACTCCTTTCTCTTCTTCCGCTGCCATGGGTGCTTCTCTTCCTCCCAAAGAGGCCAACCTCTTCAAGCTCATTGTTGTAAGCTTCCTCTCTTCTTTTAATTTCATGCTTCCATCCCCTCCCTCGATCCTACTTCACTCATTTTCTTCTGCTTCCGCGATTGCTACTTCTCCCTCTGCGAAACCCTAGATTCTTATGTTATCTGTAGCACTCTTTTACAGTGCGCTAGAGATTTTATTCAAATTTAAATAATAATTATCGGAGCATTCAGGTTTGGTTGTAGTTACTTTGATGTGCGAGGTTGTTTTTCAGCTCTTCTGGGATTTATATAGAGTGGGATTGAAACTTCCCAAACTCTGCAGTTTTGAGTTTATTGCATTCTCTGTATTTTTATTTCCTTTTTCCTTTGCTGCTATGGGAAGCTCGAAGGAAGTGTGATTTGCTGTCACCCGGTTTATGCATGGGGTTGTCTTTATCAATGCATGCACCGGCAGCTTGGCATGATCAACAATGGAAGAAATGGTTATAATGGGTTTTGAAGTAGAAGGGAATAGTGAATTCGTTGACTTAGAAATACTGGGCGTTGTGCTTGTGTCCTGGCACTGGGATGGAACTTTCTGTAGATAAATAGTTATGTTATATGATCCAACTCTTAGATTATACCGGTGGAATTCCTTCTGGTAGCAGTGTTTTTTGGTGTTTGGTTTTCTCGAAGTGAGAAGACAAATGTGTGCCTACTATTTTGTGTAATTCGATTTTAATCACTTTGGCTATTGGGAATTTTACAAGCGAGTGGAGTACCATGGGAGAGTTGGGGGGGGGGGGTAACGTTTCTGTGGGACCTGATTTAATTTTTCATGTTTGCATTGTTGCAGAAATCCTATGAAACCAAACAATACAAAAAGGGCCTCAAAGCAGCAGATGCCATTTTGAAAAAATTCCCAGACCATGGAGGTAGAAATTTTGTGTACCTGTTTTGCCTTTCCTTTCTGGTCAGGGGATATTTATTTTCTTCTTATTCCTTTAAATGAGTAACACAAAAAATTGATGTTTTTTTTCCTAACGTAAGTTGTTCTCTCTTCATCTCTTAATTATCTTGTTTTTTTATTTATGTGTCTGTTCCTTTCTTCTGGTTCATAGAAACTTTATCAATGAAGGGGTTGACTTTGAATTGCATGGATCGTAAGTCTGAGGCATATGAATTGGTTCGCCAAGGATTAAAGGTTGATTGCCTTTGATTTTGTACCATTTATCTATCTTCCCATCAAAGTTTGTAATGTGATCCAAGGTTACTGTTTTTTTTTTTTTTTTCTTTTTCTGGTGCAGAATGACCTTAAAAGTCATGTTTGCTGGCATGTTTATGGTCTCCTTTATCGGTCAGACAGAGAATATAGGGAGGCGATAAAGTGCTATCGAAATGCATTGAAAATAGATCCTGACAATATTGAAATATTGCGGGACTTGTCACTTTTACAGGTAGCATTTTCTCATCGCAGATGCGTAGCTTCATGTTGGTATTGTCTATCGATATGAATTGCCAGCAATGGCACTTTTATGATACTCTAGTCTCCTATCTATGTTCATTTATGACTCTTGATGAAGCTCACAGGTAGATATGTATGTTAGTCAGAAATAAATCTTTCTACAATTATTTGTTTCATTAAACACAGGCAGGACTATAAAGGTGGATGAATTATCTCTCTCCAACCTTTTTCCATTTGTAATCTTCCGATGCAAATGAAAGGTCACATCACTGAAGAGTCTGAGGATACAGTTGGAGATAAAAATAAGAGAAAACTGATTTCAGTGAATTTTCTTGATTGGACAATTCACACTTAGTTAAATGGTTTATATAAGCAGATTATTTTAATTAATATTAATACTGAATACAGTTCAGAAAAAGGGTAATTAAACTATCTCAATTTCCTGATGAACCTAAGCTTCACAACGTAGCTAATTGGAAAATGGATTGTAAGCAAGTTCTTTATATTTCAAACAGACACATATTTTTCAATGGTATTTCAACTGTGCATCGCTTTTCATATTATGCACTCACATTCAGTGAACTCTTCTATAATGCATTAAGTGTTTTGACTAACTGTGAATGTACCTTTACTTCTCACTATCAGGCTCAAATGCGAGATTTAAGCGGCTTTGTTGAGACACGGCAACAACTTCTGACACTCAAGTCAAATCATCGCATGAACTGGATTGGCTTTGCTGTTGCACATCATTTGAACTCTAGGTATGATTTGTGTGTATAACATTAAATGCTTTTGAGCTGACTTTGTACTAAATAGTATATGACCTAAGGATTATTTTCTTAAATGTTGTTTTTGCTATTTCGTGTATGAAACTTTAAAAGCTATAGCAAAGAAAAAAACAAGTGGCATTGTTGTAAAATCTCAAAATAATAGGAAACAAAAATAGGAAATGTTTTGCCAAGCTAAACAAGCCCTTAGTTTGTCAATTCTTTGTATATTTAGTATTTTGATGCTTTTGAGATAGAATTGGTTACTATGTGATTCTTTGCGAGTGTTATAGAATGAGTAATATTGCTGTGATTGTGCAAATAATCTAGTAGTAAATATATTAAAAGCAACAGAGCACGATTATGGGGATTAGAGTATCAGTTATTATTTTTAAATACACATGATGTGTTATATAAAGTACCTATGAATGAGTAAGTTAATTCCAGCATCCTTGTTATCTACCTTTGTTAACAACATCTATCCACATGGCATCAAGAGTTGGTCGAAACTTGCCCTAAACTCAGTGGGTAAGAACACAATGCTCACAATACAAGAATCAAAACCTTCAAATTGGCCTTATCCCATACAGTTAGTGGTGTTTTGTATTGATTTGGCGTTCTTGTCTCCAGTTTACAGTCCTCTCTTACATGTTGGCATCACAATGTAAGAGTGTGTGGTGGGATTGGTGCTTGCCCTCTGGTTTTCTACGTTTATTCTGCCTAGCCATTCCTGGTGTATTGCCTTCCTAATGGCCGAGCACAAAGAAACAGTAGTAGTGATGGATTCTGATGGTGATGAAGATCATAGGGCGCTAACTTAATGGATCTAGCCATTCGGATTGGACAAGACAGTTTGCATTTACCATTTTACCTTGGATGTATTCAGAGCGATGGTGATCTCACCAGTAGGGCCTCCTATAGATTGGATGAAACAAGCTTGGTCGAGAGTACTGGCTACATACATACATACTACATTATAAGGATCCTATGACAAAATTACATGTAAAGGTCATGAATTTGGCAATCTCTATGTTCTTGATACACATAATATTTCTCAATGTCGCAAAGTACTTATAAAATGCTTGAAAATTATAATTAAAACACAGAAAATATTCCTAAATCTCCTAAAATAATTAAAAAATATTGAAAAATGCAATTAAAATGAAGTGCTTCATAAAACAAGGTAATTTCTTTTTCCCATATTTGGGGAACAGGTGCGAAGTTGGGCGGGTGTTGTGTTCTTGTGGGTCTAGGATGTGATTAGACTTGGTAATGTTGTGGGTGGAGATTTTGGCACCAATGTTGTTTGTATAGCACCAAAATCACAATTCTCCTGTGAAGCTTTGGATCATGCTCACCAAGGCTTCGATGTTGATGGTTGTTTTTCAAACGACATAGTTTTATTTTGGTTTTTTCTTGTACTGAGCTTTTTCATATGAAACAGTGCATCGAAGGCTATCGAAATTCTTGAAGCATATGAAGGGACTTTGGAAGATGATTATCCTCCAGAAAATGAACGGTGTGAACATGGTGAAATGCTTTTGTATAAGGTCTTTCCTCTGGCTGTGGCTGCAGCTATTTTATGTTTAATGCATAATGCTGCTTCACATATTTTTTATTTGGTGTAACTTTTACTTTAATTATCTAGTGTCATAAAACATGATAGGATTTTGAACCGGCTGCTACTGTATGAATTTTTGTTTGATGTTACTGTTACTTTTATGCAGTATAGTTATTATAAGTCAAATAGTAAAGTTTCTCACAATCTATAATTACATTTTTTGGATATCTTGATCTAGGTAAATTGTGTTTTGTTGAATGTGAATATTTCTGTTTTCATCACTTGTGTATGCTTATGAATATGGAGTCTTTCATACTGTTCATATTCCACTATTAATATTTCCTTGACATGGTGATTTTCTGCATCAAATATATTCATCCAGATCTCCTTGATGGAAGAATGTGGATTTTTCCAGAAAGCTCTTGAGGAGTTGCAAAAGAAAGAGTTAAAAATTGTATGTTTTTTATTTATTGATTGAGTTAATTTGATAAGTCAACTTGGTATGAATGAGAAACATGATATGTTACCTGTTTCTTATTATATCTATAGGTTGATAAGCTTGCATATAAAGAGCAGGAGGTCTCACTTCTAGTCAAGCTTGGTCGCTTAGAAGAAGGGGAGAAATTGTACCGCACATTACTTAGCATGAATCCTGACAATTATAGGTGATCTTTCTGTCCACTTGCATTTTAAGTTTGAATGCCTGAATTGCAATATCTGTTTAGGTTTTTCTACCTGGCTTCCCTTTTGCTTTAGCCACAGCAGAAAAGGATATTTAGATGATTAAATCCTTTCTTCATTCATCTCTTTATGGATGGATAAGTTTTAGTTCATATCTTATTTTGTCTTGATATTACTGACTTGTGGAAACAGGAGAAGATTCCAGAATGTGATTGTGTTTTTGTTTTTAAGTTTTTATAAAAAAATTTAGAAAGCAATTTTCAAAAGCCATTTAGAGTTAAAATTGGGGAGAGAAGACATAAAAGGGTAGTATTGTTGTGAACTGGCAACCATAGCAGAAGTTTGACACACTCCCATGATATGATGGTAGCTTGGCAGATTATAAATGGCAGCTGCTACATGTGTGGGCGGACGGCCTTGGCATGAAATTTTATAAAATGTAAATATTGAGCCTTGGTTCTAGCCCAATACCGGCTTAAAAAGGATTTGAAATCCTTGATTGCAATCATAGACACAGTAAGGTTCTCTGCCTCTCCTGGTCTTCGTCATGAAGTTGCCTCCAAGCAAGTAACCGTCCACTGACAACCTCCTACGTGAACTTTTTTTTTTTTCCGTTGTAACTTTCTGTTTTTCAATTTTTTTCTTTAAAAATCTTTTTAGTTCAACCAAATTAATATTTTGGTTTCTTTATTCCGTTAAGCATCTATCATTTCCTTTTTCTTCTCCATTCTTCCTCCTTTTAGAACTTTATCATTTATTTCATTAAATTCTTTATTTTATTGCTTATTCAATTCTGCTTTCTCTAATTAAAATCTTTATTCCTTTTTTTATCTTATTTGTTTTTCTAATTCTGTTGTTGACTCTGTTTGTAAATTCTTTTGATTGACTTCCTTTTCTGTTTATTCAATCCTATTTTTATTTTTTTTTTATTCTACTTTCTTGCCTATTCAAATTCATTATTTTGAACTCTTGAACTTGATGAAAATGAGGTTGCTAGTAGTTTGTCATTAATGAAAAAGATGTTGTTAGTAGTTACGTCTTAAACTAGGAATTTAGTCTATGGTTCTTAACATATTTTGTTTGCATTATTATTATTTCATTTATTTATATTGTTTTTCTTTAGTGTGTGTGTGTGTGTTGTTTGCTATCTTCTGCCATTGGCCGCCATGCCATCCTCCATATGTTTGTAGTGATATTTTGCTCAGTTATAATCGTCCACGGCTGATAATACTGAAGTGAAAGGTAGAACTTGAGTAATAGAAAGTTGGAAGTAGAAACCTAAAACAACTTAGAGATTTCTGTTTTAATTTTTTAAAATCTAAACGGAGATATTAGTTTTGAGAAGTTTTCAAAAACTACTCTTATCAGACATGTTTTTACTTTTAAAAATAGAAAACAATTCTAAGACAAGAAATAAATGACCCTTTTTGTTTCACATGCTTTTTAAATTCCTTAAATGCCTCCAAAATGTTCATTTTAGTGGTTGTGCATTGACTCCCCTTTCTTTGTATTCGGTTTGCTTTTTATCCTGTCTACGATCTCACTGACTTGTAGAAGCTAAACAATTATTGGTGCTTCATGTTGATGCTTAGATACTACGAAGGCCTTC
>Ga0123340_1000363_pt1 | contig 28060 bp, 23 predicted proteins | sample SirMexnodulemix_FD_89961 | JGI IMG/M metagenome (GOLD analysis project Ga0123340, IMG submission 89961) | Root nodule microbial communities of legume samples collected from Mexico - Siratro Mexico nodule mix | ecosystem: Host-associated > Plants > Roots > Nodule | place: Mexico: Nepantla...
ATATATATATATATATATATATATATATATATATAATTTAAAAAAGCAGTCATTTAATTTAATTTTAAATTTTATTTTATTTTAAAATAAAACAAAAAAAAGACATTATCATTTTAAAAAAAATAAAAAAAATATATATATCATTTCCTTTATTTTTCAAAATTAAAAAGTTTCGCCCCATTTCAATTCTTTAAGAGAAAAACAAAATTTAAATAAATAATAAAAAAAGGTAAAAAAAAAAATAGAAAAGAAAGGAGAAAGGAAGGAAAAAGTTTTATCTTTAAATAAAAGAAAGAAATTGTGAAAATAAAAATTGATGTTGACAAGATCCATTAGACTTTACATAAAACAATAATAAAAAATTACAAAAAATACAAAAAAAGATAGAAACAGATTTGTTCCCTTCACTCTTTATATCCTATTCTCATTCATCCACTTTATTGAGTTACGAGTCTCATTCACTTTATTGAGTTACGAGTCTCATTGTTTTCTCACCCCTCTTTTTTCACTTGCACACCATATTATCCATTCTTAGGTCAATCTACATCACTTCTTTGTACCGTGTCGTTTGATATTCCATACACCTCTTCATCACTTCCTACACCCCTCCTCCATGCTCATCCAAATTCGTAACTGCGCCATTTTATTTTAATTAATATTAATTGGAAATAAAAGAGAATTTATTCTTGTAATAGATTTGGATTTGAATTTCACCATTTTGTTTCTTTTTAATTGAAAATAAAAGAGAATTCATTCTTGTAACATAATTGAATTATTCAGTTTCTGTAATAAAGCTCACTTAACAAGAAATTGATTAAAAAACGGTACTAAAGGAGCGAAAAGATTGGAAGAATAATTTAAAAGGAATGAATTGGTTTATTTTGACACCCGTGATTGATCTCTACTATCATACTCTTCACTCACATCAGTTGACGCATGACAAAATTTCACTCTTATTGTGTTCATCCTCATATCCTCCACTCAGAACCCAAAAGCAAAGAAGAGAAAGAAAATAAATTCAAAAAATCAGAATTGCACGTAGGTATAATTCTTGAACTGTCTTTAACTTTGTATTATTTTTACATTCTACTACTCAATCGTCATAAGTAAAAAAACAAAAAAAACAAATAAAAAAAAATCACCAAGAGAGCTGCAGCAGCGAAGGTATCAAAGGCAAGTGTTTCTTTTAATGTTCCATGGGAAGATGTCAAAGGTAAGTGTTTCTTTAATGTTCCATGGGAAGACCAAGATATGGAAATAATAGCATTAATAGCAGGAAGGAGAGATTAATGAGTTGCTAGCGACGTTGGGGTACAAGGTGCATGGCACAGATGTTGGAGCAGTTGGAAAGTTGAGTCGAATGTCTTTACCAAGTGCCTTTTCACAAAGTTGAGTCAAATTCCTTTACTGATTGCTCTTTCACAAAGTTGAGCCAAATGCCTTTACCGAGTACCCTTTCACAAAGCTGAGTCAAATGCCTTTGTCAAATGCCTTTACCGAGTGTCCTTTCACAAAGCTGAGTTGAATGCCTTTGCCCAATGTCTTTACCGAGTGCCCTTTTCACAAAGTTGAGTCGAATGCCTTTAACTGATTGTCGAGTGCCTTTTAACCAAGTGCCCTTTAACCGAATGCCTTTACCGAGTGCCCTTTCACAAAGTTGAACCAAATGCCTTTGACCAAGTGTTGATTGCTTTTTAACCGAGTGCCCTGTCACAAAGTTTAACTGAGTGACTAAGTGCCCTTTAACATAGTGCCTTTTAACGTGGTGTCGTTTAACCGATTGACCGAGTACCCTTTAACAGAGTGCCTTGTCACAAAGTTTAACTGAGGGCAAGGTAGTTTGTTGGTGAGGTAAGACAGATATTTGTACTTTCCGATTGGGTCGACATAGTTGTGCCTCCGTAAATGTTTTTAGGAAGTGTATTAAGAGTCACTTTCACTTTACTCGTAATGTTCATTTGGAAGAGGGCGAAGAAATTCCACTCTATCATGTTTATTTGTTGGCAACTCCTAATAACGAATTTCATGTATACGCATGATTCCGGAAAATAACATATAGTATGTGTACTATATGACCAACCGAGAAAGTACTCGGTCGGTATCCATCATCAAATATGTAGCTCTGTATAAACCACTTTGCACTAAGCATGTGCATGGCACGCAGGAGTGTCGCCAAAAGGAGAAAATATTGCAGGTAATTACAAATCATAACTGAATATCCCATAACTAATTTCTGTTAACAAATCATAACAGAAAAGAGCGGGCCCAAAACCTCTCAAGCCTAATATAGTGCCTCTAAATAGAGGCCCAGTCGCCTCATTCAAGGTACTTAAAAACTCTGATCTATAACCCTATAGACTAAAACCCATAATTGACTTGAGCGTCGGAGTGCCTACAGGACCCCCCTCCCGAGACGTGGAATTTGAAGCACTTGGAACAGTCTAGCGAAGATCAACATCAGGAGCGATCCATGAGCAACTCAAGAAGACGTTGTTGTTGCTAGAATTAACCGGTCTCTTGCGAGAACATTTTGGCGCCCACCTTGGGGCCGAGATTGACCTAGCAACAATGGTGACAACTAGGAACAACCATGACAACCAGCAAGCTAACCATGAAGGGAACTCCTCGGCCATGGTAGCCGAGATGCGAAGGGAATTAGAGATGATGCAGAAACTGCGAGAGGAGGATAGGTTGCAACAGGAGGAAGAACGGCTAGGAGAAGGGGGAATCTTTGAAGGCATTCATGGCAAGGTTCGACCAGGTCACCCTAAGCATCCATGGACTCCTACCGGAGGTGGCGATGGCCTATTTGATCACTGCGCTTAGGCCTGGGCCATTTGCGGACAGCTTGGCTATGCAGCCCCAAGCCAGTATGGACGATCTTCGTCGAAGGTCCACTCATTTCATGCAGGTGGAAGAACTACTGCAGTTCTCAAGGGGAGAGCAGAGGCAAGGGAGGCAGGGCGACTGACAAGCCAATCCTCCAAGGTTCAGGGATGCGCCTGGTACCTAGAGGTTCACAAGGTACATACCGCTTAATATCGACCGGGCATGTATTCTGAGGAAGCCTTGAACACTGATCTCATCAAAGAACTGAAAAGGGATGTATCACCCCAGCATGCCGACCAAAGCAAGTATTGCCGATACCATCGCTATCACGGCAACACAACCGAGAAATGCGCGGCTTTGAGAGACAAAATTGACAAGTTAATCCAAGCAGGATAGCTGTAGGGGTATGTTGCAAGATGACGACAGTACGGACGACATGAAGAGTGCAGCCCGAGGGGAAGGAGTCCCCGGCGGAGGGACACGAGTCCTAGGGATATGAGAAAAAGTAAGACAAGTATGGATCGATCGACAGAAAGGAGCCCCGCCCGCCGAGAAGATACTAGGAAAACAGTAGCGAATACTATTTTCGGGGGATTCGGTAGAGGCGGTGCATCCAATTCAGCAAGAAGAAGACACCTCCGAGCCATCAAATGTGTGCATATGATTAGCCGAAGGACGCGACGCAACATGTTAGACATCATTTTCATCGACTGTGATTTCAAGGCGATAATATCCAGCAAGACGATCTGATGGTCATCACCATCAACTTGGCAAACTGCGAAAAAATAAGAAAGACACTTATAGATCAAGGCAGCTCGGTCGATGTACTTTACTGAAGAACGTTCAAGAAGATAAGGTTAGAGGAAAGTGAGATAATCCCATTAGATGAGCAGATAATAGGATTTTCAGGCAAGCGGGTATACATTAAGGATACATCAACCCGCGTACGAGGTTTAGAGAGATCGGTCGGGGACAAAAGACCATCTCTGTTAGGTATGTCGTAATAGACGTTAACACGTCCTACAACGCGCTGTTAGGGCGTCCATCCTTAAACAAGCTTGGTGTCATTGTCTCCACACCACACCTTGTCATGAAGTTTCTTGTCAACCGGGGAGGGGTGGCAACCGTCTAGGCCAATCAGAGGGCGACACGAGAGTGTTATGTAACAAGTCTGAGGTTGAAGCCAACTGAGACGACCGTGAAGAGAAACTTCAACCAGAGAATGGTTGCTTTGACGGACTTTGACCTTAGGGTCAACGATGATACAAGGATGAAGCCAAGTAATGATATCACAGAGTGGCAGTTAGCAGGCGACGGACAAAATACTCGGCTGGGGGGAGCATGACGGTAGAGGAAGTCGGAAAGATACACAATTGTTGACGGATAATAGAGAACTCTTTGCCTGGATGGCCGAACACATGTCGGGCATTGACCCTCGGGTGATGTCCCACAAGTTGTCTGTTTGTAAAGAAGCTTGGTCGCTAGCCTAAAAGAAGAGAAGAATGGGCGAGGAAAAAATGGTTGTCGTTGCGTCGGAAGTATAAAAGCTGCTAGAGGTAGGATTCATAAAGGAAATTAATTACATCATGTGGTTGGCAAATGTGGTGTTGGTTAAAAAGAGCAACGGACAATGGCGGATGTGCGTTACTACACGGACATAAGCAAGGCTTGTCTAAAGGACGCATACCCAATGCCCAGTATTGACCGCTTGGTAGACGGGGCGGCCGGCAACAGAGTGCTTAGTTTTCTAGTTGCATTTTCTGGATACAACCAAATTCCAATGTACGACCAGGATATAGGGAAGACGACATTCATTACTGAAGCTTCGAACTATTGCTATCAGGTCATGCCTTTTGGGTTGAAGAATGTAGGTGCCACATACCAGAGATTGATGGACCGAATGTTCAAATATCAGATTGGCCGAAACATGGAGATCTATGTCGATGACATAGTGGTAAAATTTGATACGTTGGACTAACATCTTCCTGACCTAAATGAAGTGTTCAGGCGGCTTCGTAGATACAACATGAGATTAAACCTGGCAAAATATGTATTCGGGGTTGAAGGAGGGAAGTTCTGAGGCTTCATGCTGACCCATAAAGGGATAAAAGCTAACCCCGAGAAATGTTTGGCCATTTTGGATACGCAAAGCCCAACCACCATAAAAGAGGTGCAGAGCCTCGTTGGCAAACTTACATGTCTATCTCGATTCTTGCCTAAATTGGCGAAGAAGATAAGGCCAATTGTGAAAACATTGAAAAAGATAGACAAGTTTCAATGGAGTAGCGAATGCGAGGAAGCCTTTGTAGCAATAAAAGCGACGGTGTCGTCAACTCCCATCCTGCAGAAACCAGCTCCAGGGAGTAGACTCCTCTTATATATCTCTGTTTCTGAGGGCACCATTAGTGCTGCCCTCATGCAATAGGAGGACCAGAAGCCAATTTATTTCGTAGGGAGAGCTTTGTAAGATGCAGAGACCAGGTATCAGCTGATAGAAAAGGCTCTGTTGGCAGTCGTCTATACTGCTCGGAGACTCTGGCCTTAGTTTCAAAGTCACCCCATCACGATGAAAACTGATTACCCGGTAGGAAAGATCCTCTCAAACCTGAACTTGTCGGACACATGATATCCTGGTCGGTTGAGCTATCAGAGTTTGGGTTGAAGTTCGAATTGAGAGGGCCTATTAAGGCCCAATGTCTGGCAGATTTTGTATTAGAGCTTCAGAAGTCGGAGCAACAAATCTTATAGACATTGTATGTTGACGACTCATCCAACAATAAGCAGTGCGGGGTAGGAGTCATTCTGGAAAGTCCAACCGGGATAAAAGTCGAGCAATCGTTACACTTCAATTTTAAGGCGTCTAACAATCAGGTTGAGTATGAGACCCTTATAGCCAAATTTAGACGAAGATATGGGAGTCAAGCAATTAAAATGCCTGACCGACTCACAGTTAATGGTCGGCCAGATAAATGGAGCTTTCCAAGTAAAGGACCCGTTGTTAACAAAATACTATCAAAAGGTGTTGACCCTTCTCTCCAGATTTCAAAACGTAGATGTCAAGCACATACCTAGATGAAAAATGCGCGGGCAAATGCATTGTCAAAAATTGTGCTGGGAAAAGGGAAAGGAAAGTTCAACACTGTCATCCAACTTACCCTGAGCAGACCAACTGTATCGAAAGAGGAATGTATGAATATCGAGGTAATAGAAAATTGGCGAACACCTATCATCCAGATTTTAAAAAACTTGACAATGGGGTAAGCCATATCAGACAAAACATTGGCCAAAAAAGTCACCCGTTATGTGTTTATAGCCGAAGACTTGTATAAGAGAGGTTTCTCAACTCCGCTTTTGAAATGTTTGGGAAAGGAGCAATCCCAATATGCAATGAATGAGTTACACAATAGTATTTGTGGGATGCATTGCAGCCATAAAACTTTGGCGGCCAGGGTAATCTAAGTTGGGTATTACTGGCCGACTGTCTGCCAGGATTGTGCTGAGTATGTGAAGAAGTACAGAAGTTGCCAAGAAAACGGTCTGCTTGTTCGCCAACTGCCAACTAACTTACAAACTATTAGCACTCCCTGGCCTTTTGCCAAATGGAGAGTGGACATTATGGAACCTTTCCCACCTGCAACCAGACAAAGTCGATTTTTAATAGTAGCAGTGGATTATTTCACAAAGTGGATAGAAGCCGAACCTCTAGCCAAGATCACGACCGCCAATGTGCAAGACTTCATGTGGAAGATTGTTTGCAAGTTTGGTGTTCCCCATATAGTCATCATCGATAATGGGCAACAATTCATGGACCGAAAGCTTGAAACTTTCTTCACCGAGTTAGGAATAGAGCACATCACTAGTTCTGTGGAGCACCCACAGACGAATGGTCAAGCGGAAGTAGCCAACAAGGTGATCCTATCGTAGCTAAAGAAAAGGCTAGGAGCAGCCAAAGGGAAATGGGCCGATGAGTTGCTTGAGGTGTTATGGGCATACCAATGCACGTTGCAAACATCCACGGGAGAATCCCCATACAACCTCACCTATGGAACAGATGCCATGTTACTAGTCGAGATAGGAGAGGCAATCATGACGCAACTGCGAGACCTGTCGCTAAATAGCGAATGTATGAAAATCGAATTAGACCTCCTCGAAGAACTCAGAGAGAAGGCCAGAATAAAATAAGTGTGTAAACAAAGGGCGACACGCAGGTATAACGCTAAGGTAAATCCGAGAAGTTTTCAGAAAGGAGATATTGTTTGGCGAATAACAGGTGACGCTCGAAAGAACCCGACAGACGGCAAGTTCGCGGCCAACTAGGAAGGCCCGTACAAAGTCAGTCAAACTCTAGGCAAAGGAGTGGTCAACACTTAGAATGCGAACCATTTGAAGTTTTATTTTAGATGAAGTTACGTTTCGGTTAAATTTTATGTTTTGAACATTTAGAACTTGTTGGCTTCTGTTAAATTTTGTGACTCACGGTGTACTCTTTCCTACCTATGACATTTTTCCCTAAGGAGGGTTTTAACCGAAAAGGTTTTAACGAGGCACCACAAGTAATAAAGAGTTACAATTCTCGTCTTAAAAATATTGATGTTCCAAGAAATCCATACGTGACCGACTGAAAGGAGGCTTCAACTTCAAGTCCTCATGGCTCACCATGAGACCTCTCGATCCATGATCATAATGGCCAATCGAAAGGAGACTTGAACTTCAGGTCTTCATGGCTCACCATGAGACCTCTCGATCTGCGATCTTCATAGTCGGCTAAAAGGTGGTCTATGGTCCTCATGGCTCACCATGAGACCTCTCGATCTGCGATCTTCACGGCCGACCGAAAGGTGGCCTGAACTTATGGTCCTCATGGCTTACCATGAGACCTCTTTATCTGTGATCTTCACAGCCGACCAAAAGGAGGCTTGATTTTACGGTCCTCATGGCTTACCATGAGACCTCTCAACTCTCGATCCTCACGGCCGACCGTAAAGGAACTTAACTTTCAGGTCCTCATAAGAAGATTTGCTTTCTACCTAGCATTCAGCTCCTTATGATCGGCCATAAGAACTCGCGTAAAGTTATCGGTTACTCTGTTAATCATATATTACGTATATAAAGGTAACAAAGGTGAATTACGCTTGCAGTGAGTAAAGCATACTAGTCGGTAATAGATAGATAAAATTCATACAAAACGACCGGTATCATCATTGTTTATATACAAACCAATATCAACACAAATGTTTGCAAAAAAAATGGTCGAATACAAGCCACAAAATTAATTTCACTACTTAGTTAGAAATTATAACTTCAGGGCCGAATGATCCCCTTCAACCTGTGTAATATCATCTTCCTCTTCATCAGGAACGTCTATGGCCGACACCAGCTCGCCTTAGTAGATATCTTTCTGGTTATCAAACTTCCCTTCACCAACCAGGACCTGGTAAAAGAAAGCAGTCTACCGCACAGCGTGCATGAATCTCAGATAATGTTGTTTAAGGACAAAGCCTTTAAACTCCAGCAAGTCTTCTTCGGCCTTCTTCCGATGTAGTCGCTCCTCCTCCAGGTCAAGGGTCAGTTTGGTAACCTTATTAGTTAAGTCCACAACGTCTTCACCTAGACACTCTGCCCGATGACTAGCAACCTCCTCTTTTTCTTCAGCCGTCAAGCACCTTTCCTTCAACGACCGGTTCTCTCCTCTCAAGTCTTCCACCAGTTTTTGCAAGCTAAGGATTTCCCCTTTAAACCGCTCGTTGTCCGCCTGAACACTCTTCAGTGATGAAGATGCCTCCACCAACTGATTCTTCAGATTTTCAACGGCCGCCTAGTTGTCCTTCAGTAGCTCCTCCCCTGCAACTCAGCTTAACAATAGAGTCTGGGCGTTCGCTTCAAGAAGAGCTTCTCTTAGTTCTTTGTAGGTGGAAGCAACAAACTGGTTTCTCTCGTAGTCATAGAGCCCGATGACGACACAGTCAGCCACCATGATTTTCTTGTTCAAAAAGTTGAATGTAAAATTTTTTTCATGGTTAGTGGCCGCCTCTTTTAGTCACTTGGGCGACCGTTGGGAGGACGACCAGTCGGAGCCTCGCTTTGACTTTATTTTCTCTGACGGCCCAGGTTGACCGGCAGGTGATGGAGGCATTACGGCCAGTAGTTCAACCCTCTCCAGAGGCACTGGTGTCCGGGGAATAGATTTCCCCTTGTCTTTGGCAGCCCGTTTGCTGCCCTTCCCGATTGGCGCGGATGATAATAAGTCTTTGAAGAATTTGTTCATGGCAGGCGTCCGGGAAACAAGGATGTCTGCACAAGGCAAACGCAATCAGCAATCATTAAGGCAAAATAGTCAGGCAAAAAAGAAGAACGTACTGAACACTGCACCGCTCGGGTCTTCACACTAATAGGTGTTGAGAATATCTCGGGCAGGAATACCCCTAGGAAGGCTATCAAGCACAAAGAGTGTCGAGGTATCCTCTGCCGATAATCTCGATTTCGGCCAAAATGCAACACGAGCAAGGGATCTAGTCCAGTACAGGGGAAACTTTGGTTCTCTCCCGTTAAATATGTATTTCCGACCAACCTCGCCAAAGGAAATTTTAATGAAAGTGTCTTTGAAGTGTTTGTACGAGGATGAGTATGGCTTAAACAAACAGTTGTGGGACTGACTAATAAGATATAACCATCCCACCTTTTTACCCGGTCGGGTCAAATAGTGAGAAAAGAGCAAAGGAATGGTAGGAGTAATGACTAAGGCAGAACAAACAAACTGAAACGCCCTAATGTATGCAGACCTTACATCCTGAACCACCCAGTCATCATTAGAGGCTTTAACATCCTCTGCATTATTACTGGAGGCTAGAGACTCTACCCCTTGTTTTCTGCCATAGGCTCATCTAACCTCATCCTCTCGTCCCTACTGGCAGAACTACTACCTATATCAGACATACTACCTGACGATCCCCCAATAGGACTAACCCCCTGCTCAGCAATATTCCTACGGTCATTCGAAGCAGACCGACCACTACAAGATCCAAAAGTGGAATAAGAATGCAAATAATACGAAGCCATCGTTAACTCGAAGAATGGTAATGGACGACCGAAGACTTGGCGGATTTACTCGGCTTAGGAAATGAAAATGACAACGAGTGTCAAAATTCAAGGTCTATTTATAGCCACCTTTCATTGCAACGTGGTCGCGTCTGCCACGCACGATCTGCAAGCCACCAACAGCTGAGATCGATTTACCCATCACTTCACGCACAGACACCGAGAGGCATGGAATTAAAAGCGCGGGAAATGAGGCTTCAAAACTTATGTCGGTCGGCCAAATTAAATCCTTTTTGACCACTTCGTACCTCGAGGACTGGGGGGCCTATGTACTATATGACCGACCGATTATGACGGACCAACCGACCGAGAAAGTACTCAGTCGGTATCCATCATCAAATCTATAGCTCCATATAAATCACTTTGCACTACGCACGTGCATGACACGTAGGAGTGTTGCCAGAAGCAGGAAATATTGTAGGTAAGTACAAATCATAACTGAATATCCCATAACTAATTTCTGTTATCAAATCATAACAGAGAAGAGCAGGCCCAAAACCTCTCAAGCCCAATATAGTGCCTATAAATATAGGCTCAGTCGTCTCATTCAAGGTACTTCTAAACTCTTATCTATAACCCTATAGACTAAAACCCCTAACTGACTTGAGCGTCGGAGTGCCTGCATGACCCCCTCCCGAGACGTGGAATTTGGAACACTTAGAGCAGTCTAGCGAAGATCAACATCAGGAGTGATCCAGGAGCAACTCAAGAAGACGTTGTTGCTAGAGCCAACCGGTCTCTTGTGAGAACAGTATGGAATAGGAGTTTTGCTTCTTTTCTACATGATCCTGTCTTTTAATGTTGTTTCCCATTGTTCCGTGATAAGAGAATGCGAGTTAATAGGCATTTTCTAAACATAAGGATAACACGAATCGATCCTTATCCGAAACATGATCCCTGAACCCTACATGCAATAGTATAATATAGGATGTCATGGATCATTCTTCCTAATGACATCAGATTTGAGCTTTTCAGGAAGTGTTTAACTTTAGTATTCGTTGAAGATGTTAGTTGTGGCAAACCATACAACAATGGGTTACCTCTTCAATAGATAGGTTATCATCTAATTGCTTGAGAAAGATGAACCTTCTTCCTTCAAAATTCCTGCCTTAGTGATGTTTGAGGCGGATATTTTTAACTTCTTCACTGAAACTCCTCATTCGAATCTATCTTCCATTGATTGAGCATTTGTCCATAACCAATAATAGACTTGATAGTTCCAAGGATTCCTTGGAATAAGGAAATTTTCCCAACTGGCTGACCAAATACTTTGTCCAAGTAATACCTCGCCCATTCTAGATTTGCAAAGTTTAGAAATCATCTTGGAATGAACTAATGTTTTATAAATGTTATCATTACCTCTAATAAAGGAAGCGTAAAATGTCTTCTGTGTGACATTCTTGATAGCCATTTACTCTTTGTAGTGGAGGTTTGAACAAAGGTGAGCCAGAGAAGTTAAAAGACTTTAAACCCCTCCCCTTTTCTAATAAGCAAGCTTACGAAGAAGTTCCTTTTGCAAGATGAAGGATGAGATAGTGATGACTCTAAATGTAAGTATGAGGGTGTGTTGTCATGCATCCTCAATTGTCCTTGATAAGTGTTCTATGTTGAGACTCTTAGAGTGTAGTGTATTAATTGTTGATTCATCATTATGGCTCTTTAATGCATCTGAAATTTTCCAATGGCTATTCATTATGGATCAGTTGACAAATAAGATAATCTTGGCCACAAATTTTACTTTTCCTTCATCATAGTTATTTCTTTGTTTATTGTGCCTACAACAAGAATAAAACATTCTTGCGGTACCGAAATTGTCTTGGGTACTTAGTCGTTAGTTGAAAGTGTCTTCTTCTATTGCTTACATTTGACACTATTGTGTTCAAATTAACCATAGTGAGGACAAGCAACTTTAACATGCTTATAATCGTGCAATATGCTCCTTCAATATGTTAGATTTTTCTGAAGCATGTCAACAATTTAAAGAAGAGATTTTGAGCTTACAAACTCTCCACTCTTCTATATTTAAACACCAAATGGAGCATTTTTCTTTTCATGACATGTTATCTTCTCATTTGATGTAGTCAGATTAAAACTGAGTCTTGTAAATTTTGAAATTGGAAATTTTGTAATCTTGTTTCAACATAATGAATGGTGTTTTAACATCTTGTTGCAAATATTTAGAGAATGACAAATCATCAAATGGTTACTGTCAATTGCTTAGTGGTTCAAAGTGAATAGGTCATATGGAGAATCAAAGGTAGTCACAATTTTCCAACAACCCATATGGAGACAAAGTAATGCTAATTATTATGGAAGGCAAGAACATGAAGCATCAAGTAATGGATTTCACCAACAACAAAACTCACCTTGGCATGAGAAAACAACTAAGTTGGAAATTACTCTGCAATTGATGCAATTGTCCCTACAGAACCAAAAGAATAAGAAATCATCTATTAAGAATTTTGGAGATACAAATGGGTCAACTTGCAAAACAGATAATAGACCATAAGGGTGGATCATTATTTGCAAACACCCAAGTCAATTTGAAAGAGCAGTGTAAAGCCATTATCACTGGAAGTGACAATAAAGTTTGGGTTAAGTGATGAGAGAGATGATTCATGAAGGAAAGAGAGAGAAAAAGTAAGTGAGGAAACTATGGTGAAAGAGGAGAAAAATAAAGAAAAAATAAATAAAGAAAGAGAAAGAAGAAAAGAAAAAAAAAATGAAGAGAAAGAAGAGGAGATGAGAACCTCATTTGTGAAGAAGCTCCCTTATCCTTCTACAACTTCCAAACAACTTCCAAGAATGACACCAAAAGCTAATTCCTTATATTTAAGAAAATTTTGAAACAATTACATATTATATATCTTTTATAGAAGCTTGGATTAAATGCTCGTATATGCCAAATTTATGAAAGAGTTCATGACAAAGAAGAAGAAGCTTACTTAGGAGGATATCATAGAATTGAAGGCAGCGATCGTGATAATTTTTTTCTATTTTAGTGATCATAAATGATTTACATGTGAGATAAGCTGGTTAGATTAGAGACCTTATCAATAATAAAGAGGATTGAAAATTCGAAAGAAACTCAATTTTGTATGATAACATTTGAGTTTGCTGATAGATCTAAATATCATGAATTAATGATAAGGTTGACCGTTTATTCTCAGTTAGACTCTGATTTAACATATTGTTTATAGTAAACTATTTAAAAGTTTATAATAAATATATATTAAATATAATTTCTAACATTAAATTATTTTCTATTTATTATGTTTTAAAGTTTTTAATTATTGTATTTTTGAAATATTATTCTCGTATCAATAATTATATTAATCTAATTATTTTATTTTATGCTTCTGTGATTCATCACCAACATAGAAACCAGAATGTAAGTAAATAAATGAAGGTTCCGGATTCGGCTCTCATAGGCAGTTGCCAAATTTCGGCGGGAATAGGAAGTTTGTGTATATATATATATAGAGAGAGAGATATTTCCAAATTACAGTGTCACTAAATAGTTTATGCTCTACAAATTCTCAGCATTTTTTGTCTGTGAAGAAACGTTAAATTGGCAAAACTGGGAGCGAAAATGGAGAACCCTAGCAATAGTGAAAGATGGAACAGAACAGGGATCGATGATAACATCTTGGCCATGTTTGATGCCTCCGAAACTAAGGATGCTCACCAAGATACCCTCGCTGACCGTACGAAAAGCACTTTTTCTTTCTCTTTTTTATTTAATTGTTATATTTGGTTTGTCTCGCCAATATTCACTTGACCTTTCCACCGCGTTCTTGCCCACGAAGTAAATCGAGGTGCTTTAGTTAATTGAACTTTCGGGTAACCGGAAAAATTAAAACTTGAGCACAATTTGGTTTGGGTTTCTTTCGAAAAACAAAATATATACGAATTTTAAATGACCAAAAAGAGTTTTTTTTTTTTTTTTCTGCTTTGTTCTATGGTTCGTATATGCAGGGCTTGCTTTTCTCGATGTTGTTCGCGCTTCTTCAATTGTGCCTGAACATGGAAAACCACCCACTTCGTAAGTGTTTTTGTACAATGTGTTAAGGTCTAAAACTGTGATACCCCCCATTTCAGTTCTTTTCCACGTTTATGGTTTATTCTCTATTAGCAGGTTTTGTTTTGGGAGAGTAAATTGCATTTTGTGTCTAATACTGTCTACTGAGGTTTAATATTTTACTTGTCAAGAGAAATTTTTGGGGCAATCTTCCACATGCTGAGGACAGGGAAGTCTCTCGAAATTATTGTGGGAAGTTATAAGCTTCTGGTAGATTTAGACAAGGTATTTGAATGCAACTTGAGACATGACTTTCTATCTTCGTATTCATAGGTCCTGAATGTAACTGATACCCCTTTACATCTGGGACTTGTTTTTGGGTTTAGCACTTCCCTCGTGTGTATTTATCCCAATCTTCATCTGACTCTCCATCGAAATTGGTTGTGGTTAAAGAGGTACAAATAAGTATAAGTCATCTCAATATGTTATTTTTGTTCTATTCTGGGTTAGTTGGTTGAACTTATTTGCAAATATGAAATATTATTTGTCAGGCATGGTCTCCATTTATTGATTGCCTGGATAATGGCACTGCTGAAGCAGGTGACAAACAGTCTAGTGGACCTCTTGACCCCTCTGTGAGTTTATTTCTTATGTATTTTCTCCTGTATGTTTTTAGTTCTTTCACTTAATTGTAGCAATTTCTTCTGTCATGATTGCATTTTTTTTAATCCTTATGTGAGCTAAATAATAAAAGTATTTGTTAACTTCTCTTGGAAAATTGATTGCTCTAATGCATTTAAAATTTTAAAAGTACTAAATAGAATTACTAATTTTCCTTAACATTTTCTCTTTATCTCTTATTTTTCAGAATATTCTTTTGTCTTTCCTTTTTTATTGTTACGAAATTTGTGAAAATCTATGAAGGGCCTGCTTGTGTGATTGCTTTAGTTGAACTATATAACTTTAATTTATTCTATAACACAACTCGTCTCTTTGTCTACAAAGTTCCAACTTCCAAACCGTCTCTCGAAACATTTCTCTGAAATTGCCGTGCACATGGTAAAATGTGCCAGTAATACAGGATTTCACTTATATTCACCTTTTACATGTTTTGTAGAAATTCATTCTATTTTAAAGTTATCTAATTCTGCGACTTCACTTTAGGTAATCTATACTAACTTTTATTTTGTTGCATAATATAAGAAAGGACGCACACACATTTTCAACAGCAGTTTTATGATTGATAAAAAGGCACTGCTGTTCACTGAACTAATATATATTTTTAAATTTATATAATTTTGTTTATAAAATTTAGCATCAACTATGTTCTCTCAGATGTATTTCTGTTAAATTGCATTTTGATATTGAATTCTTACCCATTTTTGTTCTTTATTTTCTACACCTACCTAGAGCTTTCATCTCCTGATTGAAGACGTTGCTGAAATAATATCTGGGACCAAATTTCAAGCAGCCAGCATGGAGGTTAGTTCACCATTGTTGTAATTCTTATCTAGAATTTTGTTGTTCTACATTTATCTCTTGATAGTAGAGACAATGTAGTAAATTTTCATTTCCTACTGAGTTTATAATGTGTATGTATGGTTATAGGACGTAATTAGTGAGAAAGTTATTGTCATTTTTATTAGTTAGAAGAATAAACTTAGTTGTACAACCATCATAGATGGTCAAGATTGAATGCTAATTGAAGTCGCATGACTTTTATGTTTTAATCTTGATCATTGAGATCTAATAATCAATATTTTCTCTTCTACTCTCTCCAAAGAGTCCTCTCATTTGATATGCTCCCTGTATAGGCGTGTTAGAGATGGTGATGGGATCCAAAAGAAGTAGGAATTATAAAAGAAGAAAAAGTAAAAGTAGGTTAATTGTAATTAGCTGTCACTAGTAGTTAGGATAGTATTTGGCCTAATAAAGAGGTCTTCTCTTGTAGTGTTTTTTTTTTTTTTTTTCAGCTTATGCTTTTTACATTGATGTACTGGGATTTTCCAGAGTGAAAAGGACAGTGCTCCTTTTTGGGGTAATTTTATTTACCCTGGAATGTGTGTGTATTGCGACAAGTGTTGTAAAGGAATGCAAACTCTTTCTGTTACTCTGTTTTTGTAGCAGAAAACGTGTTGTGTGTTAGGATTTTGGGTTCTTACTTCCTAACAAGGTGGGTGTTTAATATCTTTACATAATCTTGTTGCAGGCCTTGAGGAACATGTTACTCTTTCAGTACCTTGTCATTGTTTTTGAGAATGATTTTCTACCTCGCAACGGTAATGTATGAAGTTAAACTCATCTCTGCTATCGCCATGCCTTAATAAAGTACTTATTCTATCTATTTTGTTGCAGCAACGTTGCAATGGTGCATGCAGAGGGAGTCTTTGCTTAGCCTGCTAGTGGTATTTGTTTTTAAGCCAAAACTATACTGATCATACTGTGTAAAAGAAGATTGTTTTAGTAAGCAATCAAACAATTCAACATATTGATTTTGGTGCTATCTGAAAACTAATAATACTCTTATACTCTTTTTCCATATGTCCTGTTGATGGGATCTTTATGCATCTTGCTCCATCACCAAGAAAGCTTTCCTTTCCCTTTTGGTGTTAGCCGAAATATGTATTTTATCTTGTTTTGACAGGGATCTAGGAAAATAAATTACAAAAGCTTGATGAAGGATTGCATGGCAGTTATTTGTCAACTATCTCAACTTCTTCAAGGTGAATTCAGTAAACATATAGAGCTTCAACAAAGTTCTCAATCTAATTTATCCAGCAATTGTCATGTTGCATTATCTCTTTCTATATTTGGAGTATTAAAGGACACAAGTGTTTCAATGGAGAAACTTCTAGTGATGGTAAGTTCCTGAACAATTTTATTCATTGTATTTACGTAAACATCAAACAAGTGTTCTTACATTCTGGGTGATTTTAGATTATGAACCTTGATATGGCAAGGAAGAAAGCAGATGTGGAAGGTCACACTACAAGAGCAGACAGTCCAAGGTAAATTGTAATTTTGTTTCTTTACAAAGTTGAAGCTTTGAGTTGATTTTCTTGTTTCTTTAGAAGCGGAATGCTTTTGATAACTTACATTTAATAATATTGTATTTCGGTGCCTTTGGTGCAGAACACCTTTGATGGAGATAATTCTGGATGAACTAGCTTACAACAAAGATAGTGTCCCTCTTTTTTTTAAGGTGGCTCTCAATTTTTGTCTGTGGCCTTTGCCTCTCTATTCCTCTCAGCCACCTCTCTTTCGTTGCACATAACTGTCTGTATATGCGACTAGATGAATTATATGCATAGGATACGAGGGTTTACCACATAATAGCATGGAATATTGGTTGACTTGAGACGTCCTACTTGTATAGCTACTTTCCAAGTTCTCATTTCAAGTCATCTTTTTGGGGAATTATCTAGTGGATAATAGTTTCTTCTACTTTTCATGAGAATGGCTTCAGACCTTCAGTGAACCGAAGTTGAAGCTGGAAATAGTTGTGCAGTATCTGTCGAAATACATAACCAAGGTAATCAAAAGGTGGACTTAATGGTATATTTTCCTCCTTCTGAAAGGGAGGTTCTATTAGTTGTATGCTAGTAGCTTTTGATAATACCTTGATTTAACTATCTTTGTTTTATACAAAATTGCAGCCTCCTCTTCGCACTCGTAAGAGAAATGATTGTATTGAAGATGCAACATTTGGTGGGGCTTTGAAGTGCTTTTCAAATAAAGCTGGCACTAAGAGCATAATGAAAAAAATTGGTGTAGATGTAATCCAGTTCCTTCTGGCCCATGGTTTTCAGGTACTTGTCTTATTCAGCAAATCAATGCGCAATATATATATTGAATTCAACTACATACAGAAAAAATTATCATAGAGGAAAGGAATATAAAGATTGAGGACTGTGATACAAACTGAGAATAGTAGGGCGGGAGTAAAGGTCTTACGGACAGAATGAGATTTACAGAAAATAGAAAGACTAGAGAGATGTCTCCTTTATGAATTTCTCCTTTTACGAAGAGCAAAACTAAATCTGCAAAATAATACAAGATAACTATCCTTGGCAATCCTCCTAAAGAGGAGACAAGACGTCAAATAAAGAAAAATATCACAATTAAAGGCAAGCAAACCTCTTGGCATAATGGTCAAAGAGCTTCCTTATTCCTATGGGTTGGACACCGATCACATTGATAGTTATTTATCTCATGGGATAGTAACTAGAGGTTTTGTCATCTGATGCTTTTGAATATGAAACCAGTCAATGAAGCACTTTAGAAGCTAAAAGTATTAGTTCCCACTCCTTGAAAATCTAATTCCTTTTTGAAATGGGTTTTTACTGGCTTTCAGGCTCAATTGTCAATATTGTCAAATGGAAATGCTAATGCCAACATTTCTGGTGACAAAGAAGGAGGAGTCAGTGCTCTTGTGGATTTGTGCCAGGCTTTTATCTCTGCTTTTAATAATTTTAGAAGCACGGATGCGTAAGGGAACCATTTGGATTTTAATTCTCACAATCTTGCATACTTTTTCATTTGTGTTTTTGGTATATTTTGACTATTGATAATTTTTTATTTACTTACAAAAAGTTTTTGCATTTACTATTGGTATATAAAACTACACTAATTTCCTTCCATGCTTTAGTATTACCAAAACTTTGAACTGATCCTATAATTCTTTATTCTTTGGTGAGTGGAGGAGACCCGTGAACTCTTTTCTGTTTACGATGTTGACGATTTTCTAATTTGTTGTTTGTCATGGTGTAGGCAAATGGAGATATTGTCGATTGGAAAAGAGGCACTATTTACTGCAGCAACTATTATCTCCTTGAAATCATAGGAGTGCAAGTAACTTCTTTGAACAGTTCTGCTTGGTAAATACAGGATAAACTCATTCTGCCCAATAATAACTGCTTTGACTTGATGAATTCATTCTTTAGTTAGAATTGATGGCTTTGTAGTCAGTGTTGTTAAATAGCTGCTGTAGTGCTATTGCATTGCGGAATTCCTCGGTTTCAAACCTATTCTCCTAATGCATAACTACAACACTGGCTCGTGAATGTACAATTACAAAATCTGAAAGCTTAATCTTGGCAAATAATAATATCCGAACAACTATTGCATTCATAACTGTACAAAACACTATGAAACTTAATTAAAGTTGCAGAGATGTTGTCTAGTAGGAGTTATGAATGCAAGAATTGTGTAAATTTGTGTTCATGAAAGTTGCTCACATGTGCATGCTACAATCTCTTCGTTTCTCCCCGTGCCTTTTACCTCGTACCACTTTGATTGAGCTCAATTTGTCCATGGCAGCCACAAAAGCTTGGAAAAAGTTGTGGTTATCCTTGGCAAAGGCTAGGACAAAAGGCTTGGTTCGTGGGTCCAAGGCCAGAGCCTGGTCAGAGGACAACAAGCCCATTTTCTGTTGCAAGTTGCCATAATAGGCATGGTCAAACAAGAAAGGCGTAGTGGCATCAAAAGGGGCAACGATGTCGGAGTTTCCACCGTAGTTTGGACAGTACATTCTAAGTGCGTGTAGGAGTTTCGGGTCCATGTCTGGGTCCGGTTGCCCCTTACCTCGGTAACTGTAGAGACGGCCCACGAAGTTCTTGCAATGGGCAAACCCAATTGTGTGGGCCCCCGACAGGGCTACAAGATCCTGTACTGTTAGGCCCTTGGAATTGAAGAGTTTGATGAGTTGATCAACGGTGGAGTTTGCATGAGGGATGTTTGATCCCACCCTTGATGCCGTTGATATCTTTCCGTCCCATCTCCCCTTCTTCACCGGATAATATGGCCCTCCTGCCTGTCTCACATTACACATTACAACAAATTATTGCTTCAATTCATTCACAAACTGTAAATCCAAGCAACATAGGATTATTGCAAGTGATAACAAAATTTTATTCAATCATAGACTATACAATAAAAATATATTTTTTAAAAAGCAACTTAGTATATGATTTCACTCATTCATTATTTCCTAGTTTCTAACAAAAGTTAACAGATAATAAAATTAAGAAATGCATGACAAATAGTGTATTAAAAAATATGTCTTTAAAACAAACTATTTTTATCACACATTTTCACCAACACTTGGCGATTTATGTTCTCCTAGAAAGAAATTTTGTTGTTTGCGTCTAAGATCAATTTAATAATGAAAGGTTGGAAGATGCATGAGAGTGAGATCATATTGTCCAATTTTAATGTGACCATTCTAGACTTAAAAAAACTAAAGCGCGTTTGAGTGTTTCACCATAAACATAATTAGGTACTAACTTATTGTTTTTAACGTGACAATCTTGTCAGTTATGGGAGCAATTGGATAAAAAAATCTTGTCAATCATTGAAATCTTTAGAAGAAACATTAACTATTAGGAAGAAATGTGCATTAAAATATAAAGGGATAACATGATTAGCCACATATTTTTATCATACTTAATGATAATGAGTAATTGCATTTGATTTGAATATGACAAACTGATAATTGGAAAGTCTCCAAAACAACTAATAAAATTTTATGCATTGGCATTCACCAATTTGTTTCTAATTACATAATCACGTAAAACCAAAACCAATCTTAAATAATTCAGTTTGGTCCGATCAGCTTGTTTTATACAACTTTTTTTTTCTTTTCTTAAATAAACAAAAATTTGAGTTTACTCTCTCCTCCAAATAATAAATCAACTTTTAAAACTCAATAAAAAAACAATATCAAGTTAAAATACAATTACATATAAACATGTAAATTGTAGAATAAATATATACTTAATTTTATCATATCGATGGTGCAAAATTTGTTCATTTTATCAATATGTATGGCACAGAAAAGACAACACGAAAAATTAGACCTAAGATTAAGACGCAGCGTTGTGTCTGGTGCCCAAATAATCCAAACATATAAGTACAAAAGTTAGGCTGTTTTGGACTACTCTAGCATATTATGCCCTAATAATACTGAGCAATTCATGATCATATGAAAACAAATTTAAATTTACTTTATTCAGAATCCATAATACATGAAAAAAACACCAATTTTTCCAGAGATGCATAACCAAACACCCTTTGCATTGCTACAAAATTGCAATTAGAGATTCATAACCAAACGCCCTTTGCATTGCATCTCTTTTATTTATTTTTTCTAGAGGCAAATTTATTCTTAAACATTGCTATTAGCTCTTTTGTGTTTGCTTACGAAGAAAAAAAATTGGCTATCTTTTCTTTTTCAATTTTCCTTTTCATTCTACAGTGAAAAGAAGCTCTTTCCACCAATTAATACCCAATTTCTTTACACATTAATTGCATAAATGTCGTAATAAGTGGCAGACAGATAGGCCACAATAAATCTAGGACACCTTTTCACTTGTACCATAAGGCCACACTCAAATTTTTTAACATTTTTGGCATTGGAAGCAAAACTGCTATGTAAGAAACAGAGAATATGCATTACTAAAAGGGAAGAAAATCCGAAGAACCACTCAAAAAATAGAAGGGGATAAGCATAGTGTGGATTTCTTTCTTCATAGTTAAATGGCCCTTATTTCTGTGGACCAACTGTGGCTAGCAAAACAGCAACTGTTGAAACCACACATCCTTTGAAATTGTATTGCATGTGAACTAAAACCCATGAATTATGTGTGGCAAGAGGAAGAAATCAAGAAACCTTGAAGGCAAAGGTGAATGAAAAAATATTACATGGTCATTCAATGATGAATTTATTATTATTAGTTTAAAAGTAATAATATAAATAAACTATAGATTTTGATTAATTCACTGTTGAAAATGCATAGAATTAAACTGATAGAGAAAATAGCAACAAAACAGCAAGAACTTACCAGGTGAACATAATCTCTGGCTGCAATTACAAGAATATCCGCACATGACACCACACCAGGGCACTTTCTCTCCACAAGTTCCTTAGCTTTTCTCACTGTCTCAAAACCTTCCACCTTCAAGTCTCTGTTATCCTCTGCATCCTTCTCTGCCAACTCCTTGCTTCCACCCTTTGATGCTATTAAAATTGAGGCATCACACCCCTGCACTCACCATTCAGGAATTATGATACTCACCAACAAAAGAGACCCCCACACCACAAAAATGGATGAATAATGCTGAGACATTTCTTTTAGACTGCTGGATCAAGATTTTCTTTTTGGGTCTAAAACTTTGACAATATAAAGAGAACTCACACCACATTGTGTCAGATACCTTGTTATTGCTTAAAATTTGTTAGAAACTAGAAAATTATTACTGGGATTCGTACAAATATGAAGTAAGATCTAAAAAATTTTGTGATTTAGGAAAACTTTGCATGCATGCAAGTGAAAGCTAAATCCTTTTTTTGAGGGGTGGGAAGGGAATTGATCTTACTCCTACAAAGCAATCATGGAAGAGGAGGCGAATGGTGGCAGGGCCAGAAACAGGTGATTCTTTGAATTGTTGAGAAGTGACTGAACCAACAAGCTGCTCCACCTGGGGGCATGATTTGCCGTAGTAATTTACTGAGAGTTGGCGAGGGGGGCGTGTAGTGTTGGCATGAAGGGCTAAGCAAAAAGTTCCACTGAAAATGAAGAACACAAAGAAAGATGTGAATGGAAGTGAAAAAGAAGTGGATGCAAAGGAAGGTACAGACATGAGTATAGATGATGGGGCAGTTTGGGACAAAGAAAAGGAGAGCAGTTTAGAGGATCAAGAGTGAAGGCAAGGTTGAATGTTTTTGTGTATGGGAATATGGGATGGTTTGTCAGATCAAAATATGGGGTTTAAATATTAGAGGGAATCAATTCCCGTGAGTCTCGTAGAAGAGAAAAACGAAGCTGAATTAATTGCTGGTATCTAGTGCAGAAAGGTTCTGACACCTCAAAAGGATAAATTAGAAAAATCAATTAGACATCCCTTTGAACATGTTTCAAGTGTACTTCAAGTCCTCCACCTGAAAACACCACATTTTTGCTTCAATCAGCATATAGGTCTACCTAGATGAATTCTGTCACTTTTTATGATAGTTGAACTTTCTCTAGGTGGAAAAAACCAGAGGAAAACTGTGGTTTATTATTTTGTACAAAATTAGTTTCAGCGCAATGTACCGTAAAACGTAATCGAGTAAACAATAATGTAAAAGTACCGTTTTGAATGTACAAAGCAGGGTGGAGCAGTAAATGGAGGAAAGGACAGGATAAAGTGAGTCAGTGAAGTGTGAACCCCACAACATCACATTGGTGCAGCCATTGCATGAGTTATTAAATGCAAAGCATGTGCAACCGAAAGAGCCACTAGATTATAAACAAATGAAGCTCTTGATAGTAATTAATCTAAGTTTACTGATTTCTCCATCCTCTCAGTTCATAGAGGGACAACTACTGAGTTGCTTTTGCTTTTTCAGGTTGATCTTAAGTGGGAGTAGCCTTTTGCTGTGACTGCATTAAAACCGTCTCACCAAATTCATGCATTCTATAAGCTTAGCATTACAAGCCTTACAAGGTACTTTGGCAAACTAAGAATTGTGGTCATTCAGTATGTGAAGTGAACGTGACTCATCTTTTCAGTGGGGCCTCACACCCTCCACTTTCTTTTGGGGTTAACTGTTTGTTTCAATGTGATGGGAGAATGCCATGCTTGTGATCTCAGGCGGGTAAATAAAAATGGAGTTAACCAAATATATGGGCTGCAAATTTTTTATTAAAAGCAAAAAGTGATGCGAAAGTATTTGAATCCACTTAGGTTCAAACTCCAATTTATATCAATCATTTACTACGTACTAGAATATTATAAAAAAATTATAAGGACGAATGTGGGACTATACCAAAACTCGCTAAAAATAACTAACTTATGACTAGGTGGATTTTTTTCTCCCACAAAAATAAAACTTAATAAAATCAGGAAAAGATCCCGCCGCCTAGTACATGAGTGTCTAATCTGAATAGAAGTTAGTGCGGTAGTTCCTCGCACTCTGCTGAATTCGATTTTAAAAGAATATGGTTTTTCGGAACTTTCGACACATACTCAATTTGGTTTTTAAAGGACATGCCTCCTCGTAACTTTGAGGCATTTCTAATTCGATCTTCAATCAAAGGATATGTCTCTTAAGAATTTCAAGACATGCGGCATGTCCCAATTCAGTCTACACAGACATGCTTTCTTGCAACTTTAAGGAAATGCCTGTCTCTAAACTATAAACATATCGCTACACTTACAAAGCATATCAATTTGAATCCTCTTGAGACTTTGTTCAAAATGATAAAATATACCATACAATTTAAGAAAATAAGTGTTTAAGTTGCAAGTATGTAAACACATCGTTACAAATATTATAAATGTCTTATTTGTTAATATAATCTCATCATACATTTATGTATCTCTTTTATAAGAAGCATTATAGATTTTATAAAGTCTCTTTGCCTATTCAACTTGAGGTTGGGGCTTGTGACCCCGTCTTGGGCCTAGAGGATGTATTTTTAGTAAAAAAGAGTGTAAATAATGATAATGTATGCCCAGTTAAAATGGGCTACAAGTAATATGGGCCTACTAACTAGTCCCTTATTGTTAAGGCAATTGCTTCCTGCACCCCTACAATTGCTTCCTGCACCCATCACTTTTATGTAATACCAAAAGTGCCCTTAGCAGAATATACTAAAGAGCAAAGTGGTTCACTAAGTGGTAGTAACGGTAGATTTTTCGACAAGCACGATGGTAGAGGGTGCTACAACAATCTTCTCCTACAACCTTCTCTTGTAGCGTTGAATGTAGGTAAGTTATTTTATTTTGTTTGATTTAGGCATGGTGTAGAGGTGTAGGATTCGATTTTTCATTTAACGATTATAGAAAACCAAATCCATAATAAAATGTAGGTGGGTTAAATATGTTATGGAAAACACTTTCCGTAGAAAATTATTGTGTTACGAAAACTATTTTCCGTAAGTGAGAGGTATGAGATGAGTGCCTACGGAAATTGTTTTCCATAAGAGGAGAAAATAATTATGGAAAAATTTTTTCATAAGAGAAATTGTTTGTTACGGAAAACGTTTTCCATAAGAGGACATTCAGTTTATGAAAAACCTTCTCCACAGAAGGAGAAGTGCATTATGGAAAACGATTTCCCTAAGAGGAACAAAAAGTCTCTTACGGAAATTGTTTTCCATAATACACTTCTTCTATGGAAAAAGTTTTCCATAAACTGAATGAAAACATCTTCCGTAACAACAAATTTCTCTTATGGAAAACTTTTTCCGTAATTACTTTCTCCTCTTAAGAAAAACAATTTTCGTAGGCACTCATCTCACACCCCCAGTTAAGGAAAACAATTTCCATAACACAATAACCTTCTACGGAAAATGTTTTCCATAATGTATTTAACTCACCCACATTTTATTACGAATTTCGTTTTCCGTAATCATCAAGTGAAAAATCTAATCCTGCATCTCTACATCATGCCTAAACGAAGCAAAATAAATATAACTTACCTATGTTTAACGCTGCAGGAGAAGGTTGCAGGAGAAGATTGTTGCAACACCCTCTACCACTGTGCTTGCCAGAAAGTCTATCATCACCACCACTCAATGAACCACTTTACCCTTTAGTATATTCAGCCAATGACACTTTGGCATTACATAAAAGTGATGAGGTGCAGGAAGCAATTGCCTATTGTTAATCCTATTACCTAGAGAGGTTGTCCCAATAACATGACCAGTAGTGTAGTGATAATAATTGTGAAGATTATTAAAACTAATTTAGTGAAATATTTCTAGTAATTGATATTTAAACGTTTGGACAAATATTTATTGAGTAAAGTAAGTCAAATTTGAGTATAAGAATATTGTTTCTAAACTTTTAGTATCATAATTAGTTGTTTTCTAAGAAAGGCAAAGAAATAAATTGAACAGACATATCATCAAAAAGGAGACTGGATTTTAGGTTAGCCTAGAGAACAATCAAAAACCTCCGTGACTAGAACAGTGTGTATATATATGTATATATATATATATTACAGAATAATGTGTTAGCATAAATATTATGAAAATATCAAATCTAAACTCAACATAATGATAAATATCTAATTTTCAATTAGAAAGAATGGATTTTTTCTAATAATTTTCATTGAGAAATTAAGAAAATGTAAAGTGTATAAGGAGATTAAATAAGAAAAAGAAGAAGACACAACAATTGCTTAAATTAAAACACCACAATTAAAATTTATAAGTGTTGAAGATGTTATTAGTAAAAATTTGTAATGATGGCAAGTGCATCAGTGGTAATGTAGTAAGTAATAAAATAATCATTTTCTCCAAAGAAACTTATGCAACACAAAACAATTTATATGATTGTAAATATTTTTAGGTTTCTTGTATCACTACTTAAAACACAACAAAAGGGTAAAAGATGAATATAATGAAATTGTCAATGTTAGATTTCACCAAATATCACTCCCATGTATGATTTTTTTTCCTTCTTTTATATCAATAATCAATGTTAATCTATAAAATTATTCAAACATGATTCCTCAACAGATAAGCCTGTGGATTATCTATTAATCGTCAATTTATTGATAAATTATATAGATAAATCTTGCATTCACACAAGGATCTTAGTGACAACAAATGAATCAAACTCTATTCCTGGATACTAGCTTTCATCTAGTAAATTAATTTAGTTCTAGATTCAAAGGATGTTCCAATAATCTTAAGGATCAAAAATCTAAATTTGCACAACAAGCATAAGCATAGAATTAATATACTGATGTATTAAAAAAATAACATTTATGATAAGACATAAGATAAACCCAAATATAATTACATGAGAATTCCATCTAATTACATCTAACCCGAACAATAATGGGTTTAGCTCCTCAAAGTCATGAGAACACAAAACAACCAATAAGCACAATGGAAGAGGGTGGATTAAACCCATAAACCCCTAAGTTGTCCCAAATATGACCTTTTATGATATCTGGCCAAAGATCCTTGAACCCTAATGTGAAAGGTTTCTTAAATAGAATTTATTTTTCGGTACTTATGTCTCGCCCACTAAAGTAGCATTGGCCACAATTGCATTATGTTGCAATTTCAACACTTTCGGCTCAACTTTCAGCAAAGTGGCGCCTGACCCATGTTCCTTGTGCCAGGCCCAACTTTCAACATTAGCATTTCAATTTTGCCCTTTTGCTCTTCAAGGGTTATAATATTGGTCCTCCTGACCTGAATGTTTCCTAATCATTTAATTGACAAAATTAATGAGATTTAGAATAATATTTGATTAAAAGCTCAAGTAACAACTTATTTATAAAAATACAATTTTTTCGTAAAAACATGAGATTTAGCATATTCCAAACTTAGAAATATTCGATTTCATTATAAAAATAAGTCAAAAAAACATCATATAATGTAATTATCAAATGTTATAATCAATATTGATAAGTTAAAAATACCACAATCTTGATTGATAAATCAATAAAGGATTCATCACTTTAAATCAAAAAGTCAAATATAAGAATAAAAAGTTATATTCAATAAATCTGAGAATTTTTCTTAATAGAGTGCAAACATTGTTGAAAATAAATTTAAACTTCTACAAAAGTTAACATAATCCTATTTATATCATGCATCAAAGACCTCCACTAGGTTCATCCACTAATGAGACTCATTAAATAAGTCCTCTAATTAGCTAATTTGAAAAATAATATTCATAAAAGTCTTCAATTACAAAAAAAATAAAATAAATAGAAACAATTCCCTACAAAAAAAAAGTTATTTAGAAATAAATTTTTAACTACTAAATGAAATGATTGTTAGATGTGACAAAAATAGTCATCAAATTAAATTTTAATTATTAAATAACTATAAAATAGAAGTGACGATTAAATTTAATAACCAATTAAGTCAAAATACTTAGTATCTAATATTAGTGACGTATACCCAGATTTTATTATATATCTTATATTTTCTTTACAAATCTTTGCTCTGGATGCAAAGAAATTATTCTCTTACAATAAATTAATTTTTATTTATTAATATTTACGCATTTTAACATGCAAATCTAAACAAAACTGTTTATTATTAAATATATTCTTTATTATTAATAAAAATTCAAACAAATTGTTTGTTATTCAATATATTC
>Ga0123340_1000364_pt1 | contig 28037 bp, 16 predicted proteins | sample SirMexnodulemix_FD_89961 | JGI IMG/M metagenome (GOLD analysis project Ga0123340, IMG submission 89961) | Root nodule microbial communities of legume samples collected from Mexico - Siratro Mexico nodule mix | ecosystem: Host-associated > Plants > Roots > Nodule | place: Mexico: Nepantla...
ACACACATAAATTGAAATTTACGTACTTTATTAAAAAAAATACCTTTTCTAAAAAGTAAACACAAACCAATAAGCCCATATTTCATAGAAGAAATAACAACATAACTTTTGATTAAAATTTTATCTTCCATCTTGTAGTTTGGTCTGGTTTTATCATCTCAATAAATAAGCATGTGCCACGTAAAATTAGTCATTTTAACTCATTTTCCAATAATGAAGAATTATTTATACTTGTCTTTTGAATATGAATGAAGGGTTTACAAAATACAAAAGTTAGGAGATAAAAATGATGTTCCATTAACCAATTGGTCTGTCATTGTGTTTTTCTTAGGCTATCAAGGATTTCCATACCATGAAAAGTTTTAGTATAATGTACCTCAAACTCATCATCTTCAACATATCACAGGCATCTTCAATAATGAGATAACATTTTATTTTGCATGTAAATGCCTATCACTCAACTTTGTGTGTCGATTCTTGGGCAATGAAAGCAGTGACTGGTACAGTAAAAATTGTTGAGATCTTTTATGAAGATACATTTGAGATATTCAATACTAATGAACCATCAACAAATAGCGTAAGAGACTTCACCACTCCTCTCTAAACCTTTGAGATAATAAATTTAGTTTAACTTTTTCATTTCTAATTAATATTAAACTCAGACTCATACTTTAGTTCCTAAAAAAATGCAGGAGCATGCATGGCAAAAAGGTTTTTTTTTTTTTTTTTTTAAATGTTAAACTTTCAGTTGTCCCAGACATGCTATAAAATAACATGAAAGGTTACTATGAAGGTAAAAGTTCTGAATCAGAATTCTTTGGACTATTTTTCAGTCTGCAAAAACATCACAAGTATTTAAATTTCTGGCTGACTTAGGTTATATACAGAGCAACTGAAATTATATAGGATTAGCCAATAAATTTATAATGCCGAAAAACTAAGGTTAACAAAAATTCAACTGAATCGTTAATATTGAACTAAACTGAATTGTATAGTAAATAGTTCAAACAATTTAAAAAGCAATTCAGAGTAGTTCATTTTGATTCAGTTGACTCAAACTATGCAGTTTAATTCAACTCATCTAAACAGTTATACAGTTCAATTCTTTCAAACCATAGAGTTAAGTTCAGTTTTACACTAACTTAGTTTAGTTCAGTCTATGCATTTTGTACACACTTGCCTAAAAACACAAACAAAAAGAAACACAATATAAGAGCCAAACATGGATTTATAGACTTCCCTTGTCACCATTGGCAATCATCATTTATTATATTCTAGCAACAAAGTTATAAAGTATAGGGAGGACAAATTGCTGACAAAAGTGCAGCATACATTATTGAAAAACTATGTGATGCCAACTAAGATGCTCCGCTATGGCAATCATTCGTCACTTGTCAGCGACAAGAGCTTCAATTTTGCTTTCAATGTGAGATTCATGATCCTCCAAGCGACCTTTGATTGTGTCATTCTCCCAACGGATCAATGTAGGCACCCCAGTGAGCTTGAACCTAGGGTCCACCCTCCATGGATGTTGGGGGGTTCTCCATGTTGGTCTATCTCCAACATAGGCTCTCAAAAGTGCAATGTTATCAGATGAAGCCTCCAGCTTCTTGTAGATCACAGGTTCTGCTCTCACACAATCTAAGAAGTAAAAGGGCACATATCAAAACAAAAAATATAGCCACGCTTTTTATAGATCAGGGGTTCAGCTCTCACTATGTTCATGGATTCTGATAAACTACTCATACTTCTCTAGTTTATAGAAACCCCTCCCTCCCCTACTCTCCATTTTCCCCAACCAATCACAGTGTAACTGTCACCAAATTCTAGCACTTCGATTGGTAATTCACATTAACCACCATAGAGTAAAAGAAGTAAATTAAAGCATGAACAGAAAATCAATCTAAGAGAAACTCTTCCCACAAGCTAACCAACAACATACTTCTCTTCAGTTTTCCCCAATATTGACAGAAAAAAAAATAAAAAAAATCTTCCTCCACCCCCATTTTTGTGCTATGCAGGCAAAGAATTCCCATTTACAATTTCAAATGCTCCATGAAATAAAATACACAGTCACCAAATTCACACATTGACATAGCTACTAAATCAGAAGTTTTGGGGCAAAAAGACTCAGATTTGAACATGTTGCAATAGAAAGAAGAAAAAGGGCATGCATGGATAAAAAGATGGATAGATACCAGGGCACCAGCTGAGAGAGGTAGCAGGGTCTTTGTCAGCCAAGAAGAGGATGAGATTCGCCTTGTTTTCTGCAGCCTCTGATCGGAACTTCTCAAACACCCCATCAAAACTCGACACTGTTGCCTCCAACACCTTCAACGGCATTTTTTCTTCTCTGCAAACGGCAAAACCACACCCCCAATTTCTCAGACTCTTTTCCAAGACCAAAGTTTGATTCTTTTCCTCAAATACCAATACCCCTTACGTTATTTTATTTATTTGTAACTGTCAAAATTTCTTTCTTTTGTATGACAACATAAAAGTTAAGGGGAAAAAAAAAACCCTAACTTTCATTTAGGTCACTGTTTTTTAAGTCTAATTTGACCTAAATTATAGGTTATGGAGACTGATCCATGAAAACAAACCCAATCTTACATTTTGTTCTCTTCTCTTCCCAAGTTTTATCTTTCGTTAAATCTATGGTGTCGTATAAGGATACACATTTTTTTATAATCATTTTTGGTATTATTTTTAACTAAACAATTTTATTTTTTTTATTAAGTTACAATAATTTTATTATTTGATAAAATAAAATAAAAAAATAATCATGCAATTTTTTAATCAAAGTAATTGTATAACTCTTTAACTGAAAAAATAGCCGAGTAAATTGTGTATCTTTTATAAAACTATTTATACTTTATTTTATAAAATTATATATATTTTACATGAAACGCGGCTTATAAAATTATATATATAACACTTTCACATACTAAATTGGCCAATAAGTTTTCACAATAAATGGGATGAATTTTTTTTTCTTAATTGTTTTTATCTTTTTTTTATCAGTATAAAACTCACGAGTTGTTTTGTTTTAACGTAGGAAGATAAAAATATTTAATACCTTAAAAATAGAAAACATATTTTTCATTTAATAAATTGGACTATTAATATATAACTACCTTGGAATATTTAGAATTATTTTAGCCCTAAAAACATAATTGAAACTGAAGAATTCAGATTTTAAACATGTGATCCTTTTATATTCTTATAAGCTTACTTTTAATTATGCTCTATATTGAACTCGTGCTATGTCCACGAAATAAATATTTATGAGACATTTTGGTCATTTTAAGTTTTTACTTTACTTAATACTTACATAACTAAGTATAAATATTTGATAGGAAAGATAAAGTCTCACTTTAAAAAGTAATTGTTTTTTCCCCTGATTTATTGTTATTCAAAATATAAGATTAAACGAAATTGTTTCTTTGAAGGTACCATCGTCATTTTTTATATAAGGACTTTGTCAGCCAATGTTATTTTTATAGTAATTATAATTGCAGAAGTAATATCTTTTTTTCTCAAATTATTAATTCACAACCTTATTTTATTAAAAAAAATTGTTTGATGAACATTTCTCATAATATTATACGTACAAATACTTTCAAATTCAGATTGATGCTTGAAATTTATGAATATTTAGTATAATTCAAAAACTCTTATATAAATTATTTATATAAATGATTTTTATCAAATTGACAAGATGTATATGTGTTTAAATAAATAACTTTTTAAATAACATGAAATGGTTAATAATTTCAACCCATTCAATAATAATTTATATATGTTATTGAATCTTATATATGACATACAAAATAAGAATAAAATAGGATGTAATCAAATTACATAACATCATTTATTTAAATATAGTTATTTTTAAGTAATAAGGTCTTCATCAAATTTTATAAAATAAAAGGAAATTACTTCTCTCATTATATACATTAATTATAGGATAATTTTTTAATATATTCTCTCTCTTTAAGTCTTCAAAACTTTATCTGAACTTTATATCTCAAAGTGTTTGTGTAATTATCTCTACATAATTATGATAATGACAGACACTAATTTCACAAATTTATATATTTACTATCATTTTTGTATCACAAATACATTGAGTTAAAATTTTCATCTTACACGTCATCCTAATCTAAACACATACATATCATCAAATCAATCAACGTGAAAACTCATTGTGTTTCTTATTGTTCATCCATACCACCCACACATATATTTATAGTATCAACTTAGCTCCATATAACTTACAAGACAAACTTGTGAAACACATGTTATGATAGGAGAAAGTCTACACCAACTAGTAATTATACTTGAGACATCAATACATGAATTTAGAAGAGAATAACTTTCAATTGAAATATTATAGATGACAAAATTCAAAGGAAGACAAACAGGCCATATATTTCATTTTTATACATTTAATTGTGTAACAATTCACAACTTAGATTTAGAAATTTCAAAGAAATTTTGCAACAATTCACAATTCACTCAAATTTTTTAGAAATTTGCGTGAAGCTAAAACACACAAAGAAGAATTAAAAATATAAATAAGAAAAACTACCTACTATATGTTTGGCTAACATGTTTTCACTTGCAAAAACTTTGAAAAATTTAGGTTTATTTCTAATGAATTGATGGACAAGTAAATGACTAAATAAAACTCTAAACAAACGAGGAGGATTTATAAATTCAAATCTAAGTAAGACAAAAGAAATTGAATCAATTAGAACCTAAAAATAAACTAAAACATGCAATAGAGAATTTTAGAACATAACATTGATTCAAGAAAATTGAAACTAGAAAATTGAATAAATAGACAATGAAATTGACACGAACTAAAAGGGATTTAAAACTATTCTAAGCATAAAAGGAAATTAAGAACAAGACAAGAACAAACAAACAAAGAAAAAGTATCTCATGTAAACCTTCAAGCTTGACTCTTGATGTCCAAATGATGGAAATATCTTTGGATCAACAAAGACTCAAAAAAACACTTAAAACATTTTCCAAGTTTCTCAAAGGAAACTCGTAACTAGGGTTTCTCTTCCAAGAAATATGCCTTGGTGAAAATCCCTTAGGAAAATACTCTCATTTTAAAGACTTCAAAAGAACAAGAAGACAAACAAATATGCATGGTCAAGTTTAATTTCAAAGTAGTAACTACACACACAAGTGACTTTGTACATAAATGCTTGAGCCCTCTTGCACACCATGAATTAATGAATGTGAGACTAATTATACAAGAGAGAAAAAAAACTTAATTTTGACACCTATGCTTGCCTTCAGGTCCCACATCACCCAAAATAAGGCATTTATAATGCACTCCATGTCGATAGCTTGTTGCTTGCATGATCGTGTTATGTTATACGATGGTCATGTATTGACCTTCTCCATTAGGGTTTTGACTTTATTAACGAGGAAGGTTAAATGTTGACTTGCATATTAGGGTTTTGACATCCAATTCAAACATCGATTAAAATTCAATTGTAACTCGCTTATGCTTCTACTATATTTTACTTATCTGAGATGGTCTCCCATCACCTAAAATAAGGTGAACTAATATAATATTGTGTTATTTTTTATATTTCTATTACACATTGCATTATTTGTTGGTTATCCCTTTTAAAGGACTTGTGAATGTGTTTTGTAAAACCATGAGGCAACCTCCACATAGCTTCTGATAAGCCTTTTGTGAAATATTTTTCAGAAATATTTTTAATAGTTCTATTCAAACCCTTATTTCTAAAGTTAGCTTATCTTTTTAAGATTTGGATTGCAAAATCTTAGAACACATTTTGGATTTACTAACCATAAAGAATCAAAATAAATTTAAGATTTTGAATAATGTTATCCAAAAAGCTTTCAAATATTAGGTACTCCAAAAATCTACTCCAAATAGAAACATTTTATAAGTTGTTTAATTTTCAATGTGAATAATAACATGATTGAGAAGTTTGGAATACATCATTGTATTGCTTACTTATTGTTAATATTGATTATCATTTTTTGTGTACATTATTATGACTATGATAAGAGAGGGTTTCAACCTATGAAATATAAAAAACTTATTGCTTTAATACAAAAAAGAAAGAAATGGGGACCCAATAATATTATCGACAAAAATGAACAAAATGTGCATGAAGAAGATGCTCAAACTACCAGTTGATGAAACATTTTCGAAGGGTTGCCATGATACCTTAGTGAACATTAAATCCTTTCTTTTTGAAACACATTTATTTGTCACCTCTTTTACAACCTAATAACATATATGCCTTCATTCTTTATCACCAATTTGTTATATTTAATCCTAATATGATAATGACAAACTCAAACTTAAAAAGACATTCTCTCACACCTATTTAAGTAAGTCTCCCTTCATAGCCAAAAGTTACACAAATAGATCACACACATAATTATACGTAACTTTCTCACATTTTGAATACAAATAATGAAATATATTTTATCCAATCCTTTGTATAAATATTATTAGAACTTCCTTTAATAATTTTATCCATAATTAAACCAATTTTTACAAATATGGTCAACTTCATCCATAAAAGTAAACATATCAACTTAGTCTAATATTTTTCTCGAAATCTCATATTCCATTGCAACTTTATAAAACAAATAATTACACACTAATATATAAAGAATTTTGTCATGAGCTAAAATACATTTTGAAAAATGTATTTTTAATGTGGGGACTAACAAGTTATAAATTTACATTATACATAATTATTTTTGAATTAAGGGTTATGAATCTAGAAAAAATTATATTTTGATATCATTGATCATCAATTACATCTGTAATTATTTTTGAATTTTTTGGATTAAGAGCTATGAATTATATTTTAGTATTACTCGTCATGAATTACATCCATTTGATACTTGTTTTATTAATAAAATATTATATAATAATAAAATAATAATTTATTTTAATGTTAAATGATTGTATTTTATGCAATGTCAAAGTATCAGTCTCCACAAAACTAATATATTACCTTCTAACATATCTTTTAACCTATGTAACCATGATACCATTCAAAATTGTTATACTTTAACTATAGATTTTATTATTGATAATGTAATATTTCTTTTATGGAACATAAAATTGCTAGCAGCAAAAATTCCTAAAATTTACGGAATTATAAAGAGAAAATTGGTATTATAACCACTGTTAACACTCTTATTGTCACTACAGTGAGACATTTAAAAGAGGAAGGGACAATGTGGTCTTTTTAAAAAAATAGGATGTGAATGTAGAAATTATGTGTTACAGAAAAATAAGAATGAACGATCCAAGCCCAATAGTTCCAAATTATTACACATTCCATTTCTCACTGTTCCTCTCTTACGGGAAGAAGCCGCCTCAGCCACTGCTTCTTGGGTTTCTCTCTCCTTCTCTCAAACCTCAAAAACCTTCTCTTCTCAAAACCTTCTCTAAAACCCTTTTTCCTTATTTCTATGCAGCTTCTTCTTATCTAATTCGCACTTCGGCTCTAATTGCTTCACGTACTATTCTCGTTGGTAACAGTCTTCTCCCGTGATATTTTTGTTCACTTTCTGACAAAAATAAAATAATATTAGGAGAGAACGTCTAATATTACTTTTGATGATTTTGTTGGATGGGTTTTGTGGGAATTGAAGAGATAATGAATAGTGTTGTGGTGATTATTTATGTGTTTTTAACGTTATTTGTGGGTTATTTGTGGGAATCAGTTAGGGGAATCAGAGAAATGGAAATGGGGTGTGTTTGTATTTAAAAGTTGAGATTTATGTGGATTTTATGTTTTGTTGGGTTTATTTTAGACATTGTGACATTAATTGCATGTGTTATCATGTTTCACTGTTATCATGTGTGCATGCTTTTGAATTAGGTAAATTGTATTTGTAGGATGGCTTGTTAAGGGTTGTCTTGACTGATTGTTTGTTTGGTGGTATTGGTTTGGATTTTAGAAAGAGGAAATGGCTGGAAAATCAAGCAAGGGGAAGAACAACAAAAAAGGGTCACAGTCTAGTACTTCGGAACCAGCCGTCCATTCTGATGTTCCTGTGAAGGATAACGTGGAAGCCACCTTAGACTCTACAAAAGCTGATGTGGCTGAAGTTGCAGCAATTGGTGATTCTACTGCTGCAAATCCGGAGCTGAAGGAGAATGAAACAGCAACTGAAGGCAGCCAACAAAAAGGTGAAATGGGTTAGAGAAGTATTTCTATTGCTTATACATATAATAGCATTGTAGTATGATAATTGGATCTGAAACACTCTTTCGATGTAATTTGCATTAAAAACTATATATAGAAAGTACTAAGAAATAAAAAAGTTAACGTCAAAATTACGTTAAATAAATTATGTTTCAGAACATAACATAAAAAAGTAACGAAAAAGTTGGTATGCAGCTGTTTGTAAGCCACACATATTTGAAGTATCTTTGTAGAATTACAGTCCTACATTAAGTGCATATTTGAGAATGATTTTTGTTGTCCATAGAAAATGTGGCTAACACTGTAACCTTAAGTAACTGTTATGGAGGCGGCTAGGTGATTATCATGTCACGTGATGTGGCATCCATCATGGAACTCCTCTCATTTTAAAAAACCGTTTTCAGGGTTACTTTATATACTTTAAAAGATATCTTTCTTTACAGTTATTTTCTTTTGTTTTCTCTCGTCCCTTCCTCCATTTCTTTCTTTTTCTCAGCTTATTCTTCATTTCTTTATATCTTCCTAATATCCTTTTATCTTTGTTTATCAGTGTGGCTGTTATTGTTCATCTTTTATTCAATGTTTTTGATCTCTTTCTTTTTTCAATCTTTCAGAATTTAGTTCTTTGTTTTTTTAGAATTTCATGTTGTTGTTATATGTATTTTTATTCAACCTGTTCCCAATTTTTTTACTATAGTCCAGTGTCAACCACCAAAAGATGTTTTGTTGGATTTTTGTCTATGGTTATGTTATTGTAATTTATTTATGTTCATTTTTAGATTTTATACATATATTATCCTTCTTTGTTCATGGCTTCAGCCATAGGCCACCATTCCATACGCCATAAGCAGCTATCTGCTATTGATAACTTTAATAGTCACTCCTAAATTTTGTGAAAGTAATTGGAGTTGTCATATAGTTATTAAATAATGTACTGTTTCTATATCCATTTTTAAATGACTATTGACAATAGTTTATGCTCCTCATAACAATTACTGTTTTATAGGGAGACAACTTTCCTATTTTTATCTCACTAAATCTGACTTTATCTGACTGGATGTACATATTAGGCCCCTTTAGGTCTATTAATGACCCCATACTTGTTTAGTGATCTGAATTGCTTTAACAAAGAATTGCTTACAGGATGACTGTTCACTAATCCTTGTGTTGTCTTTGTTTTTAGTTACTACTTTAGAATTTTTTTATTTGTTTTAATTTCTATGGTCATTATTTAGTTGATGTTGATATTATGTTTCCAAGTTTTTTCTGTCCTGTTTTGTTCTTTTTCCATCACTCTCACGATGCTATTTTTTTTTCGTTCCCATGGTTTAAAATTTGAAATTACTAAGATTATTTGTAAATAATGTGAGTTTTTGTAACTTACTATATTTTTACATAAGAATGTATGCCTGTCAATAGAATTGATACTTTATTAGGTGATTGTGCAAGTTTATCCTGTTTTGTGTTAAGTATTATGTTTGATAATTTTTGTTCTCTACTTGTTTAGTCTTCTATTAAAAAATTGGTAATTTAGTCAAATTTATTTCATTCCTTTTGGTAATGGATACTAAGACTTCAATCTCATTTTATGACCAATATTTCGTGAAATGATTGTGCAGGTGATCTTCAACTTTATCCTGTTTCTGTTAAAACGCAAAATGGGGAGAAGCTTGAGCTTCAGGTGAGTTAACTTCATGTGCATATCACATCACATTAAGATAAACTAATTTCCATTCATTGTTGATGTAACCATTTATAATATTTTACCTAGGGAATTAAGTTTATTCTAACTTGTATTCACAGTTGAATCCTGGAGATTCTGTCATGGATGTACGACAGTTCCTCCTTGATGCTCCTGAGACGTGTTTTATCACTTGCTATGATTTACTGTTGCATACGAAGGATGGATCAACTCATCACCTGGAAGACTATAATGAAATTTCCGAAGTAGCTGATATTACTACTGGTGGTTGCTCCTTGGAAATGGTCCCTGGTATGTTAATTAATTAACTTTGATTATTTATGATCATTATTAAGCATTGGTGAATTACAATACAATAAATCCTCTTTTGCAGCATTTTATGATGATCGATCTATAAGGGCCCATGTTCACCGTACTAGGGAGTTGCTTTCCCTTTCTAATCTCCATGCTTCACTATCAACATCGCTCGCCCTACAGAATGAGACATCACAAAATAAAGCTGCAAATTCAGGAGGTATGGGATAACTCTGTTGCTATAATCTGTTACTTGATAATTCAGGAAGATATGGGATAGTTACGAGACTTCTGCATTCCTGGAATATCAGATACCTTGAAACCTGAAGTTCCTGAGCTTGATGGGCTTGGTTATATGGAGGACATCTCTGGTTCATTGGGTAATTTGTTGTCGTCCCCATTGAAGGATATTAAATGCGTAGAGAGCGTAGTGTTTTCATCCTTCAATCCTCCTCCAAGCTACAGAAGGTATCCCAAGATGCATCCTCAGTTAATAAAATTTCATTGGCTTGCTTAGTTTATTATATGAATGAGGCTGGCTGTTCTGTGGTTGCTTGTAGGCTTCTTGGAGATTTGATTTATTTGGATGTGATCACTCTTGAGGGTAATAAATTTTGTATCACGGGAAGTACAAAAATGTTTTATGTCAACTCAAGCTCAGCAAACACTCTTGACCCAAGGCAAAGTAAAGCTACTTTTGAAGCAACAACTCTTGTTGCTCTCTTACAAAAGATTAGCCCTAAGTTCAAAAAAGGTAATGAAATGTGATAATTTTAGGACTTAAATTTATGACAAGTTTGCTTTGAAACCCAAAACTTGATCTTTTGTCGAATTTTGTAGCTTTCCGAGAAGTATTGGAGGGTAGAGCTGCTGCCCATCCTTTTGAAAATGTGCAATCTTTGTTGCCACCTAATTCTTGGCTTGGGTTATACCCTATTCCTGGTGAGCTTAGCCTCTGACATTTTGTTTCATCAGCATTAGTTTTCAACTCTCGTTGTAGTATTTTCTTTATATGGTTTGATGATATTGTTATGTATTTTTCTTATGTGTTTAGAGATGTGTTGGGTTCTATTAACACATGGCCATGTAGTTTTTGTTAGTATAGTTCATCTTAAATTGACTTGATTGAAATGCTGTCATGTTCTTTGTACTGTACCTAGTTTCTAAATGTGACCTTTCTTATTCTTTTTCTTTTCTCTTTCCTCTCATTCAGTGTATCTGAACTTCCAATATCCTTATAAACATGAGAACCCAAGAGAGGGGAATCAAACACTCTTAATTCATTTTCTATTATTCTGTCACTTGTCACACTTGATTATATTATCATTTGCATGCTTGATGCATGAAATTCGAGATTAAAGTTATAAATAACATATGGAAACACATTTTTTAAGCTTTTATTCTATCCTAGTAGCTTGGGTAAGGGTTATGGATCTGAAAATGTTGTGTTCATAAGGGATGGTTTAGGAAATCAGGTTGCTTCGAGTCAGCGGGATATTAATGCTAGCAAGAGCTATGCTAATTTTTACGGAGATGAGAATCTCATTAATGAGATGTAATAAAAAATGAATTTGTTAAAAGAAAAAGTTGTAGTAGCAAGTAATGAAAGTTAGAGTAAGACCAAAAAAGTTAAATTATTATCAAGGACTTAATCTAAGTAGAATTATTGGTGATCTCACCTCGAGTAGAGGATATGGTTAAATTATATGAGGGTGGGGTGCAAACCTTACTTTAAAAGCCATTTTTGTGAAGTTAAGTTAGGCTTAAAGTTCACTTTCAAGATGGTATTAGAGTGGACTTATTGTAGCAATATTTGTCAGGTCTATCATGTCATATGTTATCAGGCCTCCTTGCTCAATGTCCTTGGCGAGAGGGTGTGTGTTGGAGATCTTACATTGACTTAGATATGGTCAAATTATAATGTATAAGTAGAGTGCAAACCTTATTTTACCAAACCAATTTTGTGAGGTTGAATTAGACTTAAAATCTACTTTAGAAATTCTTCTTGAGACTTTTCTTGATGGAATATGAAGGAGTTAATTGACCTGTGCAGCTGTTGCTGCCTAGAGGGGAAGCTTTCATTTTGTTTGTTATGTCCTACTTGATTTGGAAGACAATTTTAAAATGTTATGGAATTGTAGGAGAACCTTATAATCATGTTCTTAATATCTGAATCTCAGACAATCAAACTGGATTGATGTGTTTGTAATCTGTGTTGGGATGTTGACAGACCACAGACGTGATGCAGCACGGGCTGAGAATTCTTTGACTCTTCTTTATGGTAATGAGCCAATTGGCATGCAAAGAGATTGGAATGAAGAGCTGCAATCCTGTAGAGAATTTCCTCATACAACACCACAGGAGAGGTGCCTTTATCTATCATTCATGGATTTGGAATTGGTTCTGTTCTTTAGTTTGGTGATGAGATATTATCATTGATTATTTATGTCTCTTGGGTGATTTGTTTATTGGTGTAGGATTTTGCGCGATAGGGCACTTTATAAAGTGACATCAGACTTTGTTGATGCAGCTATTAATGGTGCGATTGGAGTGATCAGTGGCTGCATCCCTCCAATAAACCCAACTGACCCTGAATGTTTTCACATGTAAGTGGATCTTTGAATCCTGAAACTTTATTTTATAGAAATTGTAAATAACTATTCTTGTATTCTAATATTTTATTATTTTAGGATGTTGAAAAGTAATGTCTAGATGAAGTTGCACATTACATTTTTTTTTTCTGCAGTTAGAAGAGAGGGAACATAATATACTGATTCCCGATCTATAAATATTTTACTTGTAAAAAACATTTTCATGATGTGGCTCTCATGTTGGTATACGATGCAATGTTATTTTTTGTTTATAAGGTGGTTTAGATTGTTGTTGTCGTAGATCATATACTTCTCATTCTAATTGTGCCCCTTTACACTCGTGTTTTATCTTGTATTTTGAAAGCCTTTTGGCTAATTGTCTTAATTTTGGTGATAGGTATGTACACAACAATATATTCTTTAGTTTTGCTATTGATGCGGATCTTGAGAAGCTGTCAAAGAAATGTGTGGATTCTAGTTCGAAAACTTGGAGCTCAGTCACTTTGCAAAGTTCTTCCGATAAAGCTTCCATTCCACTTCATGGAGAAAGTCAGGTTCCTAATGGGGGGAAAGATACTGGTTCAAACTCAGAAGATTTTAATGGCACAGAAACCATTCAAGATGTTTCTCCAGAAGCTCAGCTGGCTGAGAATGAGCAAGCCACGTATGCTTCTGCAAACAATGATTTGAAGGGCACAAAGGCTTACCAAGAAGCTGATGTTCCTGGACTTTATAATCTTGCTATGGCTATAATTGACTACCGGGGGCATAGAGTGGTAGCCCAGGTTTGTAATGAAGTTCAAATATATGTATGGCGGCGTATTTGACTTTGTCTAACATGAAAGTGTTGTTATAGTTTATATCAATTTGCGGTTTATGCTTGTCTTAAAAGGCAAGATATGAATCCATCCATTTTTTTGGATTTTTTTGTTCTAAAAATATTTTGAAGAAGTGCAACTTAGTGGAATAGATATTGTCAAAAGAGCTTCAAAATGGTGTGAAAACATGCTGAAATGTGTCAAGACTGTTATAAAACATGGAAGACTTTTAAATTTCTTATTTCTATCAGTGGTAGGATGAACATATGTTGTATACATTTATATTCATTATTTTCTATTCATTTCAACACAAATATATTTTGAATATTTTTTATAAGTGTCTCTTTACATTTTTTGAATATTGTAAACTGTGCAGGATAATTGCTTGTGATAACCAAATTACTTTCTGTTATAATAATTGCTTGTGATAACAAATTACTTTCTGCTATATTGATTATAAGTATTAGATTTGTACTTGAAATTTGCTTTAATTCAACTTTGAAATTTGAAACCTTGTGAATCCTTCTTCTCAAATTAAATTTTATATTGTGCTGCAGAGTGTATTACCCGGCATTCTTCAAGGGGACAAGTCAGACTCTCTCTTGTATGGCTCTGTTGACAATGGAAAGAAAATTTGCTGGAATGAAGATTTTCATTCTAAGGTAAGGAAGAAGGGTGTGGTCATTTAGTTAGGGTGTCTAATTTGAAACTTTGGGTGAAATTAAATTGTAAGAAAATTGGTTGCCAGCGTATTTTTTAAGTTGCATATCTGTAAAATAAGATTTTTTAATTCTCTTATTAGGGTGTTGGGATTTTTTAAAACTACATTATTTTATGCTATGATTTTGTTAATAGGTGTCAGAGGCTGCCAAACGCCTTCATTTGAAGGAACATTTAGTCCTTGATGGATCTGGAAATGTTTTCAAATTAGCTGCACCGGTTGAGTGCAAGGGCATTGTTGGTGGTGATGACAGGTGATTATTTGAGTTTGTTATTTTCAGTTCGTGTACTCTTTTATTGTTGACAACATGTCTGCTATGTTTTCAAAGGCATAAATTTTTTTTACTGCAGGACAATTTAAATTCTATTCACTTATTTTTTTCCTATGTGATTTCCAGTTATTAAATGCAAGTAGATTTAGGTTAACTGTTGCAACTTTCCTACTTTTTTTTTTTTTAAATTTGCTTTTTGTTTATAAAAGCACGTTGTGTACTGATACTTTGTTCTTTTTAAACCATATCAGACATTACCTTCTTGATTTATTGAGGGTAACTCCTCGTGATGCCAACTATACTGGGCCTGGTTCTCGGTTTTGTATCTTGAGGCCAGAACTAATTACTGCCTTTTGCCAGGTAAGCACAAAGGATGTTTAGGGTTTTTCTTGTGTTTTCAATTTTACATAGCTGACTGACTCTGTATTGGAACAGGCCCAAGCAGCAGAGACATTGAAACCTACTGAGGTGAATTCTCCAGAGGCTGTTAATTTGGCCACTGATTCCCAAAAGACAACTGATTCTGACCAGTTGGTGAATGATTCCCAAGATGTTGTAGATGCTGACAAGCCCGTAAGTGTTATGGCTGATTAATGTATACTAGTCCTTGACTAATTTATGCTGACATAATTTTTTTTATCTAAGCCAATGAAGTGAAATTTTTAATTTCAGAAATAAGTAAGGCAATTTTCTAACCATGCGACTATGTATAAATGTGAACATATATCCTTGTTTTAGTGCAACAAATAGCAATTCCCTCTATTGTAGTAAATAACACATGCAAAAGACTTGTTCGCAATATCTATTCTGGAACGAAAGTATTTAGTTTGAGTTTCATATTTAGTATTAGTAATTTGAGCTCTCACTTGATATGTCCTGTGTTTCTAATATGGAAGATTACTGTTGGAATGGAAATGCACAAGCATTCGTTTTGGTATTTTTGTTTGCTCCCTTTTAGTTCTGTTTCTTTATCTTATTCTCACGTGTGTTTTAAAAGGTTATCTGGGCATATATGACCCTAATCTTGACTATGATGAAAAATTGTTCTGCTTTTGTACTTAATTATTTGTATTGTTTATGGCTGATAGAAATATTGTCTTGGTACAGGACTCAAAGGAAGAAAAAACCGAGGATGTCAAAGAATTTGCTTCTGTGACTGTAAAAGCCTCTGATGGTAGTGAGGATATTGTTTTTAATCCTAATGTCTTCACTGAATTCAAACTTGCTGGGAGTCCCGAGGTTTTTTTATTCTCTTATTCTCCCTTTTCTATATCTAAATACAACTTTACTTTCCATATATGTAAACATTGTGTTTATCCACTTATTTCTCTATAGTGGTTGCTTGTGATGAAAACATTGCGACACTCTTGGCACAGTATTCTTATATTACACCTTTTTATCTCACCAGGAAATGGCGGCTGATGAAGACAATGTTAGAAAAGTTAGTCAATATCTTATTGATGTTGCACTTCCAAAGTTTATACAAGATCTATGTACACTTGAAGTTTCACCAATGGATGGCCAGACATTAACTGAAGCACTTCATGCTCATGGCATTAATGTTCGATATATTGGCAAAGTAAGCACCATGTTGTATTTTGGTCAAAAGTAATGTTGTAATTATTATTCAGTGTTGGTCTAGTGAATTACCTTTTATTTAAATATGATGGTGATTTGCTTATAGACTTTGATAATTCTTATATTGCTTCTAATTTCTCGTTTTTTCATTAAGGTGGCTGAAGGGACTAAACATCTACCTCATCTGTGGGATCTTTGCAACAATGAGATTGTTGTCAGATCTGCCAAGCATATTATCAAGGTGAGAAAAGCTATCTTACTTTAGCACTTCATTGTGGGGCAAACATTGCACCCTTTTCTTATAGAGAGCCTGTTTTTTAGGGTTTGATTTGCTATTTTTTAATGAAAATGGAAAGGAAGGGTCAAACCACTAATCCATTATTTAAGAAATATAACACTAAAAAGTTGTATTGTTTTTGTTGGACATCCCTTATTGACTAGATATATGGCCAAATGCCAAATTATAGTATATAAGTGGAGGTAAATCTTGACCATAGACACAAATTTTGTAAAGTTGAATTAAGCATAAATTTTCATTCTAAAATGATATCATGGTTGGTGTTAACAATTTCTGTTTAGTCTATTAGGCTACCCACTATCAGGTCACTATTGGATCACATGCAAATATTTGGTCCTATTATCGAGATATCCTGTTCCTTTTGTGATGATCTTACATCAACTAGAGGTATGATCAAGCTTATTTTCCTTGGTTTTCTATGCCAGGAATTAGTGATGTTTTTAGAGGGGCTGAACCTTGCCGTCACTGTCATGCGCTGAAAGTTAAATTTGTCCTCTGACCTTTTTTAAGTTAAATTTTAGGTTCATAATAGAATTTGTTAGCTATATTATCGGTTATTTGACTTAAAAGTGCTATCATCTAAATGTTTGTAATTGCCCTATTATGTGAATAATATATTCATTTCTAATTATTAATCACATATCTTATGTTTCATGATTAATGATTTATAAATTACCTTCTAATTCATGATTTGAATCCTTATTTGATAGCCACGATAGTAGCATGAGATTTATTGCCAACTGTATATTTGTACTAGATTTATTGACAGCTGTATTTGTAGTACTGATTGACTGTTCATGTCTTTTTTCAATTCATAAATGAATTATTTTTGCTTGATTACTTGAACATGCGAAACATCACATCAGAGTAGACAACATACCATAAAAACAAATTTAGTAAATCCACTTGCATTCATTAGTGATATTTGAGATTGTTTTTGTGATATTCAGGATTTATTGAGAGAGACAGAGGACCATGATCTTGCACCAGCTGTATCTCATTTCTTAAACTGCCTATTTGGAAGTTGTCAAGCTCCCAGTGGAAAAGGTACCGCCAATAGCACACAGTCCAAAAATCCTAAAAAGGTATGTTCTTTATGGTTGACTGTCAAGATAGCTACGACTTAATTTGGTAGTTATTCTATGCTTTTGACTTTGTTCTCATTTAGTGTAAAATGTTTTTTGTTTTAGTGTCTTATTATACAGGAACATGCTGGGCAACGGTCTCCAGGAAAACATTCCAAAGGGCAAGCTCGATGGAAAGGCAAGGCGTCATTAAGAAAGACTCAACCTTTATACACGAGTATAAGCTCCGAAGCACTTTGGTCGGACATTCAAGAATTTGCCTTGGTTAAGTACAAGGTATCAACTTTTTTCCTAAGCTAAATAGGTGTTTCGTATTCATTTAAAACAAGTCTGAAAGTACATACATTTTGTCATTTTAGCTGTTTTTAGTTGAGTGAGTCTTAGCCTTGGCACAAGAGTAAGGATGCAGGATTATGAGCTGTGACCTAGAGGTCCAGACCTCAAATCCTGTAAATATCTCGTATGTACATGCTGGGGGTAAGGCTGCGTACATATACCTTTTTAGTGTTCAGTTGATATATGGCGTGATTATATTTATTATATCTAGTTGTATGAATGGTACAATTTGACACACCGAATTCAACTATACCAGTTTCATTCCAAATTCAATTTTCTTGTACATGTAATCTAAACAACTTGTACATGGCAGCTGTTTTGCTATATATATTATATGTAATCTAAACAACTGTACCTCTTTATGCTTTATTATTTATGTCTGTTGATGTATATTTAAACTTCAAATCAATTTGCTGCAGTTTGAATTGCCAGAGGATGCAAGGTTGCGTGTTAAGAAAATTTCTGTTATACGAAATCTTTGTCTTAAGGTAAGCACAAGATCGTGTTATGAGTTTGTGCTGTAAATAGTTGTTAGTTTCCTGGCTTTTTTAATTTTAGAGAGTTACAAAAAACTTTTTAATTTTAGAGAGTTAAAAAAAACCAAGTTAGTACCAACTGGTTGAGGTTTTATATGATATAAAATAGTCTCATTACCATTCTCCAACAATAATAAAGGGTTTAATGCAGATTTGCTTTAGAATCTATTGGTGTTATGTTGGTTTTTAGTGCTTTTCTGCTATTAACTTCTTCAATTTTTTGTTCTAGTTAAAATTCTAAAATTCTGAATCTTGATGGGCTTTACCATTTTTGATTTTCAGGTCGGTACAACAGTTGCAGCTCGTAAATATGATCTTAGTTCTGCAACACCCTTCCAAACATCCGATGTCTTGGATATCCGTCCAGTGGTCAAGCATTCAGTTCCTTCTTGTTCGGAAGCCAAGGAACTTGTGGAAACTGGAAAACATCAATTGGCTGAGGTATATGCCATTCTTGGTATTTTATTTCACCATAACAGGAATTAATGTATACATTTTAATCTATTTGGGAACTCGCCTCTAACTAAGTGGTTCGCGTAATTTGGTTTGCATAATTTGTAGCAGATCTCGGTCACTAAAAGGGATCAGATATTTCCTTTGTTTTTGGATTTTAAGATAGATTTTACTTGGGTGAGGTGGTGTTAAGGTTAATAGAAACCATAAAATTATTAATAGTGGAGGCTTGATTTTTTATCTATATATTTATTTTCATTTTCTCAACTGAATGGGTTAAACATATATTTTATTACAGGGTATGCTTAGTGAAGCCTACACTTTATTCTCTGAGGCATTCTCAATTCTACAACAGGTATGAAATTCTGTATTTGTTTATTTTTCTTGCATGAGTTGTGCCTAAAATAATAGTTGATGAATGGTTTCAGGTTACTGGTCCCATGCATCGGGAAGTTGCTAATTGCTGTCGGTATGTTTAATATTTATTTCTACCATTTTGTAGTTTTTTTATTTAAATTCCAATATTAATGATATGGCATGCTGTGCTAATTTGGAAATGTGAACTGAGTTCATGATATATCTGTTGTCACTAAATTCAAGATTTATATCCTGTGTTAGTAAATTTCTGCTTCTCAAGTTTCAGCTGAATTACTTTTGTATTTCAGATATCTTGCCATGGTTTTGTATCATGCTGGAGATATGGCCGGGGCTATTATGCAACAACACAAAGAACTAATTATAAATGAACGTTGTCTTGGTCTAGATCATCCTGACACTGCTCACAGGCATTCCTATTCTATTAGATCTTCCTTGTTATTTCCAATAATATCTTATGGTTGTATAGTGGAATGTTAAAAATTAGATTGGATTGGGACTGAGTCATTCAAATTTCTAATTAGTGTCAACTATTTTTGAACAAACAAGTTCAGGTTATTTTCAATGTATTTACTTTTGTTTCATATTGAACTATTGCAGTTACGGAAACATGGCTCTGTTTTACCACGGACTTAATCAGACAGAATTAGCCCTTCGCCATATGTCCCGGGCTTTGCTATTATTAAGTTTGTCATCAGGACCAGATCATCCGGATGTTGCAGCAACATACATCAATGTTGCAATGATGTATCAGGATATTGGAAAGATGAACACAGCTCTTCGTTATCTGCAAGAAGCTTTAAAGAAGAATGAAAGGCTTCTTGGCGAGGAACATATTCAAACTGCTGTTTGTTATCATGCTCTTGCCATTGCATTTAATTGTATGGGTGCTTTCAAGCTCTCTCATCAGGTAAGTGTTTTGGGATGGTAAAGTTGGCAGTTAGTATGAGTTGTTAACTGATTTCAAGCTCTTTTATGTTTGGCAGCATGAGAGGAAAACATATGATATTCTTGTCAAACAACTTGGTGAAGATGATTCAAGGACACGAGATTCGCAAAATTGGATGAACACATTCAGGATGCGAGAGTTGCAGGTATCTGTATGCAACCTTTAACGGAATTATACATTTCTAGATGGCATCAATTTGCACGCTTATTTCTAAAGAAAGACTTATTCATAACAAGGGGAATTAGATAATATTTTCACAGCAAATTGGGTAATAAACATGTAAGGCGAGAAAATTGATGAATATAGCATTTTGGGTCTGAGTATAAGATAGAGATGTTTGGAAATGACAATGGTTGACTGCAGGAACACTCCACTAAGGAGAGTATTGGACTACTAGATTAGATGAGTTGAGGTGTTTATGAATGTTAGCACACATATCTAGATCATTATATCTAGATCATTATGTATTCATTGCCATTATTATATTTTGTGTACGAATGCAGTCTCTAATTCTGTATTAGCAAATGGTTGTTTGATAGCAGTTTTAGTGTAACATTTTCACAACTTGTTTTAACAGATGAATGCCCAAAAACAGAAGGGTCAAGCTCTGAATGCAGCTTCGGCTCAGAAGGCTATTGATATCCTGAAGGTACGTTGTTTTTTGTATGCAATATAATCAGATAGTATCTATGGCTAATTCGAGAGTATCTTGTAAATTCAGCCTATTCTAACATTGATATACCATATTTTTTTAATATCTCAACCCTATAATGCTAGAGATTTGTTCAAATTGATTTCTTCTTTATATCCCTTTGTCATTTGGACAGTGTTGTAATTCCTATCGTTGAAAAATGATTTTGTACTGTCACAGGCACACCCTGATCTGATTCATGCATTCCAAGCTGCTGCAGTTGCTGGGGGATCTGGAAGTGCAGGTGCGTCTGCAAACAAATCCCTCAATGCTGCAATAATGGGTGAGGCCCTCCCAAGAGGAAGGGGAATTGATGAAAGGGCTGCACGTGCAGCTGCTGAAGTCAGGAAGAAGGCTGCAGCAAGGGGTCTGTTAGTGCGTCCCCATGGTGTACCAGTCCAAGCCTTGCCACCCCTAACCCAACTTCTGAATATTATAAACTCAGGTGCAACTCCAGACGCGGTTGATAATGGGAATGTAGATGGGAAGGTTGATAATGGGAATGTAGATGGAGCAAAAGAGGAAACAAATGACATTCCTTCAAGTGATTCAACCAATGTCAAGAAAGGTCAAAGTCAAGAGCAGGCTCCAGTTGGATTAGGCAAGGGATTGTCGTCATTGGATGCCAAGAAACAGAAAGCGAAACCAAAAGCTGGAGCTTGAAATTTTGAACTTATAAGCTCTGGTAGTTGGCAGAGTGGTAGCTTTATTTCAGATCAATATTCTTTTTGAGATGGTTGGGTTAACCAGGTACTTTGCTCAGTTTTTCTTTGAAGAGTGCTTTAGCGGTAAGAAGTGATTTTGATTTTTGGCCTTTGTTCCCTAGGTTTGGTAGATTTAAACATCCAGAATGTGATTGCGCTCAGTACATTGTTAATTTTTTCTTCCAGCGATTACTGATAATTTTCAGTTAACTATATATTCTGGGATGCAGGTAAGAATAGAAAGTGAATCCTGTATCTGTGACAAATTTGTTTTACTGCTGATTAAGCAAATTAAATGCATAATCTACATTGTAGAAAATTTTGCTGCAACTCTTGTATGACATTATCTGTAATAATATGTTGGCAATTCTTTGTGAATTGCTTGATCTAAATGTAAGATCAATATTTGTAATGTTACTCTTATAATTTTTATTAGGCTCGTGGCCGTTTAAATTAAAATATTTTTTGAGGATTAAAATACCATGTTAGATAATTGTAATCTTGGTATTAATATTAAAAATTTGGTAAGACATTACCAAATTTATTTGCTAGGATGGATGGTTTCAAGATTTTCAAAGTAATTTAGTAGTGTGATTTTGTACTCGAATTTTGGTAACTCTTTATGCTCATAGTCCTCTTTTCTATTATTGTGTTAGCTGTACATAGTTATTTATTAGGCTCGGTTTCCATCATGGATTTGAACCGATCTTTAAACTCATAATTTAGGAATATTCATAAATTTGGGAAATTGGCTCATTGTCATAAACCTTATGGGTAGATAAACTAGAATCATTTTTTATCAACTCAGGTATATTCGAAGAAAACATAAAGATGTGTTTTGATCATGGTATAGAAATTGACGTAACAAGTTAAAATAAAAAAATTAAATTGGGAAAAGAAAAAATATGGATAACAAGTCACCTTAAATGCAATGATGAGTCACCGGTCATAAAAAGTCTCACTAAGATAAGAATAAGCAGAGAGGCTCTTCAAGATATCCAAAATTTCATTCAATATTTAAGTGTGCTTTGCATATAAGAGACCAACTCATAAGTTTAGAATAGAGGTTGAAGAAGTTTTGTAAGATGGGTAAAGAAAAAAACTAACTCAATCAAGATGTGTTACTTAGGTGAACACCTCATCCAAAATAAGTGGTATGTTAGGTGCTTTACATATAATTTACATTTCTATCAGTTTCTCTCTTCAACATTTTTGCCATGACTCGGTTAATAACTTTTCCTTGCATTATTTAGCCTAAATACACATTGCAACCTATAAAACATAGTGTTGAAGTAGAAATAAACATTGCCTAATAATGAAAACATTTTTTCCCTGTGAGTATTCTTGTTTAACTGTAATCCGGTTAAACCTATAAAAAAAAAACTAAGAACTTTGTATTTAAATTCTTTATTTATAAGTTTGTCATAACTCAAAAATAAATAAATAAATAAATTAAAATACTATTTAATAAAGTCTTTAGTTAAACTATTGATCTTAAAGTAATTCAATTCTTTAAATATAAAATATTATTGATAACCTTATTGGACTAATTATTATTTTCATTATTAATTTTAAACTAACTATGATTATCAATAAAAACTAAAAGATAATAAAAGTTGAAATAGTTTTTTTCAGATTAATTAAAACTAACAAAGTCATACCTCAAACACATTTAAGTTTAATAATAATAATAATTTATGTTTATCTAAACCGATCAATTTATTATGCTTTAAAGACTTTTAAAAACCATTTAGAGTTTACCTTCAATTGTATAGACTTTCGTATAAGTCTTACCTTCTGTGGGTGAAAAAATTCTGCTTTATGTCCTTCACTTAAGTCAACATTTCATTCCAATCAAATATCTTTTTCAAAACATTAAAACTTTCTATTTTTGAAAAATATAAAGTAAAATCCAAATGTATTTGAGAAATAATGTTATTCTTTCACCTTTTTATATTATTATTATTATTAGAAAAAATTATTTATATCTCTCAAAGTTTCTGTTACATAAATGTTAATTGAATTATATGTTTTTTTTTTATTTCTTATCATTCTATAAGGATACAAATAGTATAAATACTTTTAACATAATGCCATATCATTGTTCGAAATCTTAATTATGTAAAATAAATTAAGATTTTTTTTTCTAAATAACCGATTTCAACTGTTAGAAACTATTATGACAGCTTATTCAAATGTCCGTATATCATAATTTAATCTAATTAGAATGTAATAAAGGTCTTCAATGTGCTAAGTCAGATAATATTTTTTTATAATAATTATTTTAAAAATATACTTATAATTTATAATTAGTATATGTTGTAAAACAATGCAATAATAACACATAAAAAATCAAATTCTTAAAATAAATTAGCAGTTTTTCAATCAGAAACATTAGAAGACTTAGAGTTTTTAGCAAGACATCACAAACAAGACTGTTCAAATTGAAAATGTTTTTACTAATTATTTTTTGAGTAATTATTGCCTAAGATATATTCCAGTATAATTGCCTAATCCTTATTAATTTGAAAAATGAAAGAAAGTGTAAGTTGAAATAATATGTTTGGATTCAACCACATAGTGTATTATTATGTTTTTTCTTAATAGTGTTTCATTAAGTTTCAAGTTTTATATTGTTTTGAATGGATTGTACATCTTAGATCTGCAACTTGAAATTGGCAGTGTATTTTATATTAGAAGATCATAATTGCTAGTTTCAAAATCAATCTTCATATAGAATTCAGTATTAAACTTTGTATTGAAGTTTCTGTTACATAAAAATGAAGAGGTGCAACATTTCTGCCAAACATGCTAGGACTTTATGTTCTAAATCAAACTATTAAGGGGAAAAGAAATGAAAATCAAAATTGAAAAATATTGACCTGGATCTAAACTCACACCAGGTAAATGTCAGCATTATTTTATATAATTACAATGGCTAACTTTGGCACACTAAAAAATCCTTCATAATTTTGCTATCTACAGCTAAATAAATCAGACACAAGTTCTAGAGGAATGCTTCTCATTACTTGTACATTTGCACTTTGCCTTACAATCTGAGAGGACCTGCATGAAGAGAATCAAATTTAGTTAGACAATGTAAGTTTGGTGGAGTTTAATGTGTTTATTACTCTCTTAAGGATTTATGGAAAGATTTGTCATTCTCTAATACCTTAACTTGTTGCCGAAGGTCCTTAATGTACTCAACTGCCAAATCTAACATATCTGCTGTGCTTGTTTGCTGCCATGTGAAAGAAGTGTCTAAGTTAACATCAATTTTCAAAGAGGAAGTGAAATAGCATCAATATGTGATAATCTTGTTAGAGTTAAATTACCTTTTCTGATTTTGGGAAAAGGTCTTGCAATTTCTTGATTCTTTCACTAATTCTTGTTCTTCTTACCTATAACAAATAAGAAACAGCTAAGTTGCATGGTCTTATTAATATGAAAAGTGACAAAATGACTAGAGATTTATAACTGCTAGAAGTTATAGAATTTTACCCTCTCTGCAATGCTTCTTGGGTGAGTGGCATAGCCTCTTTTGGCTCGAATTTTACAAGGAACAGAACCTTGAATGTCAAGAAACTTCTGTATGGAGGACATCTTAGTAGAAGAGCTAGGTAGGCTCAAATGGTGGGTCAAACCAAGATTTTGATAGCCAAAATCTGATTCCTGATGATGATGATGACAACAGTATTCAGTGATCAACAGTGGAAAAAAGTTCAAAGTTCAATTGGTTGAAAGTATATTCACAAACTTTGTTATGTACCTGAGATTCCAAACCATTTGAAGAGGAAAACATGATTTCATCATCACTTTCTGTTTTGGGGGCATTGAATGAAGAACTTTCCCAGATTTCACTGGTGAAGCTAGGTATGCAGAACTTTGAGTTACCATCTTCATCAACTAGGATCCTACTTTGGTCACAGTTTTCTTCAAGGCTTTCATTTCCATTTTCAGCAATTTGTGGCATCTGTTTGAGGCATGAAGATGGCCTAGATGAGAAAGCAAGAGAACTACTCAAACCACTAGTTGATGCAGTAGTAGCCTGTCCATTTGATACATCATTGCCTTTAAAGGCACCTACTTCTCTCAATGCTGCAAGATCTACAACAAATAGAAAAGTATTCATGATTCATAACACTAAAACTAATGTCTTGTTTGATATCATGCAACTGCTTATGCATATATGTGTATACATGGAACATATTTAATGTGGTAAGAGAAGTCAATTTTGACAATACAACCATACACAATGATTTACTTTATTCTCTTCTTGGCTGTTTAATTTGATTTTATGATTAAGATTATAATTAGGAACAAAAACAAGAGAAAATGCATACCATTTTCAATGGAGAAAAATCCAGCAGGAGAGCTCTTTTGCCTGAAGAGATTGGAGCAATTCCTGGCACCCAATTTAGACTGAATAGTGTTCTCTGAGGCCATGGAGTTGAGCACACCAAAAGCATTGGCAGAAGCACTGGAAGAACCATTTGGCAAGCCTTGAATTTGCTGTGATTGGTAAATTAACTGAGAGCCACCATAAGAATATTCATTCTGTTGTGGTGGTCCTTGTGGAACAGATTCCCCTATTTCCTGCTTTACAGGCTTGCTTCCAAATTCTTGCAAAGCTTCTGAATTGCTCCATCCATTGTTGGATGGCAGCAATCTGGACAGCATGGTGTCCATTTCTGAACTTGTGGATGGAGGATAATGCTGATGAATCTCACTTGTGAAAGATTCCTCGTTGAAACAATCATGCATATTGTTGTCAATTAGGCTTGCCAGCAATGAGCTTGGAGCAGAACAGTACCTCAATAGTCCAGAATTGGGTTGGTTACAGTATTGTTGTGGATGTCCAATACTTGAATCCATTTCTTGGTTTTTCCTTAGCTGATGCTCCACATCTGAGTACTTGAGAACAGGACTATACATAACACTCATCTTTCCAATCACCTGAAAATCACTGAAGAAAGAACATGATCATCTATAATTGCTATAGCTAGCTAAGAAACTTTTCAAGCCATGGTGGTATCTTAATATCAATAATACCTCAGTGAGGCTAATATGTCAAAAAATTATGCTTCCAAAGGGAAATTCTCACTACATGCTCAACCATTTTCAAGAGCTAACATCTACCAATAGTTAAAACTGAGAAATTTTCAAGACACAACTTTTCAGCTGAGAAATTTTCTTGAATCATGTTCCTACTGCAATCAAAGTAGTTTTTGGGACTAGAAAGGCAAGAAAAACTTGAAAAACAATAAAGGGCATACATCAAATTTTGCAGATTCAAAGGGTCCTTCTTCAGCTCCTTGAGTCTGGCTATGAACTCAAAAGCATACACAGGAACACAGATGAGAAGAGAAAGAAAGTAAAGAATTGTTGTTGTGAGAGTAGAAAACGAAGATTATTGTTTTGTCTTGCACCTGTGACATATTTATGCAGTTTCTTGTAGTAACCACCCTCATGATTCCACAATATAACGATTATACCTTGATGACACAAGGGGGTCCATTGCAACCATGATTTTTCATTCTCTTGCCGTTGACCACTAAACTCCCTGAACAAGAAATAATCAAAATCTCTCATGGCATAATTACGTAATTTTTTATCATTAGACTTTCGAATTTCATAAAATTAAACAAAGCAAAGACATTTAAGTACTGATTTAGAGAAGCATGCAGTGTCACGTCACTTTTATGTATCTTTTGGTTACTTGTACTTAAGCTTTTTAGACAAATAAAAAACTTGAAGACATAGCAACTTGCTAATAGATGAAAAAATTTGAAAATGTGATTAGCGATGATGATTTGCTTAAGGATCAAGCGACCTTTGTGTAAGCATTAGAGAAATTGTGTGGTTGGTGTTCTTTGGTTGCAGCAAAGGACACCAGCTTTTACTTTACATAATAATTCTCATGTTTATGCATTATCCTTAAACACTTTATTATTTATTTCATAATGGTCCTTTTCGTGAAGAACTCATCACAGATTACCACAGAAAGTTGCTTTTCAAAGAGGTTGGTTATCCTAAAAAAGATATTATTCTATGGATTGGGCAAGAAATTATTTGTGGGTCATACCTTGATTAGAAAAATAATATTCATTGAAATTACTGGTCAAAGGGAAAAATTGCAGGGGTTTTGTTTTGGAAAACTATGGGTTGTATAGTAGCTTGTATTCAGATTGAAGACATTATTAAGATTTTTTTTTATATATAAATATGGACAAAGAAACATGACCTCTTTATTACATCCTAGAATTTAGAAAGCAAAGAAAAGATTCCAAGTCGTTGATCCTTTACCTTGTCCCTTTATTTAATTAAAGCTTTTCTCTTAGAAATAAAAATATAATAAAGTTTTTTCATTCTATAAAATAATTAGAAATTTGTTTTAC
>Ga0123340_1000365_pt1 | contig 27985 bp, 20 predicted proteins | sample SirMexnodulemix_FD_89961 | JGI IMG/M metagenome (GOLD analysis project Ga0123340, IMG submission 89961) | Root nodule microbial communities of legume samples collected from Mexico - Siratro Mexico nodule mix | ecosystem: Host-associated > Plants > Roots > Nodule | place: Mexico: Nepantla...
AATAAAAAAATAAAAAATATATATATATATATATATATATAATTGCTAAAAAAAAAATAGGAGGACAATAAACAGTCAGTCAAGTGATGAAGCAACATGGATGATTAACACATGACTACAAAATTACATAATAAACAACCTTAAAAAAATCACAAAGGATCATATCGACAATTGAAGGCACTTTTTGATGGCTTCATGTTGGCAAGTGGACAACAACAATAATCCTCCAACTTTAGAGGAGCAATCATAAATAGTGTATTTTATTACTAACAATATTTTTTTTTACATATTTTTAAATTATTATTTCTCAAAAATTCAAACAAAAGCTACATTCTCTCATCTATCACAATCCATTATTGTTCATCAAATTTTCATATTTTATAAAAAATATATTAATAAAGTGCATAAGGAAAAATAAATCCTGGCACCAGCTATTTAAATTTGAATTTAATTAAAATTCAGAAAAATATATATATGATGGTACACGAAGATGGTTGTGATGCTATTATTCATTCATCACTTGTAAACAATCTTTCTCCCGCGATTGAAGGTTGTTTTTGGTCTCTCTCTATTCGATCTTCCTCTGTCTCGTCGTTCCCGATTCTAGGGTTTCCGTTCTGATAACGATTTCTCCAATTCGATTTGGGGCACATCACTAGGGTTTCTGCGCTGCCAGATCCGTTTTCGGATTTCCGCTTTATCGATTCCCAGTCATTTATTCAGAAATTCAACATGTTTTGGCGGATGGCTGGTCTGTCCACGGCGTCGCCGGTGAGTTCCCCGCACTGTCATTTTTCGATTCTTGGCGCAAGCTGTGCCGACACTGATTCATGTGTGTTTGTGGTGGTTTCGGTTCTTTCCTTGATGCGGTGTTTGCTTGGATTTGATTTTCGGTCCGTTTCTCGGGAAGTGTGACTATGTGGAGCGTTATTGTCTTTAATTTACTCTTCGGTGATGCCAGTGTCTTTTTTCTCTAATTTGTTTAATCAATCGGATGTTTTGAATAATTGAATTGGTTCATGTAACTGTGTACCTGATTGTGAAGCGATGGCTTGCGATGTCTGGCCAGTTTGTAGTTAGTGCCACATCAGGTCGAGGACACTGGGGTAGTGTCTGTATTTAAGAAATTTGAAAGTGATATATGAAGATCGATAACAGGAGTGTGCGTGACTGATTAATGTAGTAATGAGGAGGAATTAGGAATTTTGTTGTCTGTGTATATATTGAATGAAACTAATGTTTCCTGTTTTTACGTGGCCTGTGGTGGTCACAAATATCAGTTATCTTAAAATAGGATAAAGATGAGGAACTGCCATTTATTGTCGAAGTATTTGATTTTAGCAATGATGTGTATATCTTTTTAGTTGTACAGAAATGCCCACATTTTTATGCTGTTTATTTCTCCTTTTGTGAAATAGTTTTGTGTTCTTGACCTTGGTTTGGTGTTATATGCATTGTTTCTGGACAGTTATTTTTGTTTTTTTCTCATAATGGATATGTGAATATTTTGGAGGGCTTGTTGTCGTTGCTTTTATTTGTATTATTTGTTGTTAGGAGGATTTCTTATTGTCTGCTGGAATTTGTTAGAAGGCATTGTACCACTGCTCACAAGTAACTTGAACATTGTAACATCTTCTTTGATATTAGTGTTGACTAAGTTATGCCTTCTTTCTCTTCCTTCCCTCCTATCAGTAAATTATCAATGTGAGGATTTTTATTTATTTTTTGTAAAATTAAGTTTAGTAGAAAAAGAGCCTGAGTAGTAACATCTGTAAACACTATATCATCCAAAATGGAAAAGAGAAGCATATTAGAGAACAAAAAGAAGCAAGAAAGAAAATGAATATGCCCAATTCTTATGCTTACATGTGAGTGTGTCCGTTGTGATGGTTTTGAAAGGCTTGAAACCAATATTTTTTGCTTGCTTCTTGGGGGCTAGAATAGATTTATTTGATTTAATTTTAGTAATATAGGTGCCTATTGGTATGGTGTTTTTACTATTTATTTGGTGTATTATATTGCAGGTGGAGACCATTTTGGATAGGGATAATTTTACTTTGGATGAACTACTTGATGAGGACGAAATTATTCAGGAATGCAAAGCACTCAATAGTCGCCTTATAAAATTGTAATGCTCTTCTTTTCTTCTATTACCAACGGATTTCATATTTGAAATTATTGTAGTGTATTTTTTAGTGCACGCTTTGATAACTGTTGCACCCATTCTAATATTATGTTTGGCATAAAAGATACGAAAAATATTTCACTCTATAAGTACATTCAGCATCCAAAAGTATGTTCAGAACAGTATCCAAACATGCACCCGGTTGCTTTCCGTTTTCTGCTTTTGTTTTTCAGAAACTATCATTAAGAAGTGAATTATAATTTATTTATCAGAATCATAAAAACTGATTTATGAACGAGTACTTTTTGGCTTAATATTATTGTTTAAGGGTGAAGATGAGATCAAGTAATGTGCTTGAATTCACTAAAGCGAGCTCTACTCTGTTTTTTAACAATCTGGACTTGTGCCTCTACGTTTAATTAATTAGATTAGGAAACAAAATATGACTTTGATTTTCCATTTTATCCTAATTTTACTTTGATAATCTGATTCAGAACTTAAAAAATTATCAGCTTGGTGGTGATAACAAATAAGGATTAAGGGATATACTCGTTTTGCATGTCTTAATAGTTATTAGTGTGAAATAGCTAACCATGGAAATAATACTCATTTAGTTGCCTTTGTCTTAAAGTAAGTCTTGTTCAGGAATCAGGAGAGTGAAGAAAGGATGGAGAAATTCTTCTTATAGTATAACTCATACTAATGTTAAAAGTGTAGCCCTGTGCATGAGTTTTTCATCATAGTAAACGTATGAGAATCACTATCTGTTATTTTTGTAAGCAAAATAATTTCATTAGTAGAAATGTTTGGAAGTACAATTTTATAAATAAATGTCTTTTTGTTACCTGCATTTAATCATCATCATAATAATAATGTGAAATGTATAGCGTGAAATTATAGGGCTTTATGTTTAAGGAGAATAGAGGCCAAATACTCTGAAGTTAATGTTGATATGGTTATGTTGTATCACTAATACTTAAACATGAAGAGATAATTTTTTTAGTACTAAATCATAATCCTGGCTAAACAAGGAAGTAGAAAATGAAATATTAGGAAACATGGAAAATGAGGAAATAGGAAAACTAGTCCTAAGTAATACTTGAGAGAGAAAATATGGAAATAATGCTTATTGTTTCATCTCTTAGCTGATTATATATGTTTATATGGGTTCTTATATCAGAGATTTACAAAAAAGATATGAACAACCTACAATTGCTACCAATAGGTAATAGAAAAGATAAGTTAACCTATTCTAACAAGTTAACCTATTCAAACAAGTTAAACAATTCTGACACTCCTCCTCAAATTGGAGCATACAAATTGTATGTACCTACCAAGCAGGAGTATACAAATGGTATGTACCAAGCAGGAGTATACAAATTCTGATACTCTTCCGAAGACTTGTCAAAATAGTTGCAAGTTGATTATTGAAGCTGACAAATTTCGTGCAAATTTCCTTGGACAACAAATTCTCTCGAACAAAATGACAATTATATTCTATGTGTATAATTCTCACATGAAATACAGGACTGAAAGCAATGAAAATAACTGTCTAGTTATCACAATACACATTCATTTGATAAATTTCACTAAACTTCAGCTCTTGAAAGAATTGTTTTATCCACACAAGTTCACAAGTGAAGGATGCTATCGTCCTATACTCAACTTTGACACTAGATTGAATAATCACATTTTGTTTCTTGCTTTTATGGGAAACAATTTTGCCTTAAGTGAAAGCACTATACCCATTAGTGGAACAAATGTTTTTAGGAGATCTTGCCCAATCAACATCACAATACCCGATCATATGAGTATTTGCTTTATTTTCAAATAGTAGTTCTTGTGTTGGAGCCTTTTTTAGTTATCTGACAATGCGAAAAACGACATTTGAATTATTAAGATGAGCAGCCTGCGAAAAACAACATTTGAATGATTATGATGAGCAGCCTGCATTAACTGGTTAACCACTCCAACTACAAAAGATAAGGCAGGTCTAGTACGAGTGAGATAAATAAGTTTTTCAACGATTTTTCTATATCGTTTTAGGTTTGAGAAGGGCTCGCTCTGCATTGGAATTAATTTCTGATTTGGATCCATATACAATCAATCATACCTATTTCTTTTAAGATATCTAAGGCATATTTTATTTGAGAAATTAAATTCCTTTATGCAAATTGATGCATAGCTTGACACTAAATTTCTTCAAATTGATTCAAAACAATGTCTTTCTAGATTTAATTGAGTTTTTTGATACTTATAATTTTGTTATGTTAGTTTTAGTCCTTGTGTTGTCAATTTGTTCTTTTTAGTCCCCCCCAATTTACCACCTGGATGACATATGATTTTTCACCTAAATTACTTTATTAAGAATATAAATGAAATATGTTTTTATACTATTGTTCAATCACAAGTCATCATATTTGTAACTTCGTTAACTTTTACAGTTGTTATTTTAAAAGTCATCGAAGGGACTTTGATTCGCTAACTGTGCACAATTTTTTACACTAACATTGTGTCACAGTTACACGCTCCCATTAAACTGTGAGTGACATTGAATTTTTCCATTGATCACTGATTATACTCTTTAACGAATTTTCCAGGCAATATTCATTTTCACAAATAGTTTTGATGAAAAGCTGCTATAGTGACATCATATGTTATTGGCAAATTGAGGGGCTAAAATCAATGAATGGAAAAAGTAAGGACTAAAATTAATACAGAGGAGTAATACAAGCATGAAAGAAATTTTAATTGACCTTAGTTTTTAATAGACATTCCTTTTCCCACTGTGTTAAAGTTTAGACTTTTAGCGATTGCACATCATTCTTTGTTAATTGTTATAGGGCAAGGGTTGCCTCTTTGGTGCAGCTCTCAGTATCTTTCTCTTCTAAAAAATAAAATTGATTCATCTCTGATTTCTGAAGTATTTAAAAGATTAAGATAATTGGTTGCACACCTAATTTTCCCACTTCAGTTTAGTTGATGGTTGTCTGGAGTATCTTTTTGTGTGCTAGGTTTTAAATTATACGTTCCCTTGTCTTGGATACTGATAGCATAGTTGCGTTTGGGATCAATTATTCCCCTCCTTCTTTTCAATGTGATCTCTTATTGTGTGATTGTCTGACCACACTACCCTTTTAATTAATTTTGACTGAACAATGTTCAATGTTGTTTGTTGCAGTTTGTCTGCAAGAGCACAGGTTGAGCAACTGATACGATACATCATCGAAGAAGCTCCAGAGGAAGCTGAAAAGAAGCAATCTTTTAAGTACGATGACCAAAATGAAAATTGACTAAGTTCCTTTTTTACTGGATGTTTGCTGTGAAACCTTATTGCTATAATTTTTTAACAGGTTTCCCTTTATTGCTTGTGAGATTTTTACTTGTGAAGTTGATATCATACTCAAAACTCTTATAGAGGATGAGGAAGTAAGTCATCACATCTTTTAAATCCTTTTTGGTTAATATTTTTAAGTTGTGCTTACCTCATTCCTTTTTTGGCAGTTGATGAATTTGCTGTTCTCCTTTTTGGATCAAAATCACTCCCATAGTAACCTACTAGCAGGATATTTTAGCAAGGTACTCATTTATTGAATTTTGAAGCTTACTGCATGTTTAGTTAGGCAACAGAATTTCTTTCGGGTGGACACTGTCCCAAAAATAAGTCTGCTGACTAGAGAGTTAACTTTTGCCCTCTGACTCCAAAATTATTGACCTAAAAATTAATCCCGGTCGACTTGACCAGTCATTTCCTTTCCCATTGATATCAGGACTTAGCATTCAGTTTAATTTTCCTTCCTTCTATTTTTAATTTAAGTATTTGTTTTCAATTTCAAAGTTCGTTTTGCAAATAATCTTGACCATTGTATTTATTAAGTTCTTATGCTGCTAGGTAGTTGTATGCCTGTTGTTACGTAAGACAGTTCCGTTCATGCAATATGTTCAAGTAAGTCCACAACTTCTTTATTATTTTATTTAGACATATCCTTCTTACCATGCTGTATAGTTACACATTGAACTGTTGTGTAAAAATGATTATTGCAGATAATAATGCATTTCTGTAAAACACAAGTTGGTTGGTCTGAGGAACGAAAAGTTTTTTTTTTGTCATCTTCTTTTGATAACATTATATTATGATTATGTCATGAATCTGAAAAAAATAGAGGTGTGCTATTGCTTTATTAATTCATATTCCTCAAGTCTGTTAGTTATTTTGATTTAATAAGCCATCGATAACAAATACAGATTTGTATATGTAAGAAATTGTCCTCTCACACTCCTCTCTGATTCAGTAGCCAGCACCCACAATTAGCCTTTGTTTGGTTGAAGGAAAGAAATTGGGGGAGTGGAAGAGAAAAGAAAAGAATAGAAATAGGTTAGAAATGGGTGGAAAGTGAGGTCATATGTCATAATATATTTTTTACCATACTCAACCAAGTTTCCACAATCAACCAATTTGGTAAGCACAATGGAGTAGGCGTTCTGTCGAACTCCATGCTCCCTACTCAACCACGAACCTACACAACAACAACTATTCGTACTCCTGTTTTCTCCATGCACAATTGATTTTGTGATCATTTGCATCACTGTACACGAAATCATCCATCTCCAAAAATCATCACTTTTTATTACTTTTTTTTTTTTTTCTTATTCTTTCCTTTTTGTCTTCCTTGCAAGCTCTTCTGAACACTCCTCCTTCCACAATTCCCTCTATGCCTTTCTCTTCTCATTTTTCAAACTTCATTACCATGGGTCTACTTGAAATACTAGTGCAGTTTGGTAGAAAATCACTGGCAGCTCATCTTTGCCTCCTCTTCCCATATGCTACACGAAAAAAATGCAAGAAGCTGGGACTCACGTCCCTTTTTTCACAGTGCACTCCTTTTCACCTCATCCAAATCACCACCTCTCCATAGTATTCTTTCCCTTTCTTGATTCATCACACAATCTTCCCCACAACCAAACACAAGCTTAGAGAATATTATGAAGAAAAGGGAAAACATATAGTACAGACTCTCTTCTGAAGTCTCCTTACCATCCTTCTTAGTCACTTCTCATATATCTTTAAATCCTGTTTTCCTCCTCCCTCATCTTTCACCTAAATTCTCAATATCCTCCACAAATTCCTTGTTGATTTTCCCTCTATTTCCTAGCAGCATTGGCATTTGACTATCATAAGGAGAAAATGTAATGTTTCTAAAACAAATGGGACGTTTGTGTAGAATTAAAAAAAAAACTGAGGTGTTAGTATAATTCCATAAACCTTGGGGGTGGTTGTGTAATTTACTCTATTTTTATTGATGTGTTAGCATTCATTGGGTTGCACTCATCAGTTTGCTGATATGTTGTCCTTGTTTCTAACCAGGCTCACCAGGAAATTGTGAAGAAACTAGTTGACTTGATTGGAATCACATCTATCATGGAGGTTGGGTTTTTGACATTTTTTTTAATTGTTATACTAACCCATTAACATTGTCTTTGGTGCTGTAAGTTCAAATCTTTTGTTTTACTCGTATTTATTGCCCAGACTTGTGCATGGGAATTAGTGTTTTTAGATTTTAGAAATAAGTTACTTTCATTGGTTCGAATTTCTATTCCTCTGTGTGCATGTCTTTTTGTATATTCGTAGTTTTATTGGTAATTTTTCTTCTAATAACAGGTTTTGATACGCTTGATTGGTGCTGATGAACATATGTATGTAAGCAATGTGAATGCAATGCAGTGGATTGAAGATACTAATGTGCTTGAGATGATTGTGGATAAATTCAGTTCTTCAGTAAGTATCATCAGTTTTCTGAAGTCTACAGTGGAGGATTTGGACATGTTATTATTTCTAAATCTAAATGTGTTACGGGGTTTGGATGAATTAAATTACTAGGTAATTTTTTTTTTTAAGTTGATATTTGAGGTCAATAAGTGAATTAAATATGTGCACATTGATGCTATACAATTTTCTATGATCATATGGAACACATGATCTTTAAGTTTTATTTGTCACTGTCTTTTCTTATTACTTTAATAATAAAACATGGTGCCTCATTTGACTTGTATTAACCATTTTAATTTCGGAGTGATGGAGTTCTACCTGTATCATGTTCTTTTCCGTGTGGTATTATTTTCTTCCATAGTTGGCAATAGCACATATAATGGTGCTGTTGCTGAATTATGTTGTTAAGTGGTTGGAACATGCTTTAATGGTTGTACAATAGCCAGGCACAGTGGCGGAGCTTGATTGAAAAATTTTGGGAGAGTCAAAAGCTTGAAATAGAATTTTGGGGAGCCAAAATATAAAAATTTAGAGAGAAAAGTATGGGGGGGAGCCATGGTCTCTTTTGGCCCCTTAAAAGATCCGCCACTAGCCAGACAAAATCCTGGAAAATTGCAGCTGGATTGAGTCAGTGGTGTTGAAGTGTGTTGGAAAAGTGTACTTTAATGATGAAAGAACCTCATAGCGGGGGGTTAGTTAAGGATTTTTTTTCCTCTCCTTTGAATCAGAATTGAAACTTACTCTTGCAGTCACTTGTACGCTCTTTGTTATGTGGTGAGCATGACCCAATTCAACCTGCTAGACCCGATGTATTTTTTAAAGATGAGGTTAGATTGTGTTTCTAGCCATTTCCACATGGTTTAGTCGGAAGATTCTCTTGAAGTTCCAAGTTTTTTTGAATAATTGTATATTAGTAATAACCTTTTTATTTAATATTGAATATTTTGTATAACATGATATTATATTTATAGGTTAGGATTCTTTACACCAGATGAAAAAGTTATTTAAATTACACCTTCCATAACATTTTATGGATCACAAATTTAATCAATCCAACTGTTGAATATGATTATACATTAAAATGAAGTGATGTAATAAACTTCCAAATATCTTTAAAATTGTGTGAAGGTTTGGATACATGATCTAATTAAAAAGAATGTGAAATTCAATAGTTGGATAGATTAAAACTGCATTCTATAAAAATTATTGAAAGTGTGTTTTACTAACCCTTATAATTAATGTAAATAGATCCTAGCCCTATATTTATTATCGATTTATTATTTTAAAATGTAGCTTAATGTAAGTTTTATAATTATTTTGTTCGATTGTTTAAATATATGTAATGTTAAAATTTATATATTGTATAACAGAGTCGGGTTAACCCAGTATTACCTCACTTATTTAGGGTCTATATATTAGGTTGGGTTTGGGTTGAATAAATGGTTTGGTCACAATTTTGGGTTTGGTTGGGTTGGAAAAAGGGTGAACCCGCCCCAACCCAACCCATGCTCAACCCTAAGTATCCACCCTGCTCGGGCAACAGTTCTGCCATTTCACTGCTTTTTCTGCCTAGCTGTGATAATTGTTCGCCCCCAACGTCTGCAGCCTCTTCTCTCCGTAGTTTGTTAACGTCCCTGAGATCTGTTAGGCAATTTTTCTGGCAAAATTGTCTGTTTCTAGCTGACATTGACCTTTGCTGCCTAGTGTTTTTCTTTTTTGTACCCTCCTTAATAATCATTCTTATTCTAATAGTTACAACAGCGGCCATCCTGCTCCCCTCTAGCCCCCAATGGCATTTAGTGGGTTGGCCACCTCAAACCATTATTTGGGTATGTTAAACTTTTGTTTATAACTATTACTTGAGGAATAACGGAATTTTATAAAAATGTTGAATCGAGGCCTAATGACATATTTACTTGCATTACTATTACAAATATATAGAACATAATTACATCAGAAAGTCACCCAACTTAACTATGAAAGCCCACAAAGTATTTAGGTTAAGAGCAAGCAATCATGTAGATTAAATTCAAAATATATTTGTGATACATTTAGATTGTTGTTTTTTTTTGCTTGGATTATTTCATAATGTTTGCTGTTTGAGTTTTAGAACAAATAATACAATGGCAATTTCTTTTTCACTTAGGCGGTTTTGTTTTTCCTGCACATAAGGATATGTATGGCTTATACTACACCTTTCTCTGACGAAACATCCTTAAACCCCTAATGACCTATAAAGACGAATACAGTAATCATGGACAATAAATAGAATACGGATAATGTTTATAAACCGAATTCTCTTTATTACGAAGACCGGCCAACATGTTCTTATTGATTATATATCCTTTTGGTTTGGCTTTTACAGGATTCTCCAGAAGTACATTCTAATGCAGCAGAAACTCTCTGTGCTATTACACGATTTGCTCCTGCAGGGCTTTCTGCAAAAATCTCCAGTCCTAGGTAGATTTGTTTGAGGACTTGCCTTTTGTTATTGGTGCAATCCTAGATTAGTTTTCATCACTTGGAAGTTTATGCATCTTTTTCTTTAACCAACATTTTTCATTGAATATCTGCAGCTTTATAGGAAGATTATTCCGTCACGCCCTGGAAGTCTCTCGGCCAAAATCTGTTCTTGTAAACTCCTTATCTGTATGCATATCTTTGTTAGACCCCAAGAGACATACTTTTGGAGCTTATTATACATATAACCGCCAAATGACTAATGGATCTACCGTAACTGCAAATCCCGAGACTGTTGAAGGCATGCTAGAAAGCCTAGGTAAGACTTCCTCCATCCACCTTGACCTTCAAATAACCTGTTTATTCTAAAATCTTAAAGTCATCTTGTTAGTATTGTAATGTTGAGCATATATAATGTTCTCAAATAGCCACCATGGTAAATGGTAGTTTCAGATTTCAGCCAAACTGCCACTGAAATGACATGTCGTGGACCCTTTCTCATGACTGCCACCTGTCTCATTCTGGAATAGTGTTATGGTGCTATCCATGATTGCAGCTGGATTAAGCTGAGGCTAATATGTTTGTGGTTGCCTTATTTAGGGCTATATTGGATTCTTTGTTAGTTCTATCTTATTAAAAATTCAAAGAAACAACTGAATAAAGTAAATAGTGAAATTCTGCCAGTGGTAATTGCATATCATAGGTCATAAATTCAAGTTACCAATTTGTGCATGCTACTTAGACTATATTAATAATATAATATGCCTTCTAGTGTGTAGTTGATTTTAATGTAATATAATATGCTAATTCTGAACGGCTTAATGTTTTTTGGGAGATGTATATTCCTTTTCTCTGAATTTTTATGTGACTGATTCTATAGGAGAAAAAAATGCTGATCTAGCTCTTACTCTGTAGGTGATTTACTCAAGCTATTAGATGTTTCTTCTGCTGAAAATCTCTTGCTAACTACTTTTGGCAAATTACGACCACCTCTTGGTAAACATCGGTTAAAGGTAAACTAATTATTTGAAATTGCTCTGTTTGTATATTTGATTCGAATCTGTTCGAGCTTGGTAGACTCGTCTTGAACATGTACGGTCATGATGATACCTTTGCAAGTAATTGCCTTTTTAATGTTTGGGGTTCACGATCTTTGAAGATGTTGAAAAGTAATATTGTAGCTTTGCTGTAAATAATATTAACTGAACATTTATTCTTTCAGATTGTAGAGTTCATATCAGTCCTAGTAACTGTTGGTGGTGAAGCTGCTGAGAAGAAATTGATTGATCTTGGAGCAGTGCAAAGGATTATACACTTATTCTTTGAGTAAGTTTTGCAATTCTGGTATCTTGTGCCATGTCATTTAATCTCATGCCTCGCTACAATGCTTGAATTTGGTAGGTACCCGTACAATAACTTTTTGCATCACCATGTGGAAAACATTATAACATCTTGCTTGGAGAGTAAGAATTCTTCTCTTCTGGAACATCTTCTCCATCATTGTGATTTTGTTGGGAAAATTATTCAGGCAGAAAAGCAATTCACGTTGGAAGCTGATTCAAACAAGGTAAATGAGTCCCCTGCCCCCTCTCCCACAAACAAAAATATTGTATTGCAAAATTGTTTTACTTTGCTTATGTTTTGATACAATATTTAATGAGAATTAGAAAATCTTTTGGGATGAATACATATTTTAAATTTTCTACGTCTGCAAATATTCTTGCAGGCAACAATACCCGCTGAGGGTAAATCAGCACCCAGGATAGGATGCATAGGACACTTAACCCGTATAGCTAACAAACTTGTCCAGTTAGGGAATAACAACAGTGTAATTCAGGAACATTTGCAGGTCTGTTACTATGTCTCCAGCAAGTTTTGTGGTATGATTTTTGAATGTTTAAACTTAGTTGTGATATTTGATCAATTCTCTTTCTTTTCCCAGTAAGTAATTGTCTGATTTTTTTAGTATGTATTTGAACAAAATGAATGTTAAAAGTTTACTACATAATCTTGAAGCTCATTTTCAAACTTAAATTACAGGGAAATAGTGATTGGACAGACTGGTACCTTGGTGTTCTATCCAATCGCAATGCTGTGGAGAATGTCTATCAATGGGCTTGTGGGTATGTGGCTTTTCTTAGCTGGCACTATCTTGTTATATCCCATGGTTAATCCTACTGTCTGAATGAGCTGAAAAGTTAAGACTTGCCTGTTTCCTTGAATGCCATCATGCTTTTGAAAGTCTTGGTTAGAATCTTTAGAGTCCAGATTGATATTCTATTATTTTTCCTTAGAGCCATAAACATAGCGTCATAGCAACCATTAGAATCATCATATTATAATATACCTTTCTCAATCAGGAAAAATGCTCTCATTACAGGAATAGACCATTGCTCGCTGAACCAAGAAAACTTTGACCTCTAGAACACGTAGTCCCTTTTCAAAAGTCTTTTTTTATGCTACTGTATTCTTGCTGATCTGTCATACATGCTTGGAGCCTCAAGCTTGAGCACGATCTTAATTCTTGTTACTGAATACTTTCCTTATTACTGTTGGGGTTGAGTGTATTTTGATGTAGCTTCAGTGTAGGTCATCATGTGGTTCTGTATTGGGCTCTTTTGATGATTCTTAATTAATTGATTGTTACAGGAGGCCAACAGCATTGCATGACAGAAATAGGGATAGTGACGAAGATAATTATCAAGATCGGGACTATGATGTTGCGGCATTAGCAAATAACTTAAGTCAAGCCTTCCGTTATGGCATTTACAATAATGATGTTGAAGAGGTACAGTAAAGTTATTTCAGGGGACCTCCTGTCTGCCTGCAGTTGAATGTGCATTTTGTAGTGTCATTCGTTATATAGCTCTGAATGGAAGAACAGAAATATCTGGAATTTTTCTGAGATTGATAAAGAATTATTAAGATATATAAACGTCATTAAGACTCACTTTCTATGGTGTTGGTTTATATGCTCACAAGGCCCTTAGAATTGTTTTCTTCATAATGGCCAGAAGTATACCTTCAAAAATTATTTCTATGGCGTGTTATATATATCAAGAAGATTGACAGAGAATGGAATGGCTCAATCTGGGTTCAAAAGAACTTTTCGATGTCTGAACTTTTATGTTAGGTAGTAAAGGCAGTCTACAACTTTTCGAGAAAGTGATTTGCAACAGTCAAAGCCTTCTCATTCTTAGCTAATCAGAGACATTTTTAAATAATAGCTTTACCAGTTAATAGTTTGTTCTCAAAGTATGTAGACCAGCTGATGTAGTGACCAATTTGTTCATTGCGCATTGTAGAATGATAAATTCCGATGGCTGATATCTTTTTAAGGAAGTGATAATTCTTTATTATGCTCCTGTTTATAGTTGGGTTGACACTACTGCTTATCAGATTGTGTCATTAGTAGTTCTATGCTTAGCTTTTGATTCCTGACCAATGTATGTGTTTCAGGTCCATGGCTCTCTTGAACGAGATGATGAGGTATACTATTTTCCTCTTTATATGTTAAAATCCAGTCTTGGAATTTAGGTGAAGTGAATATATAGTTGAATATGTTCAGGTTAGTGCTTAATATAAATATGTTTCAAGATGGAATGAACATTCTTGCTTGGGTGTCTTATAGTGACTCGAACTTCTCCATCACATAAAATTTGCCTATCTGCAGCTTTGTGCTGAGCAAATTAATGGTTTTCATCATAAAAGTCTGCAAGTGTGGCTGATTTCTCATGTTTATGTAAATTAATGGACATCACTAATGTGTCATAGGATTTTTGGTTGAGATTTGATTTACTATCATAATAAAATATCTAAGAGAATATGAATCTTGCAGGATGTCTATTTTGATGATGAATCTGCAGAAGTTGTTATATCTTCTTTGCGGTTGGGAGATGACCATGAAAGGTAAATGTTGTGCTTTTCTTGATCGTACGTGTGTCAGTTTTCTACTTTGAATTTAACGTCTTGGCTAGTTTTTCTTCACATTCTTTGGATGTATACCTTATGCCTTGGCATATGCAGTGGGTCTCTATTCACAAATTCCAACTGGTTTGCTTTCGAGGAGGATAGAGATAGAGTAGCCAATGAGCGCTCAACAGGTTCCCTTGCTTCTCCATCACCTAATGCTGAGGAGGGTAATGTAAAAGCCAGTGGAGATGATGTTGCTGGTGAGGATGAGGAGTTAGCTGACACTGCAACATCTTCTCCCGAAGCAGCACTAAAATTAGAACATGGTGGGACAGATAAACCTGTTGAGTGGGTTGAATGGAGGGAATCTTCAGATGCCAATGACCCTTCTGATATTCTTCCGAATGGGGAAATTGGGAACAATGATCCTGGTGCAGCTGAATCACCATCTCCATCATCCAGTGTTGCAGTAACAAAGGATAAGCAGTTAGCTGCTGATTTGCCATCAGCGCCTCTCGATAACTCCAGTCCTGTAACCTCTGAGACAACTAAAACAGTAAGTGAAAATCCAAGTTCATGTGCACCAGCTTCTGTGGATGGGTCAGTCGCTGAGGTTGGAGGAAACAGTAACAAGGACACAACTGACAGCAATAAAGGAGTCGAACATGAATAGATAATGTAAATTCCTGTGAACTGGCTTGGGTTGCTAATCATGCAAAATTAATCAGGTGGGAAAAGTACATCCTGGAGTCTGGCTGGGCAAGAGCGTTTAGACCTCTCTGCACGCTTTTTTTTAATAGGAGTGTTGAATTTTATTCCCACCAACTTCTGAAGCTATAAATTCAATGTTTGATGTGACTTTATTAGCTCATGCTGTTAGGTGCTACTGAATTCTTCACCTGTTCATATCAAATGTTTAGCTCGCCCAATTAGGTGCTACTAAATTTTCCCCCTTTTCGTATTAACTGTTCATATAAATACGTCTCTCCGATCCAAGTGTTCCGGTATGAAAATGGGTTCCTTGCTTGACTTTTTCAATCGCTCAAAGTAACCTTGTATGATGATTTTTATAGGAAGTTCCTTGCCCAAGCTCAAATGATGTGGGTCTTTAGCATTGAAGAGCTTGAGATGGTTGCTGATAAGGGCTTGAACCTCAGAGCATACTGATAATGGAAAAGACCAAAACATGGGGTGTAGGGGAGGACGTTTTGTAATTATCAGTTTTCTGAGAGCAAGATTCGTTTCATTGTTACATGAACCTTCGGGTTCTGAAACTTGTATTGACTTGTCCCAGCATATTGTATAAGTTGCTTCAGAATCAACTTAGGAAAGACTTCCTGGTTGGATTTAACAATTACATTGAATTTCTATGCGTTGATCCTTTGTGAGTAGTGTTTCACGATTTAGGTTATATTACTCTGAACATGAAAGTGCAGTAATATACCCATCCAGTAATTTTTGAGAGGAAAAATAAACATAATAGATTGATTGAATACACTGTCTTCAATTTTGGGTATAATTTTCAGTGATTTTTACTGCGTAGTAACATTTTTCGTTGTTAATTCTGGTCAGACCCAAGTTCTGGTAATGAAATGGTATAAAGTAAAATCTCTTAATACACGAACATAAAACCCACATTCAACTAACCACCGTCAGATAAGCGAACAAACAAAATGATTGTTGTAAATTTATACAGGAACAACAAATTGTCTTTGATAAATAGAAACCTTATTAGTAACCGCTATTGTTATTACGGAAAACAACCTTAATTGTCTTTTATTCACATACACACTGAATTTTTATAGTTTTAATTCTCACTCACAATTCATACCATAAAAGACGGTTTGACAGGCCAAATAGCCAATAATGTCGGTTACATCTTTACTGACACGGAGTTTAGTTGAATTGTATTTAAACAGGTGGATTAGAGTCAGGGAAAAGGTCTTTTTTCCGAAGTTTAGTAGTCATTACCTAAATAAACATTTTGCTGAAAAAATCATGTCAATATTTCAAAATCATGTACAAACGTGAAAAAACCAAGAAATTATTTATAATAATAAAAAAAATGTAACCGATACATATAGTTAAGATCACGGACGGACATTGAACTCAATGTTACATTTCGTATGTCAAAATTGAGGAGGTACAATGTTCATTGCCTCATCTCACAATTTAAGAGGAAGAATTGAAACTCCATTTCGTGCTTCAGGGTTACGTCCCCACCTTCCTAGACGAGGTTCCTGCAGACAAATACATCTTTACTGAGAAGAAAAACCACTAATTCTAACACGGTTACAAAGGCAGGAAATGGGAGTAACAATTAATCAAGATAATAAACGGATATTCATGTATAAATCGGTTGTATGTAAATTTTATTAAAAAGTATTATTTGCTTAATAGAGACGATTATGATGGTGGTTAAACAAACAACCCTGTGTGAATTAAGGGCCCTAATGAAAAAAAGCAGAAGAAAAATTAAGGATCGGGGCAAATGTGTCCCCACCCTACAAAATGACCAAACACCTAGAGAGCTGAATCGCATTATAGTTGAAATCCAAATAAGTGCAAAATTTAGTTATAGTCCTCTAGGTGTACTTGACAATGTTATCAACTAGAAACTGGGATTTCACCTACGTAAACAACTCAATAAAAGTTTGTATTAAAAATCATATAAATTACTTATGTGAAACTTATTATATCTAGAGGACAATTAAAGAACTACATCCAAGGTTAATCCCTTAAGGCACATACGCAGCTCAAGAATTACTGAATACCACAATCATGTGGGAGAGGATTAATTCAGAACCAATGCCTGAGACTATTATATTGTTCGACAAGGTATTGAATGCGTTGTAACCCCCCGAAACAAACAAGATGCTAAGAAATGCACTAATTATGCTTTAAAAGTTCGAATTCCCCTTCATTCAATAGCCGATCATATGTTCTCCATGCTCCATCAGAGATGGACCAAAATGGAAACTAAAGTATATGCAGATCCATAAATTTATTATCAAAAATCACATTTATATGAACATAAACTTGGACAAAATTCGCTTATAGCAAAAAATGAAATTTCACAATATTTAGGGCAGACAACATCCAATTGAAAACATTATGGCAAAAGAAAGTTCCTGGGTCAGTTTGCAGGCATCTAAATAAATACGAGGTACAAGATATTTTCAACAGCAAATCTGGTCAAGAAATTAAACTCCCCAAAATTAACTCATGATTTCAGCCTGAACTTAATGTTGGAGATCACACATTCTAAGACTTAAGTTTAAGTGAAGTTATGTACTTGTAGCTGCAATTATTCGGTAAATATGCAATTTGTAAGACCATAAGAGTAAATAACATCCAATGATGTAAGTGGTGTTTTCATACAATTGAAGCAATTAACCATGCTGTATTTAAAAAACTGTATTCCATTCAAAGCAAGCTATTAACTAAATAAAGCTAGTCAATTTCATATACTTAGCAAAGAGCAAGAGAAAGGCAATGAAATTTGTCTTCTCAGACATCAATATGTAAAGCTCCATTTGCTAAGGATGGACTAGTTTTGGGTTTTACAGTCTTACAGCTGTGGACAGATTGACACCTGAGTGCAACCAAATGAGGATGTGTGAAATCTTTAATCCTATAAATCCTGTAGTTTTAATCACATAACACGAGATGCCTCTCAATCACAAGCTAAAACTGGAAATTTGTCAGTGAGACAGTTTCTTATTAAAATGTTGGAAGTATAGAGAGAGTTTTAGGGAGGAGAGTGGGGGACAAAGGACACAGACAACAAGATAACACAAAAAATTGACCTGTTACTATGAACGAGAAATATTAATAAGAAAACTTCACACCATGTCAATTCCCTTATTATCATACTATTACCAATCCTTGACAACTAACTGTGAAGCATTAAAACTAGAAAGTTGAAATGCTCAGAGTTTTTCTGTCAACGACAACATTAAATATAAATTTCATTAAGTGTTATGACAAATAAAGACAATAATATTGCTAGTAGTACATAGTATGAGTAAATTCACCTGTCCAACTCCAGCAATTAAGAATTCTGCTGATTTTGCAAAAGCCAAGGTATTCACAAATCCAACCTGAAATGTAAAAAAGGTTTGATTAAATGCCAGTGGATTCTTAAACTGCAAATAACTCGGTACAAATATAAATCCAATACTAGAAAGATGAAGAATTACGTGTTTTGAAATTAATTTTGACTTCAAAAGTAAAACTTGATTTTCTATGAAAAAAAATAAAAAAATGCTATGTACAAATTGATAACTATATAATGGTAGCAGGTTTTCCATGTTGAGTATCTACCATTCTCTGAGCAACATTAATGATACATCATCACATGGCATAAAAGTAAGGTTTGTACAGAAGGGGAGAGAATTGTTCACTAAAAAACAGAGCTCAACAGAGAGCAACATTCAATAGAAAAAAAAAAAAAAAAACAAAACGCCCCTTTCAGCAGAGGCTATAACTATAATCATAATCCACGAAAAAAAATTATGTAGGAAAAGTAACTTTAGTTTCACTACAATTCCTTTCACTTACCAATGGCACATTATGAAGAGGTTTAATGTCTTTTGTATCACTTTCAACTGCCCATAATCGAACAGAACCATTGCCCGCCCCAGATGCTGCAAGGTCACTGTTTCTACAAACAGTGACTGCACTGACCCAAGAGAATACTGACGTACAATGATGGTTCTCAGGATGGTGGTAACCATTTTCTGCATGGTGAAGACAATGGAATTACTTTAAGACAAGGGTAGCTATAACTAGCAAATGTATTACAAATTCACAACTTTGTATTGTAAAAGTAAGCCAACAGCAAAATATTATGCTCTTTGTTATATATTGAGCATACATTAAAGGAGTAACTGAATACAGAATCATGGAGGAAAACTACAACAAACTATACAACCGAAAGAGAAAAGAGAGAATATTATTGCATGCAATGATGAAGAGATATTCACACAACTGTTGTTACACAAAACGGTGTATCACATGCATTGTAGTGCGTGCATCACAACTCTTTCAGAAAAGCACAAAAGAAAAAGAAAGAAAACATAATAGTTTACCTAAGTTTCCATTGGGAAGACTTTCACTGTCCTTTTGTTCAGATATCATGCTATCCACGAGTAAAGCATGAGCATTCCTCAAAATGTAAACAGGCTTCTTTCGCATTACAGTCCAAAGCTCAATGCTTCCATCATCCGAACCCGACAAGAGTTCATCATTATTAACAAAACAACAGCATTCCAAGGAGGATGCAGGAGCACGAAACACAAGACGTGACTCTTCATGAACCTAAATTAGCGAGAATACACAAACAATAGTTAAAAAAAACAAATCTAAAACAAAAATTATAATAACCCAAGAAAAATGTAGTTAGGTGATAAAAGTTTCTGCTTAATCACTTGAATATTTTCCACACGAAGATAAAAAAAGAACAGAACAACAGTAGGAGAAATAAATGAACACTGAACATATATTATAGTTGATAGTGAAATACTTAAATCTTAATATCTTGATGAGATTACCTTAAACAATTGCATGCTACGATCACGCCCAGCAGTCAGTACCCTTTCTTTGCGTAAGCAATCAATACTTAATACTTCACTTTGGTGGCCAAACAGAGTATTCATGTAAGTTCTGTCTTCAACATTCCATATCTTAATTGTCCTATCAAATGAACCAGAAAAAAGTTCTGAAGTTCCCTGCCTAAAAGCCAGGCAAGAAACAGGCCCCCTATGACCTGGAAAAGCCTGTAAAAACAATTACAATCCAATATCAGCAATGCAATCCGCAATTAAATAGTCCAAAACCTTAAAACAATTAGCTAAAACAGGCCTATGGTTTTCCAAACATTGAGTGTACCGTGTTAGCAAAGACAACTACAAACCAAAGCAAGTAAATTACTTTGCATTTTACTTTGTCAAACCCTATGTAGGATCCTGTTTACATTCAAATGAGCTCACTATCCACTAAAAGGCGAAACATACAACAATGGCAGTAAAACATTTTTATTCGGAAAATGCAGCAAAACACACATACAAGAGGTCCAATCCAAACTACTCTTCTATTTGCACATATGGCCAGCAAAAAACATGCTAGCCACTTTTCATACTACATTCCTACCATTCATTTGAAAGAATAAAGAGGCACCTGAACATGCTCTCTGGTACGAGTATCCCATATATGAACATGGCGATCAAGGCCTCCAGTCGCCAAATACCTACCATCCGAGCTCGCAGCCAAAGCCAATACATGCTTACTTTGCTTTGCAGCCGAGCCTTGTGGATCCTTCAAGCCATGAGATTTCAACACCGAATCACTGGGCCACTTATACCGCTCAAATTGCCCACTATTCACATCCCACTGCATAATTGTGCCGTCCTTCGACGCCGAAAAGCCCTTCGAATCATCCTCAGACAGAGCCACAGCTGTAACGCTCTGTCTGTGCTTCACCAACACCCTAAACCCTTCATCACTACTCACTTTCACCCTAAAATATCAAACAATCAAATCTTAGGGTTCCATCAAAATCTAAACACAAACACAAATAACAGGTGAGGAATGAAACAAACCTTGAAGCAATGCTTCTTCTGACGCGTCCACTTTCCTCTTGTTGCTCCTTTATCAACTTCTGAGCTACGAGTGAGTCTCTTGCTCCTTCTTCCTCTTCTTCATCACCATCTTCTTCTTCCTCCTCACCGTCCTTTTGTTCCTTCTCTTTCTGCGCTATTCGCCGAACCATTTGGAGATAGTCCTGTGCAATTCTCTTCCGCGCCTCCGCGCCTGTCTCTTCCTCCTGATCCTCACCGGAGCCGTCGTCGACGCCGGCGAAGAAGCCATCTTCATCAAAATCGCTTTCTATCTCGGCATCTTCTTCATCTTCGCGGTCAAGTTTGCCATTGGGCTTTTTGCGTTTTCGGGAATCATTGGAGGAGAAATGGCTTTTCTTCTTTCGCGGCATGATTCAGATTCAAAGGTTCGAATTTGCGATACAGAGAGTTTTTGTAGGGTTTTTGAGAAGAGACGCAGACAGAGGAAGAAACTAGGGTTTAAGAGGGTTAGAAAGCAACATAGCTTGTATTCATGGACTCCAAATATTATTTTAATCTTTTTTATCTTAATTAATAATAAAAAAGTTTACTTAATTTTGAAGATTATTACAAAGTTTGTTTTACTTTATATTCCATTGGAGGGGAAAATTATACTTTCTCCTAAAAACAGGGAAAATTCTTTTCTTAACTCAACTTTAATTTCTATTTAACTATTTCCAATTTCAAATATTTAAATTTATTTGAAAATAATAAAATTGTTTGTCGAAAGAAATATGCTTTAAGATTATATTATTCAGATTGCATGCATTGCAAGATTATATATACAAATGTAGACTCTTATATATCTACTCACTCACAGCATTTTCTTTATTTAATAGTTCTTTTTAATGAATGACGAGGAATATCACAAATGATATTAATGGAAATTATGTTCCTCTCATTTACTTTTCATCTCTTTTCTTTCTTAAGGTCTGTTGATAATAAAAAAAAAGAGTAAAAAAAGGAAAGAAGAGGTTAATGAGAGAATATAAAAATATTTAAAAAAGAATAAATAAATTAGAACAACTTAAAATATTTATTAATTATTTTATTCTTTAATAAAAGGTAAAAAAAATAAAAATTAACATTAATTACGAGAGTAATTCATATCTTTCTAAATTTTAATTTTATATAAGAGATTTTCTACTTTAATATAAATTGTTTCATTCTACTTCTAATAATATTTTTAAATTACAATACAAAATAGTATAATAAAAAAAATCAAAATTCAGCGGAGCAAAAGAAAAAAACACAAAAAAAATTCTATTAATCAACAAACATTCATATTTTAAATACAAATAAATTATAAGTATTTATTATATTTAATTAAATTTTATTAGATCATAATTTCAATATAATATATTTGTAATATAATATATTTGATTATTTTATTTTTATATAATAATACTTATGGTACTTTCGTAAGTTAGAAGGTAAATCTATAAATTAACTACAAAATAGAATATATCATTATGATAGAAGTTGTAAAGGAAACTTTAAGATTGAAGGATCTAGTCAAAGAGCTAAAGGTGCAAGAGATTGTCATCGTCTATGGTGATAATAATAACATAGTAAAATTGTTCAAGAACCAAGTTTATTATGGAAAATTAATTGTTAAGTTGCATCTCATGAGAAAAGAGATTAGATAACGATATATGAAGGTGATAAACTCTCAAAATATCTTATTCCATAATATATGATTATGAAGATTCTCAATGAAATCACCTTATTTTTATATCTAATTATTTTTTGTTATTCTTCTTATATTTACTTTTGAGTTATGTTTGTGAGTTTTTCTATTATCATGTTTATTTGTGTGGTATACACTACTGAATTTAAGTGTGTTAATTCCTTAACAATTATAAAATAAACATGTAAGTAATTAAATTCTATATTAATAGAAATCCTTACTATGATAAAAATGAAAATACATGTGAGTTACCATTAAGAAATACTAATATATAAAAAATTCATTTGATGAAAAAATTGTTAGAGCTTTAAACATGAGATTAATCTCACAATAATTATAAGTGATCTACAACAAAGTATACAAGAAATAAAACTCCCATATTTATTATCTTAAAATTTTGAATTGAATATGAAATTTTCATGGTTTATTAGTATCGAATGTCCATCGGAAAAACCCATTTACTATGCTTCACTCCCAAAATAGCAGACACCAAACAAATCAATCTTATTACTAGATATTACAAAAACAGGTTGGAGCTATCCATATCCAACAGAAAATACAAAGGTGATTACGACCCATCATTAACACACACGCATGTTCTTGTAAAACTTTTTTATTAATGACCATTGACGTTCATGCATTTAGTACAATACTTTCACTAATTTATTTAGATTGAGCTCACGATACCATCTTCTTCCGAGGATTGTTTGGTGGCTAGAGTAGTCGAACTAGCTGAATTTCCATTCACAAAGTTACAGTGTGCTCGAATCTGTCCTTGTGATCCTGTGAGCACTTGTATGATGCTCATTTTTATCATAGAAGCCTTAAAATTTTCGTAGAAAAGAGTCTGGTTACTACTGAAACTGTTGACAATGGGAATGGTATCTGCACCAATTGTGGAAAACAACTCTTGATCACTTCGAAGCAAGCCATTCTGAAGTTGAAGATTGGAGTAATAGTTAGAGTCAAGTTCATCAGGAGTGGTTAGGTCCAAATCGGTGAGAGTGGTTCCAGGTCCGCCATTGGGGCATATTGCTCGTAGTGATTGTAAAAGGGTTGTGTTAAGAGTTGGGTCAGGGTTTCCAGTGCCATTGAAATTGTATAATCGGTTATCAAAAAATCTACATTGAGCTCTCCCAATTGTATGAGCACCTGAAAAGGAATCACATGTATGTAAGACAAATTATTGACTCTGTTAACATAAATTTCTTATAATGTAAAAATTATACCTGAAAGTGCAACTAGATCAGTTGTGTTAAGGTTTTGCCTTTCAAATGCAGATTTGAGTTGGTCAAGGGAGAAATTAGGACCCGGAAGATTTTGATTAGCAAGATCAAAACTTGCATTTAAACTGTCTCTTCTTCCTAGAGGAACTTTCCAGTCAGGACCATGGGCCTAACAAGTAATAGAACAAACAAGATGATATTAAAAAAACTTTTCCAAAACATCCAGAAACTCCGAAAAAGAAGAAGAATAATAATCAAATTGAACCAAAAAAATATATTATTGATTCAATATATACGTGAAAAGGAAAGTGATTTTAGAAAAAAAATTGTGTAAAGAAATTATTATTCGTATTGACTTAATTTCTAAAACTATTTTAAAAATTTAAGAAAGGTATTTAAAAGTAATTCAATAAACTTTTAAAAAAAGGACAAAGTTATCTCTAAATTTGTGTTCTTTTTAACTAAAAACGTGAGGAAATCTTTTTTGAGTAAACTATAAACATAGGACTATGCTATTTTCACCCTGTTTTTCTAACTTCATCCATTATTATTATTTTTTTCGTTATGTATCTAATACTGTTTCCTTTAAGATACCCCTACTAGTATATTTTTCTAAAACTGGGGTGAACTTAACACAAGCGTAATGAGAATAGCAAAGTCTTGAAACATATTTAAAATTGTGGGCTTTATATCTATAGACTTGGGCTCAAGGCTAAGCCTAAATAAAGATGTATCATAATCTTATGACCATTATTTCCTTGGTTGTCTCCTCCTAACAAAAATTTAGGATGAGACCATATTTATAGTATATAATAAATTTGAATGCTTTTTTTTCGAGATAAATTTATTCATCTAATTATATATTTTTATTTTTTAACAAGATGAATTTCTGGACTATATTTTTGTATTTAATTATATTTATCTTCATTTTTAATGTTTTTATTTTTCTTAATTTCTTTAAAAATATCGAACTTGTTTGATTAATATTAAATATAATGAGATATTTAACATCTGCATTCATGTATTCCTTCAGTTAAAAGTAAAAATAATTATATAAATTACTTACAAAAATAAAAAACTAAACAAATGGTTTGTTACTTTTCTTATAAACAATTAGATTATTTAAAATACATTTTTTATTTTATTTTAACAAGTATCTATAAGCAAATTTTTTTTTTACTTTTCGAAAATAAAATATGTTATTTCGAAATGCTCCAAATAATTGACGGACATAGTGGCACTACCTCTGATAGGATGTCCATGCTTTATAGTTATACATCAAATGTGACTTACATAAAAAAATATGTTTTTTGTTTGCAGATTTGTATATTATATTTAGTTATGAATATCTGTGTTAGATCAGAGATATGATTGGTTGGTAATAAATTTAAAGGAAGACCTACCTATTTTTTTTTTAAAAAGTTCTTCATAGGCCTACTTTATTTTTTTAGTATCATAATAAGTCCACGAAGCTTCCTACTGCATGATCATAATCCTTTGCCATTGAACAGATTAAAATAATGCTTTTGTTCACATGGACCACGGTTCATGTTTCTCTCTATGATAAGATATAATACTGCAAATCGTGTGATGAGTTTTTGGCCTAAGTACAAGGCTTCATTTACTAGTATTTCACATTATTGAGGACTCATCAAAATTTTGACAATAACTACACAACAACTAACTATCCAGATATAAATAGCAGCTTTATTATCACAGTTGAATACTAGTTTCTTTCTTTTCTTATAATTAGTTTTTCTCTTCCTAAATCAACCTAAAAATTGGGCTTGCTTCACTTTAGCACGAGATTTGTATGGTTTATGTATATATTATTTCAATTACGTTATTAATTAATATGACATCTATATCAGTTAGTGTGTTGAATACAGGAAAATAGGCATAGTTACCAGAACAGAAGATATCTCAGCTGCAAGAGCAAGAATATCAGCACAAGAAACTATGCCAGGGCAAGCATTTTCTACTGCTGTCTTGATCCGATTCACCACATCCAAACCTCTTATGGAGTTGTTATTTGGCGCTGCAGTTTGTTCACTCACAATCGTATCAGTGCTGTTCAAAAGAATTGATGCATCACATCCCTGTCATATAAACACACACATAGCAGCTTTCAATTATCTAACAGCATAAAACTTGATTAAGACTATTACACTAATAGTATACTTTATTAGAAAAATATATATGTAAGGACGGTGCTATAACGATTTCGATAACCGTCTAATGGATAGTTATGATAGAACTACCAACTTTGTTAGTATAATATCTGATATAATAATAATATAATATTAAAAATAAATTTAAATTTAACTCAATTTATAAAAATCGATTTGTAAAACAAAGTTTATATCCATTTATAAAATATTAAAAGACTTTTTTTTAATCATGAGATCTACATACGCATCTGAACAATGCTACATAGTTACCTGAACAAAGCAATCATGGAAATGGAGTCTTATGAGACTGGCGAGAATGCGAGGATCAGATTTGGAGACATTTCTGACAACTTCACGAACAATAGAATGCACCCTTGGACATGTGTCCCTGTAAAATGAGTTATCAAGCTGTGCATGTGAGAAGGGTGGTGATGCTGCAAGCATAACCACCACACAGCAAAGTGCTACTTTCACTGTGAAAACACTGAAAGAGTTCATTTTTTCTTGTGTTTTGAACTCTGAATGTGATGTTGTTGTGAGCTTCCCCAAATGCTTAGGGTCTATATAAGGAGACAGAAGAAAAATGGAACGTGGTTGTGTTTCATTCATGATCCCCTGCTGCTGGGTTCACATTTTCAATCGTGCTACCGCGATCAATGAGAAAAGTCAAATTTGGCGTTTTGAAATTTAATAACAATGGATCCATATGTTCACGATGAAACATAGACCAGTGTGTTCTCAGTAAAAAAATGTTTTACTACAACTAAGCACGATAATGTTTGATATGGTGATCTCTAATTTTGACCAAAATACTTGAATCAGCTAATATTTATATAATTGAGCTTTAATGTAACTTCATTCTTAACAAATGTTCCTAACATCAATATGATCATCATTCCTAACTTCATTGAGTTTTAATATTTATCTAATTTTGAATCAATATGATCACAATTAAATATCTTCATTCCTAACTCTTCAAATTAAAATTGAAAAAGCAATACCCTTTATTACTTACCTTAAAAACATTACATCGGTATCATATAGACAAGTTAAAGATAACATATGGTTAATCACATTAAAAAATTAATACATACATTAATAAGATTCATTATCATTATTATCTAATAATATAGAAACCAGATAAATGAATTATTTATAAGAAACCAGAACAAATATTTATAAAAAAAAAAATCACAGGAAAAAAATATTTAACCCTTAATTTAAGTAAACTTAATGATTATCTGCAACAATAGTACGGTTAAATAAAACTCACTTGTTATACCTATTACTATTTTATTCAACATTGAATGAAGACTATGATGAGAGAATAAATTTATGTTTCCTATACTTACGAGTGCATAAATGATTAATATATAATTAGGTTTCCTTTATTGAAGTTCTAGAAAACTTTAGTTATAATGTTATTTTATGCAGGAGCATATTTCGATTGGTACGTCTACAGAAAAAAAAAAAGAAGAAGAAGAAAAAGACGCTATTTTTACTTTCTTTCAAATGTAAAGATTATTGAAGTAGTTTTAATATCTTATTAATTTGTTTTAACTTTTTATATTATAGTGCGTGATTTTATGGTGCCACAAGTATTACTTATTTATTTGTATCCATATTAAGAATAAATTTTAATTAATTTTTTTAAAATTAATTATTTACAGGCTGAGTTGAAGCTTCGTATTAAATATTTAAAACTTAGAACACATGTAAGAATAAGATTTTCGAACAAAAGCAACACATGATGACATGGGGGTCCATTTCTTTGCTGATAACTTTTTTTGAGTTCACGTTACTAACCTTGCTTTATGTGTTGTCATTATAATTAACTATTTTCATATTATAAATATTACAATTTTTATATTTTAACTTTTATAAAAGTTTCATTTTTTTAAAATCTTATACTTAATAGGAAAAGATAGCAGTTTTATTTCATACCCAAAATCATGATAACATATTTAATTAACAAAATTATATATCAATCTTGGTTGATATGAATATATAAAGC
>Ga0123340_1000367_pt1 | contig 27972 bp, 19 predicted proteins | sample SirMexnodulemix_FD_89961 | JGI IMG/M metagenome (GOLD analysis project Ga0123340, IMG submission 89961) | Root nodule microbial communities of legume samples collected from Mexico - Siratro Mexico nodule mix | ecosystem: Host-associated > Plants > Roots > Nodule | place: Mexico: Nepantla...
TATATATATATATATATATATATATATATATATATATTCTTAAAAAATAATATTCAGTTTTAACTTCTAACATCAAAATATGTCATATCTTTCTATGTATGCTTGATGAGAGAGTACCTTCTAGTATATTAATAAAATCTAAACATCTTCACTTTAATAGAGGACATAAATTTTTATAAGTTTTGTATTACATGGTATATTTATCTATATGATTTAAGTCATCATTATAATCATGAATATCTCATTTATATATTTTAAATATTGGTATATCATTGACATGAAAGAAATCAAAAACTTAATACACCATTCAAATTATCAATTTTTCAATAATTAAATACTGGTAAACTTTTCCTTAATCCTCAATCATAAACCTTAAACTCTAAATAATAATAAATTCTTCCTTAACCAAAATTTTGAGTTTTAGTTCCTATAAATTAATGGCAAAATTTTCATAACAAACTCTATAAAAAAATTTTTTAGATGAATCAATAATTATATCTACATGCAATGATCTTAATTTACACTATATATATGATTTCCATTTAAAACATAAAATTAAAATTAATTTTCCCTACATTTAAAATAACCATACAAGTTTAAAAGATATATTGTAAATATTGTATATAAATTTTCATTCAAATATTTTGAATTATGTATAAGTTTATTTTTATTTTGTAAACTCGTCTATAGAGAGCGGTGTTGCGCTTGATAATTTATTTCATCACAGATGAAAAGCTCTTTCTTTTAATATGATATTTCAAATCACAAAGATTATGATTTGTTAGTTATCGTCATTGTTTATAGTAGAAATAAAAACTCAATTTATCACTATCGTTCTCTCTTTCTCGATTACTATTTCTTAACATCCTAGATATTTCTTAACATGTAGGAAATTGTAATTCTGTAAAACAAGATTTGATTCCCAATGATATGATTTTAATTAAAATTATATCTTCAACTTATTCTTAAAAAAGACAATCATTGTTAGGAATAAATTAGTTTTAAGTTTGCAATCCCAAATATTAAACTGATAAGGAAAATATTAATTTTGAAATTGGTTAATCCTTCTAGTTAGCAATGCGGAAGATTGGATGAATGCATTATCCAGATTGAACTTTAAATCAATTGAGACAATTAATGTTAAAAAAAATTAAGATACCCATAGAATCTAATTATATGAAGGTTATAGAAAATTTAAATTTTGACTAACCATTTTATGATAGTTCATCACAAAGAGGCTGCTATTTTTTGTGGGAATGGAATGTGTTGTTGCTATTGCCATCTTTTTGTTTATAGAGAAAGATTACTATAAAATAATATGATTTGTGCTGTATGTAACAACCTCCGTTTGTTTCACGAAATCTATGTGCAGGTTCAATGTTCCGAAAATTTATAATAGAATCATGCCAACTTTTAAAACACACTTTTAAAATTTATGTTATAATAATATTTTTAAAATTTTCATTTCTAGAATCATTAGGACATATCAACCATGTTAATCTATATCTATTGAGATAAAATATCTATCAACAAATATTTATATTACTCATAAATATATAGAGTTAACTTAATATTTAAGTGTCTTTTGCATATACATTAATCACTCTTTATTTCGATGTCCAAAGTCACTTCTATGTTAAAAGATGAAGACATGTCGATGATAAAAAAAGATAATACGACAAACCATTCTGGTAAGAAGAATATATTTAAAAAGAAAAAAAAACATTTCCATGTTAAAATTCTTAAAAAATAAGCAATCTCCCAACTAAACACCCTAATAAAAAAACATTGGTGTGTTGAAATCTCTGGCATATGTGAAGATAACCTATAAGAATCGAATGTAAGTGTTTAAAAATTAGAACAATGTACATTTTTTTAAGTGTAGGATAATATTATGTACATTTGTGTGTAAGTAAGTAGTTATATTTGTTTAAAATAATGTTTTGGAGAATCTTATTTGGTTGACCAGCCCGTGATCATATATATTATACACAAAACAAATCCACAAATTGTAATAATTTTGTGTAGTTGCCGTACTAGGTCATCCAATGTTCTTGTTGCTTCTTCGTCTTAATTTTTGCAAATCCTTATGATTAATCTCAATATAAAATTTCTTTAGTACAACTTATCGTTCCTTTGACTTTATTGTTCTCTCTTTTGTTTAATGCACTCTGACTCTAGTTTAGTTTAGTAATTTTATTCAAAATAAAACAGCTAATATTGTTTAAATGATAGAATCCGTTTGAAAAATGTGAAGTGCAAACCGTACAAAAAAATTCAACGAACGAAACTTTACATCGGGTCAAGGCTGGTACACAGTTACGTTAGAAAACCGACATTAATTTTTTAGTGCCCATTTGAGAAATTTTAAAAATCAATCCCCATGAGTATTTATTTCAGTTATATTTATTTAAACTTTAAACTTTAATATTATTTTTATTATCTATATTTTTTAATTATGTATCAAACCAGCCCTTTTAAGTATTTATGAGTATTTTTGTGCCATATATGAGCTGTTTTTATTAAAGTGAAATATATATCTAGTTTTGTTTTGCAAATTTACTGCTGTTGTAGCCAAAGTAAACAGTTGTTGTAATTTATATTTTTAACAAATCAAGTATTTTACTTACACTCTTTTTTTATTGAATGTATTTTGTTTATTTATTTACTTAAACAGTATATATATTTGTATCAAAAGTCTATATACAACTTTCGATTGTAAATTAAACCCACTTTACCATAACTATTTTGACAAAAAGTCAGTCGAAAAAAGTTGAAAACAGATAAAGCTGTAAACGTTGACCGTTTACTATATAATTATAATAACTTCATAAGGTTACTAAAAAAAGGTTAAATAGTATTTTGATTAATTGAAAACCTATTTTGAGGAAGTTCATATGAAAGTTAAAAATAAAAGTTAATATCTTAAAGTAAAACTTATGTTTCATATTAATTCTTTGTATAAATGATATTATCTAAGAGAGTTACTTTCCTGATATAACACATTAATCTTAATTAATCATATTAAGTTAAATATATAAGTAACACATTATATGATATTAATTGTATGATATAAGGGAGTTTATGATGAGGGCTTGTTAGTTCTCTAATCATGACAGCAACTAGTCTCAAGACAAAGTTTTATGACCTTCATTAAAAAACACAAAGTCTAGACCTTAACTTAACCTTTATTAAATAAAATCAGAATGTAGCCCTCAGTCTTGTTTTACCATATCCCTTCTTCAAAATATCTGATTTCAATGAAATTTTGGTCTAATATATATATGAATTTGTTTAAAAGTATGTTTTGTATAAGACCATCAAATAGCAAGGTTCTTATCATATTACTGGCCCATCTTAAAATTTGGAATTTTTTAATATTATTATATTATATATTTGTAACATATTAGTTAAGTGACTATTTAGTAAATTAAGTAATGTGATTAAGGTAATGATGCACCAACTAGTATAGAAAAAGTTAACTCCATTCTTATTTTAGTATAAATGATTTTTAAGAATATAATTTATATAGAATCTATAAATTAGGATTCTAACTTTTTGTTTATTTATTTATAAATTTTATTACCCTTAATTTTTTCTTTCTATTTTCTTTGTCTTTTTATTTTTTGATATTGATTATCGTTTTTTTTTTCATAATAAGAAAACATTAAGGGTCAATTGTGACGGGTTAAAATTTATGATTGACTAAGTTTATTGTTACTTTACAAATCTTCTCACATGTTTTATGAGATGAGAAGATGTTTCATCAATATTAACAATTAATTTTGATGTTTCCTAGGCAATTAAACTTTTAGTAATAGATTCAAATTATTTTCTATCTTAGGACATATATGTGACTTGGAAAACAAATGATTATTAAGTAAAAGGAGCTAATACCTTAAACTTACTTTAATCTAGTTTAAGAATTGGGATAAAAGTTTTATTGGAGTTGAGATTTGATAAATTTATAATGGATTTTTAGGTCACAATTTAAACTTGTTCGGAATTTCGTAGTCATTTTAAATCAAGATTAGTTTTTGATAAAGCACATAATTGATGTTTCAATCTTGACAAAACAAATAGTAGTTAAGTAAAGAACGTTTTTAACAATTTTTTTTATTGAAATTGAATATTTTTTATAGTTTTAAATTGTATGTTTGGAATATTTGAGTTAAAATGTCATAAATTAATTTGACGATGAATGGTGATTTTGAATGCAGTATAAATTGTAATAATGTTACAAAATACCGTGCTGTTGGATGCATGTTATAAATTCAACATATATATTTTCTAACTAGAGGAAAAAAAAATAATGTTGAGGTAATTCATTTAATGCAAAGTTTTATGTTATAATTGAGGTGCTATGAAATTGGCAAGTATTATGTAAATGTGCATAAGATTATAAGAAGATGCTTCAAGATTTTATATATATATATATATATATATATATATAAGAATATTAAGAACAAATTGGTAAACTTGTATCTAGTAGAAACATTACCGTGCAAAATTTGCGCTCAAATCGCTTCTATTTGGTCCATTTCAAAAAGGATTAACTTTCGGATTTTACTGTCTACACCCTTCCTCAACCACACATTTTTCGATATTTGTATAAATTAATAGAAGAAACTATTTAGTCATAGAGTTTCTCATTGGACTATATAATTAACTTCGAATGGAATGAATGAATAGAAACACTATTACTGAATCAACGGAAAAAATTGTAATCCAAACATAACCAAGTACAAACAACCAAATTGAAACCATTCATATCTTTACAACTTATCAAATCTGCAAAATATTAATCAACATTTGTCAAGCTTGTATATTTAACAAAAACAAAGACTAACTGAGATTCGGTGTATTCTGGTTAGAACCTAAGTATAAGTTAATTCCAAATTAACAAGTTAAAATAGTGTTAGATCAGTAGAAAGATAAACTTGTTCGTGTGCAGTATCCATTCCATTATATGCTGACAGTCAGACAACCAAAGAAACAGGGGAATGAGATTCTTTGAAAAAGTAGAGACCATACTATTAAGATTCCTCGGGCTCCTTCCTTTTAGAAGTTCCACACTTCGAAAAAACGTTATTGATAGGAGTAGTTGGCACTGGTATCAATTTCCCAATCACAGCAAGAGGCCAACTGAAAAGTAAGAAGAGTGTGTAAGGGGTGATATCCTTGACGACTTGTGCATAATAAGCCTTTCAAGAAAATGCTTGGGAAGATTAAGCAATCAATTCAAGACATTTAAAGTTTTGACTCTGAAAAATTATTTAAAAGAAAGCATGCAAAGAAATGCACAAAATTGGCTGCCTAGCTCGATAGGGCGTATGATTAACTGACCTAATGAATCCAATAATGACAGAGATGATCCACTGCTTCCAATTTAACCTCACTGTTTTTGTAAACTTGCCCAGAAATTCAATGATGACAATCTGAAAAACAGTAGCAATTTATGTCACCCTTAGACACATTTCACAGCAATGGCTTAAAACTACCAGAGGAGTGTTAACAAGACTAACCTGAAGCACAAGAGTTAATCCTATTATACCCATAAAGAGGTAGTTTCTCGTGACTCCTTTAAATATGTTGTATTCATCTGGCTTTCGAGCATTAAATTCATTAAATATCTGCAGATTCGAAAGAATTTTGTCTTTCTCGTCACTCATCAAGTACAAGAGAATAAGAAGGAAAACAATTTGACCACAAATATAAGGAGCAAAATGAAGTGGGAACATATCCCATGCCATTCCACAACCAAAACGATATAGTAGCGATATAAATGGAGGAAGGAAGAACCCAACATCAATGTTGATAAGAGGAAGTAGAATAAAATTGCTGGAACAATGAGGTAACAATCAAGCAAAAACGGAAAAACTATATATTATAGGCAAGCCATCCATAGTCATATGTGAATGGAAATACTTTGGTTCTGTTACTTCATATCAATACATACGAATAAGTTTATCTGAAAAAGTTAAACGCCAAATAAACCGCTTCTAAGTGACTATAAAAAGTTCCCGAAGTTATAAGCTTATCACCATAATTTCCCTTATAATTTTATCCTCTAAACATTAAATCCACTCTTTCCCTCTTATCTCCATCCTAGCAAACACGACATAAGAGGGTTGGTACTCAGGCAAGTGTTGCTAACTAAATTATAGTATAAATGCAGATGTAAACTCTTTTTACTATAGTATCAAAGCATATCCTAATATCTAGTCAAGCCCTCTATTGGGCCATTATTGGACCATTTGGACCATCTACAAATATCTAGATTATCTAGGTTCTCCTTCAAGATGTCCAGTCCCTATCATGAAAGGTATGATCCTAATTATAATATACAAGTAAATACAAATCTCACTTTACAAAACGGATTTACAAGAGTGAGCTAGGCCTAACTAGTTTATGAGACACATTTACCATATTTTTCAACCATTATGTCACTTCCACTCATGATATAGCAGATTATTGGCTTTCCACCATTGACAACAGTGCTCAAGCCGCACATATATCATCAATGTTTTCACCTCCTAATCACAAGAACCACCAAACTATTATATTTGTCTAGTGACTGAAGGAGGAGGGGCAAATGGGTTTGGCCCAGAAGGAGAGGCAAAGTTGTCCGATGAGAAGGATGGATCTTTGCATAGCAACCATGTTGAATATCAGAAAAGTTTGCTTGTGGATGAGAGGAAGGAAGATGAGGCAAAAAAATGGATTTTAGAGATGAAAGCATCGGGCCAGATATAATCCGCTGAGCAGATATAATCTGCTGAACTCCTTTTATTATCCAGTGGGTCAGGTCTAATAGAAGGAAGTGAATGACTATGATACCACTTGCTATAGTGCAGTTCTTAAACAGAGGCATTGATTTGTGTTCAGTGGCCAAATAACACTGCTGAAAGGAACTCACATGTTTGTCTACGACCCTGAACGAGTGAAGCAAATTTTGGCGGCAGTGATCAAGTCAGGTGGGCTTGGTTATCATGCTTCAATCAGTTAGAACATCAGTGGACTTTATTTTCATCAAAGCCCCAAGTTGTCCATCTTGAGGTTGAGGACAAGGAGAAATAGATACCCCATACTAACAGTTAGTTGTAATAGTTAGTCAAGTTAGTTGATTGAATTAGTAAGGCACATTGCCAACAAGCATAGCTATCTGTATTTTCCCATTACAAAGTCAGGAAGACTTACTTGACAGAGAACAAATGCGTTGAATATCAAAGTGTTCTTCACTTTGATTGCATGCTCATTGTTGTCTTTGCTCAAACCCAGTATGCTTCTACCTCGGAAATTGAGTACAAGCAAGACAGACACTTGGTACATTGCCTGAAAATTTCGAAAAATTATTGATTTCGATGCAATAAATAAGTAATTTGTATTATTTCCTAATGCTTTAAGTAGTTGGGATGCTTGGGAAATCCGCAAAAACTACAAGGGGTACTAATGAATGAGAAAGATAATTCACCTGTATCAGCAAATTCCTCCACATAATATTTGTTATGAGAGGCTCTCTGAAAAAGCAAGCAAACAATTTGTCAATTCTATCTCAAATATTAAGCACATAGGCATCATCTATTGTTTTGGTAATAAAACTATAAACTATTGGCCCACAGTTATAAAGAAGAATTTGAATCTCCTGTAATGACAGAACGATAAAAACATAAAACTAATGGGCTCTGCACAGAAATTGCATAGCTTTAGTAGAGCATGAAATATTCAACAGATTTCCAATTCTTCTACGGATATCTCAATTTTTGTTTTGTGAAATATTCTCTTCAAATTCCTTTCTTCTGATGTTTAGATCATAAAGCTGCAAATTGAATTAACCCATTTTTCACAAACACATTCTGCAGATTCACGCATGCTTACATAATTCAGCCTTCACTAACAGCTTAATGGCTATTGACAACTCTCTTATTTTGTTTCAGAGGGAGATTTTGCATATAACTTACAACGAGTGGACTGTATTTCAATTGATTATAACATTCACTTTTAGCATTCCGTAAGTGATATCTCGTCCTGGTCTTGCATATTATCCTCCTTTTAAATATATTTCTTCTTTTAAACGATCCAAAAATAAAAAATAGAAAAAGAATTGGCTTCCCAACTGTCTTGATACTTTTTCTACTTTTCCAAGCACTGTGTAATACTATAGTAATAAAATTTCTGCATTTTTCAAACAAATGCCATGATCTTAAGTACACCAATAAGAATCACAAAAAATAATATATCTGACCTTCGACCAACTGGAGATCGATCCATGAGGTGATCAGTTGGTGGTTCCGTTGCCAGGGCTAGTGCTCCCAGAGTGTCCATGATTAGATTTACCCAAAGAAGCTGTAGAGATATAAACAGAGATTTTTAATGTCATCCTAACTTCATATGTGGGCATAACCCAGAAAGGGAAAGAGAAAATCACCTGCACTGCATTTAATGGAACATCACCAGTAGAAACTGCAGCAACAACATTTATCACTAGGGCGGCCACATTTACTGTAAGCTGAAACTGGATAAATTTCTGAATATTTGCATAGACAGATCGTCCCCATCTGACAACCTACAATCATGGAGAAACACAATGTCATTACAAGTTGTACTTCAAAGATTTAGTGCACCTCAATTCTATAAAAATAAACCTCTCATTATAGTCATTAACCAAAAACTACATTTCTACTACTGGTGACAGAAAAACAGCCCTTCAAGAGGTAAAGAGCTAACATACATCACTGCTAAGAACAAATCAAAATCTCTCAAGGTAGTACTGACCTTTACAACTGAAGCAAAATTGTCATCTAAAATAATGATATCAGAGCTCTCTTTGGCAACTTCTGTACCTTGGATACCCATTGCAAGACCTATATCGGCCTATATCACAAAATATATAGAATTACAAAGAAAATAAAAGCTAGTTCACTACATAAGACTTGGAATGATAGTTCAAAACTTCAAAATTAAAATAAAACTGAATAATGTAACCACTAATAGGAATCTTACGAATCTACAACAATATAAGATAGACATACCAGCCACATTATCAGACTAAATGAACAATTACTATCGATGTCATCATTGTAATGGATACTTATAAACAATACAAGCACATGCCTAAAAATACAAACATAAGCTTCAAAAATTGTAAATACGATGCAAACCTCATGAAGGGCAGGAGCATCATTTGTTCCATCACCAGTTACAGCAACAACGTGACCCTTCCTCCTCAATGCTTGTACTAGTAATAATTTGTCATTGGGAGATGACCGTCCCATTACCTGTTACACAGGATTTGCAATAAATGCTATTTGCAAAGAACATACCACTACAAAAGCACAAAAACAAGGCCATCATAGTAATTTGATTCTACCGATATCCTATCAGCAATTTCATCTCTCTGTGCATCTGACAAGCCACGAAATGTTTTTCCTTCAATGATGTTTGGTTCTGTAGCATCAGCAAATGAACCAAGTATTCCACATTCCACAGCAATTGCTTTTGCAGTTTTCACATTGTCACCAGTGACCATTTTCACCTGTGATTAGAAATCCAAACCGCAAAAACAAAAAAATCAATTGGAAATGCATTAGCAAAGCATATTTCATATCTTAATTTAAATGCTCAATTAGCATAATATTGGAGAAAATCAAATAAAGCTAGTCTTGGTCTTTGGAACCTTGAAGGCTTCAAAATTAAAAGCAATGACACATATATAGGGTTGGTGCAGTGAGAAAATAGTACAGTAGGCACAATACCTTTGCAGGGATCATAAATCTGTTCTTATTTATGTAGCATACAAAAATAGATGAATTATCTTCTCTTGATTTAGTCTTTATTTTTTCTCTAACAAGGTGATGCCTATGACACTAAAATTCAAGAGCCATGCAACAAAATGTGTTAACCGTGATGTCAAATAGCAGACAAGGCATAGTGGTGTTGTCATATCAGATTCATAAAAACTGCCATACAAATGTCATGGCAAGTTTGTAATAACGACAGTACTAACGATAGCTACAACGACGTGGCTACAAATGCCATTGGAAATCTAGGAGTGACATAGCGATTTGAAGATGTGAAAGCCCTTTCATCTCCACTCATTTCTTTATCATTTTATAGTTTAAAACCTATATTAGAAATCTTCTTCATCCAATAGTACATCTGCCATTTCATCAATTCATCTTCATGCAACACACCTGTTTTGGGTTTCCATCTGTGTCATCCCTCAACATCCATGTTGAGTGGGGGCTTTTGCCAAATAGCACCCCTGTCAGGTAAGGACAGTTGTCTCCCTGTTACATTTTCTTTTTTTAAGTTGAAACCCACTCTTCTACCTCTGTGCAAACCATCTCCCATGAACAGAACCATGACATAACGCACAAACTCCGTTGTGTCTCCCAATGACAGAAGCATACATCTGTTCTCCCATCTTTTTGTTCATGTCTTACCTTTTTAAATGGTATGTAACCCAAGCACCTAAAATCAGCATGCCTATTCTGCCCAGATTTTAATTCTTTTCACCTTGTTTATGGTTAGGGATAAGGTTAGTCAGTTAGACATGACAACATGCTTTTATGTTTATTATTTATGTTTGGTTCAGATTAACTTTGAGAATAATAGCTTTCTTTTGTTGGCTTCCTGAGATCTTCCGCAAAAAAACAAAACAATTAATTCTCCAGAAAAAGTCATACCCAAACAACCACAAAGTGATTGGATTTATTTGGTTCAATTAAGCATGTCTTAAATTACATTTTACAATTGTTAAATTTGAGAATAACAGCTTTTATTCATGAGAGCTTTTGGAAACAAAAAAAAACAGTTAATTCCCCATAAAAAAAAGCTACTCCTAAGCAAGTCTTAAAATTGGAGTTTATAATTGTTAACAATATGATTTTAGGAATAGGGTTCGGCTGTACTTTGGGTTTCTCCAACCCAACCCAATGCCCTCACACTCCTAATTTATAATTTTCAACAATTATGTATTTATAACAGAACTTCTTGATCTAATCCATAACATGATAATATAACTATATTGATATTTGTTTTAAAATATATATTATTAAATATAACTAGGTTTTGGTTTCATAATATATGCTAACATTGATAACGTCATCATGATCACTTTGACTCAAACATGTATCATGCATTATCAGGCCAAGGTCAAATTAGATTCAAGTTGAAACAAATGACCCTATCAAAATTTCGATAAGCTAAACTTGTCCTATGATCAACCCCAGTGAGCATAGCCTCCACGCAAACCTCCATTATAAATTATTTCTTAATGTTTAGATACATAGGATTTGTATTATCAATCTCATGCATTTCTTGACATCATTTATAAAGAGAACAATTTCTATTTTGGTTCGTCAAAGGTCAGTGTTCCCATGTTTCTTTATTTTAGAGTCCTATATGGATTAAATTTTCATAAAATGTTGAAAATGCTTGAATATACTTCACCAACACATATCACTAAAGTATCCAATAATATCAATATCAGGTAAACAAAGAAAATTAAAATATAGGTATTTCATAGGTTGGATACTTCACTCACACATATTGGTGATGCACCCAAGTATATTGTATCAAATATTAATGGATGCATAAAGCAAATGGAAGCATCTATACTTCACAACAAATAACTTTCAAAATCAATTATATGAAATACCTTAACCCCAGCTTTTTGACAAAGTAGCACTGCATCTTTGACACCAGGTCGACAAGGATCCTGAATTTCAATACATTAAAAAAATAATATAGAGAAACAGAATTTTAGCATGCGGAAAATATTTTAAGTCTGGTGCTGTTAAAAACTAGACATGTCCAATGTTTCTCTATTAGGATACATAAAAGAACTTAAATGTAGTAAATCAAAGAGCAAGGAGAAAGACATAATAAATAAAATATTAAACTCCCCTGCATCCTTTGAAGTGGCAAGTCTTTTCTTTTTAATAAAAGCTCACACGCTAAGCATCATTATGAGACTTTGACATCCCAGCGAGACTGGGACCCCAATACTCAACAATCATAAAAACTGCTACTACATACAAAGTATGCAACAAAGTGGAGTAGGCATTTATTGTGAATAAATTGGATATGAAGCCTATAAAGAATATGGCCAAACAGTTTTACCTTTAAATTGGAAAGCAAAACTATGGGATATAATACCATAATACAAACAGAAAAATATAACAAAGGTGACAATGATAGGAAGGTTTCCAAATGCATACCTTAAGACCAACAATAGCCAGTAAAATAAGATCATCCTCTGGTAAAGACCAGTGAGCAAGTAGTTCTTCATTAGTTGGAACCTTTTTCTTTTCATATGATCTATATGCAATGGCAACACAACGTAGACTATCAGCAGCCATGTCTTCAATAGCCTTTTTGAAAAATGACATCTGCAAGACAGAAAAACTTTACACACATACATACACACACAAGACACAAACATGCATATTAACCGTGAAGAGTAGTCATCCACACAATTCATATATTAATTTTATTTGCTCTGTCTATGTAGCGTACATAAAATAAAACAACTTTAATATTCTCTAGTCATGAAGAAACTATATAATAGAATCAGTTGAGATATCCCAGTTTCTCTATTTTGTAAATACACTAGTTCCTTGGATATTCAGGTCTCGTTGCTTGAGTGGTAGGGAATTCTGGGTATTCGCTACAAATAGTTCATCCCCCCAAAATATAGGGATTAAATTATGTAATGAGGTGAATAAAAATCAGAAGGCTGGGATCTATTTCTAAAGCAATGTTAAAGTGAATCCAACAAGGGACGGAGAAAAACCAGTTGGCAAGAGGGGTCAGGTCGATAAAAAAATACTATACATAGTAGTTTGAGATGATTTCCTATTTGGGCAAGATACCCTGTCCCCCTCCCTCCCAATAAAAAACTGAACACAATCTAAGATACGTCTGCTCTTAACTGATGTTAACATGTAACAAGTTTATCAAATCAAACCTTCTCCTCATCCATCCCCACCAGCTGGTCGTTTGCATCAATATAACCTGTACAGCAGGATAGGACTATCTCGGCAGCACCTTTCCAGTGTATATGGATATTAGAGTCGGCCTGCGTATATGCATAAAATTATCATGCCCTGGCTAAAATATGATATATTTTTAACGAATATATAAACTACCAAGCAATGTTTCAGTTAGTCTAGAATACAAGTAAAATATCTGCATAGTATAATAAAAATGTACCGTTTGTACTGCAACACCACCTCTTTTTTTCTCTGAATTGAATGGAAAAACATGAATAATTGATGATTCGGATCTAGCAGCCGTAAAATTCATCCCAAGCTGAGATTTGATATAACAGTCATCACTAGTTATAACTTAGAAGCACATATGTTAGCCCAAAATGAAAGGAGGGGAGGGGAAAGGACAGCACTTCCAAAACACACCTGTATTCCCCAATGTAAAATTGCCTTTTCTGTTGGTGATCCAGAAACCTCAACATCATTAGCACCCTGTAGGAGAAAAATCAGTGAAGAGTAGTAGTTCAACCTAAGTCTATGTTCATATGAATTTACACTTTTTCTTTCCTCGTACCTCAGGAGCATAAACACTACCATTAGTGTTCAGTGCAACACCCTCAATGAGCAGCGAGCGAAGCATAGGACTCTCCAACTTGTGAGGAGGATCAATTTTCTTGCCCCCAGCATAAGCCTCAACCACAGTCATCTGTCTCATTGAATTGAAAAATGTTAACATTTTAAGAAAATCTAATGCATAAATGCCAAACAAGGCCAAGAGAAATGAACTTCCTAGAAGTCTTAATTTATCCAATAGAAATGTCTCATTGGTAGAAAGAAATAGAATAGTTGACATTTTGAGCTCCTACTTTATCTTGAAAAGCTCAAAGGATTCTTACTTGAATAAAAGCTTGCACGCATAAAAACCATTAAAACAAGAAACAATTGCAAGAAGTTCTCTCCAAGAAGTTGACGTAAATAGATATCAAAAAGTACTATTTAAATCAATATTTCAAATACAGCACCACAACTAACCTCATTCATAGTCAATGTGCCAGTCTTATCACTACATATGGTTGTGGCAGAGCCCATGGTCTCACAGGCAGAAAGCCTCCTTACCTATAATTCAATGTGACATATTAAACACAGTTTCACATATATTTATGTAAAAATTCAATAAAAGTACAAACATCAATTGGCATACCAAAGCTTTATCTGCCATCATTTTTCTCATCGAGTAGGCCAGCCTATATAACATAATTCATGAAAAAGGGTGTAAGTACAAAGATTAGATAGTGAACCCAAAGAAAAAAATTGTATTTTAGATACGACAGAAGCATATTAACAATGTAATGTAGACATTTAATGCTTGATAAAAGAATGTGAAAATAAATTTTTATTTTATTAAAGATCAGTGCTAGACATCACTAGGAAAATAAAATATTAGTGGAATAAAAAAAATGGAAAATTAAGCATCAACTATAGATTCTGTATTGGACCCAATGTGCAATTCACTGACAGATTTTTGCTAATATATGGCAATTACAAAAACTAAGGAAGAAGACGTGATAAAAACAAAGTAAAATGAAAAACTTATCAACGATGTAAAATGTAAACAATGTTAAAACATGAATGATGACAGCAAAAACAAATGCATAAACTACGAAGCTCAGGTCAAAATGAGCAGACTTACGTTAAAGTAACTGCTAATGGGAGCCCCTCAGGAACTGCAACCACAACGATGGTGACCTATATATTCATTGGGTTATTATCACTACAAAGATATTAAAGCCTGAAATATAAATATAAATATGGATATACATCTTCAATTGCATCAACATGCTCTGGTAATATAGTATTTATCATCACACATACCGCAACAGTTACTATCTTAATTGCACCATCAACAGCATCACCAACTTTAGTCTTGCCAGCTTTAAATTGAGGCGAACCATCTGGGTTTTCAGTATGCCCAGAGAAATATCTGTCAACAAATTTCAACTTTAGAGGCATGCTGATTATAATCTTATCAACAAACCACAAAAACATATAGCAACAATATGTTAATAACTAAGTTACCTAGCCAGTAGCACGACCAGGACGACAACAGCAACAGAGAGTCCAACAATACCGATGAAAGTAGCTACACCATTTAAGCGAACCTATATTGAAAACTTACATATATGAGTAACGTATGAGAAATAGAAGAACTCAATAAGAAATCACAACTAAGAAAAGGACCTGCAATGGTGTTTCTTCACCAGTATCTTCTGAGATGCTAGCCATTAGAAGCCCCCATTCAGTATTGATACCAACACCAGTAACCTGTGGTAAAAAATAAACAAGGAAAAAGTTAAATTAATATATTGAATTAAAAGAGATTTGGTAAAAGTAAATCTATATTTTATTGACTCCAAATTCTATATTCAACCTGGGGAATAAAATCCTGTTAATAATAGTATGCATAAAAGCAAACAACCAACATCCTTTTTTAAAAAAATAGTAACATTCTCTATGATCCTTTTGATAAGAAACACTACAAAAGCTAGTCCTTGTAATATGATATTTTTCAAAAAAAGATTTAGTCAATTATTTATAATTTAAAATAGGTCACGATACTCTGTAAATTGATTTACTAAATGACGATATAAAAAATGATGTTTTAGTATTCAGTATTTATAGGATTTTAAAATGCTCACGTAGAAAGAGTCACGATATAGGGTTCATTAATTAAATATTCAACTTTCTTAGATTCTTTTGCTAGGCAAGTAATTCAGGTTTAGATGAATACATAGGGAAAGTCGTGTGCAAAGAAAAAATGCAAAACACGGTTTGCCGAGGGATTCTTCTCTGATTTATTCTATTGTTGAAATTGATTAAAGAAGAAATTATCTACTTCATCCAACTAGTTTTGCGAATTATCTGATGTGGGATTCAATCGCAGAATTGGATCCGAACATCACACCACGCTCCACAACCCAGCACCCAGGTAGGCTGATGTGCAATAGCCCTCTCATTACTTTTGGGCAATCACTGTAATGTTGGCATCACCACCCACATAACCCTCTCTCTAAACTGTCTATTGCAAAAAAAAAATTCTTTACAAAATTCCCTTTAAATACTAATTACCTTAATATTTTTTTCTAGCCAATAAACAATATATGCAGCAAATTAAGGCTCAGCTGAGGATAGAATGATTGCTAACTGTTATGTAAGTGGATACACACTATTTAATTAGACAAAAAATTCATTTAAGGGTAATTCTAGAAAATTATACAAATGAATGGTTGAGAAATTCGATACCACCAACTAAATCCTATAATTCTTGTGTAGCGATTAAAGGGATCCTAAATAGACAGCAAGAGGGTATATGAAGAATGTATAATCTGCTTTAAATCCAATTCAGAAACACTTCCACAATCAATGCACATTTTATTGGTCCTTGATATAATTACAACCCACACCTCCACCAAAGTAACTATTGTGTGTCGATTACTATCTCAACAACTATCCTTTGAAATCCTCATTATGAAACTAAAATCATGTCACACTTCAATTGCAAAAATAAACAGGGAAAAGTCTAAATTACCAGCATTGTGCCACTGCCATCAGCAACTTTACATCCAGACATCAGAAAAGGATCCTTAGAATCTTTATGGACCTGCAAAAAGCAAAAAACAAATATGTAGCAGAAAAAAAAATCCAACTTCGTAGGAGATAAAAAATAAATACTTACAATTTTGCTCTCCCCAGTCATACTTGATTCATCAATTGCAAGAGAGTGACCAGTGATCAGAATTCCATCAGCAGGGACCTAGAAAAAGTATAAAATAACTTAGTGGCAAAGAAACTGGAATCGACAAGTATAATAAGGAAAAGAATAATAGAAAAAGATCAAGTACCTGGTTACCAATATTTAGGGGTATAACATCCCCAACAACAATATCATATATAGAGATCTCAACCCTTCTACCACCTCTAATAACCTTCTCATGCACAAATTCAAATAAAAGGTTAAAAATATGCCTACAAAATTTCTAAAAAATGCGTAATACAACACTCAAGTTTAACTGAAGAAACAAACAAACCTCCAGGTGTATATTTCTCTTCTCTTCATTTAGGTCTCGAAACTGAAGAGACTGCTTATAATCACTTACAGCTACAAAACAGCAAGAAAAGAAAGAGGTTGGTCATCTGAAGGAGAAATTAATAGACACCATTATTATAATTATAACTGTAATAACATCTACATTAAAAGACTGAATGGACAGTGTGGGTCATGAACTTGGACTATAACAAAAGCTTATCAAAGAGGAAATAGCAACAGAGTCATAAAAGCAGGTAAATTAACACCATGTAATATATACCTTACAAAGCCAATATAATACCTGTAACAACAATAACAAGAATAACTGCAAAAGCAATGCTTCCCCCATCATACCAGCCTTCCTTAATACCCTGCAACAATTTTTTTTGTCAAAATGAATCGAAAAAAATCTGAATACTCACAAAAATGTTCTCTTAATCCTAGATTATAAAGTGAAGGACCAAACATAAAGAGAGTAGGCCAAAAGACCATATAAATTAACTGATTGTACAAGATAACATTCAAAAGAATGCATATACATATTAAGTCTGCAAACTCTTGGATTTTACTTTAATTGAACATAATTAGCACAAGTTAAAGAACCAAAAAAAGTCAAAACAAGACTCACAAATTAAAAGATTTTCTTCCCCTAAATAAAATGGATTCAAATAATAGTATGCATTGTTTAGATCAACCTAAATATTTATTTAATTTTATATTTGTGCAGGAAACATAGTATAAAATAGTTCCAGCACGTCCAAAGTTACGCAGTCTATCAAAGCATTGTATGCTAAATGTAGAATAGATTAAAACAGAAAAGGCTGATATCAAATAGCTATAGAGAAATCTAAGAATGCCAAAAAAGTGAAGGAGTAAGGTTTGAGGATTAATAATTTTATAAAAATGTCTAAATTAGTGGGAGCGAAATGGCAAAAAGTAAAGAACAATACAAAATTTGGAGAATAGTATTTATAAATATGAGAGAAACCCGCTTTCAGCACTCTCAGCCAAGTGCAAAGAATTGCTTCATAACTTCACCAGCCAATCTTACCTCAGATTTTATCCCAAGTGCCAGTGAAGCTGCTGCAGCTACCATTAAAATAACCAAGGTCAGGTCCTTGCAAGCATCCCACATAAACATCTGTAAAAACCATAGAAAAAAAAAAGGTCGGTATAGTATCCAATCACAAAGTAGAAACTTGTCGACCCTAAAATCATCAAGCATTTCATTACTCCAAATAAGTTATTACCAGAAAACCTCTTCCTTTCTTCCGAGGATAATTGTTGGAACCAAATGAATTCCTACGTTTTAGTAAATCAGCATCATCACCATCAATTCCCTTCTCTAAATTGGTTTTCAACAAATTTGATAGTCCTACAACCTGATAATGATCCAAAAGCAACAGTTGAAAATTTATGACACTGAACAATACTATTACCAAGTGGAGAAAAAATATTCTTAGCAAACATACCCCTCCATATTGTTGGAGGGCAGCAGTGTCATGCTCCCTCGAAATTGAAGCAAGTTGCTCTTGTCCAATTGGAAATTCACCAGCAACGCGGGTCGGAGGAGGTTTAATAGGTTCTACAATTTAAAGCATTAGCCATCAATACTTTAAAAAAAAAGTGGCCTACACCTTATTAATACACTTGTTAAACTACAAAGTAACTTGTTAAAATAAAGTAAGTTATTTAAATAAAGATCCATGGAACAACAAAACTAACTACCAAAATGCATATTCACGTGTAGGTTATGAATGCAAAGAGGAGAATGTACCTATCCAATAAGGACGTCATAAATGCAAATATATATTTTGGAATATGAACAAGATAGTGAACACTATGTGCCACATGCATCCATCTGTCCAATCTGATCATAATGAAGGCAACTTTTGTTCAACTGGTAGAAGTTAGGGCATAGGAAAAATCTTAATCTTATCATATCTTAGATTATCTTCTTCAAGTAGTTTACTTATTAGTTGTCGCTTTGCGGTAGTTACTAATACTATATGTTCATAAAAAAGGACAGGTGCTCTAGCTTTTACTTACACATGAAAACATTGTAATACATATCAATTAGCGATTCATTATCTTTTACCTATCTTCCTCTATACCTAAAACCTCCTAATTTCAAAATGGTATCAAAGAGGTCCCATCCTCTATGACCTTTCCCATCATTGTTCCACCATAGACCTCCTCAATATTTGGAATTCTAATTTATTTCCATGATTCTTTCTATTTCACCTAGCGTCTTCTTCTCAGCCTTTTGCACTTTTTGGGAAATAATGTTGGCCACCATTGCCTCTGCCAAAGAAATTCCCATCAATTTATATGTCAAGACCAATATTAGAATCTCCATCTAGTAATCCACCACTTCCAAAAAATTTCAGTATCACCAGTGTTAATAAGACACCCATCTGCATCTTCATTATCTCACCAACCAAATTATTAATCCAAAAAATCTCAAGAAAAATCAGAATCAAGACAAGTCCATATGGGTCATTTTTCTCAGCTGCCATTATCTCCCTTGCATGCAGCAACAGCCATGCTATGCACGAAGACTGAATTACACCAAAATGTTTACACAAATGTAACCAGATAAAAATATGACAATCTTGTATGTTACTGGATAACTGTATTAAACCAAATTCATTAAGATAGCAAAGATAGGCAAATAAAAATTTGAGTATAACTCAATTACTCACCATTTCCTGGAACTCCACCAGCTGCTTTGAAAAGATAAGCTGCCTAATAATGTAAAATGGATAATTAGTACACTTCATATGCCTTCCGTAAGCATAATAAAGAAAGCCAATTGAAGGAACCATACTCTAATGGCTTGTGCATGTGCCCTAATCTTTCTTAATATTTGTTTCTTCTCTTCTTCTTTTTTCAAGTCCAAGGTATAACGAAATCGACGAGAAGCATTAAGCACGAGCGCTGCTTGCTAAAAAAGATAACAACAAAATGGTTTCTTATGCGTAAATACATAAACAGACTCAAAAATAGCAAATAAAGAACAATAAAATGAAGCTAACTATTGGTCTCAACAGTTCAGAATAAATTACAAAACAACATTCATACCTCAAAAAAGCTAAATGAAACTACAAATTAAATGTGGTATGCTTGAGAACATGCGTTCTTGTTCATAATGAATCTTGGAAACAGAAGTTATATCAGTACATGTAACTTTGCAATTTCAGAATAGTCAAACCCATGCTTCATATTTTACCTAGGCTTTTCAAACTAATACAAAAATATCAAACATTTAATATCAACTGAGAATAAACACCTGCCATTGTTGTATAGTACTAAAATTTTTAAATAAAACAAATACATAAGTGATGTTTAATACTATTTTCTCAAAAGGTACGTATAAGGGGCCAGCCTTCTCGCTGTTCAAGCAACAATCTCCTAATCTCAAATTCATCATTGCGTTAATAATAACTTTCCACATTTTTATGGGAATATAACATTCCCACCCCTCATCATGGGAATAATAAACACAGATCATTTTTCAAAACTTGTATCATACATGAGAATATTGCATCCTCAAATTCAAATTCCCATGTGTAAACTCCCATTCGAAGGGGATGTATTGGACTAGAATTTCAAAGGATTTTAACTATTTTATAAAAAAGTTTTGTAGTATTCAATTAAGGGTTTTAAATGATATAAATATTTTTTTTAAATAATCAATCAAAACTATTAGAATTTTCTAGGACAACAACAAAAGCTAACCGTATTCATTTAGGATTTTTTACAAGTTATAAAAAGTTTCCAGTATTCAAAAACATACAATTTTTGATGAATTATTTTTTTGTGAAAGATTTTCAAGGATTTTGCATGACCTTTTAGGATAATGTATAAATATCATATCCATGAAACAATCTCAACCAATACTTGTCAATTGTCAAACTTCTTTTTCCAATTACACATGGTCCTTTCTCCCTTGGATGAAGGTGGTCTAGACATTCATGTGCAGCACTCTGTATGGAGAATGTATAAATATTGTATTCATAAAAAATCTCACCCAATTCCTTGAGACTTTCCTAGATACTCCCTTTCCCTTTTATCAATTGTCACTCTTAGAAAATCTTCAGAGCAGTTTGATAGGTTAACATTTCAATTTCCCAATCCAAGTGCTTGGAAAACTAAACAATATATTTGAGAATAGGATAAATATTAAAAATGAAATAAGATTACCAAGCTTGTAAGGATTTGCACAGAAGGACTTAGGGTGATACTTAATGGATGAGTACTAACATTTAACTAATGCAAGATCAAATATGTGAGTACAATATATTCTGCCCCATGGGTGCTAAAGTTTGCAATCTGAAAGTTTGACTTCTGCACATGGACCTCCAAACTGCTTCGCCCTTGTATCAAATCACTAATTCGCATTACTATTCCCATCAAATCACTAGCATTACTATTCCCATCAAATCACTAGCATTACTATTCCCATCAAATCACTAATTCGCATTATTATTCTCAGATGACATAACTAGCCAAACTTGGGAACTGTGACTGTATCTTTTAAGCATCTCCTATTCCTTTTCATGTGTTGTTATATAGAAAAGGCAACGAAGAACCGTAACCTCCAAAGGCCTTTGTAAAACCCCCATACAGAGGCATCCAGAACAAGAAGAAATTTGTGCTCTAAAATTTGCAGCACCAAGAATGCGAACAAAAATATCACCATAAATTAGGGTAATCCAAGTTTAGTTGTAATAAACCTCTTGTTGATATCACGCCACTAACTTTCATCATCCTCCAGGAGAAACAAACAGTCCAATACTATTTCCTAGAATATATCTTGAAACATCAATCAGACATAACTACACTCCTCAACTGCCTTAATCTACAACCACCAAATTTTCAAAAAATTCCACAAAAATCGCACTCAATCAATCAATCACAGGCACAACTAGAACATCCACTCTACAAACCCCTAAATCCATCATAAGTTCATTAAAAAGTGAAAACACAGCGTAAACAGTTCAAAAACATAGAAACAAGCAGAAGATAACGCAAAGTACAAGCAAAAGTAAGCAAAAAAAAAACATCAAATAGTAAAGAATATGAATCAGAAGAGAAAACGTACTCTCCACCGCCTGAGGCGTTCAATGGAAGCGTTCTTAGTTCTGGCAATATCAAACGGATCCGATAAATCTCCATCATCGAGGTCAGTGGAGCGGCGAGTGGCCGGACCGGCCTCGATATCACTCTCCGCCACTTGTCGCACCGGCGAAGCACCGTTGAGGAAACTACTCATCGTTCCTGAAAAAACTGTCGCAGGAGAGATGGCACCGTCACTTCACTCTTCCCCCAAACCGCACACAGATCAAGATTTTTCAAATGAAATAAACAAAATAAAGAGTCTCCCAAACTCAATCTCAATCTCTGTTCATAAACTTCATACAACCATATTTGGAAAACGCAACTAACTTTTCAGTTTGGCAGATTACTTTCTTCAATATCTTTTTACATTTCAAATTTTCAAAGACACTATCCTTACAGCGTTTACTAACAGACTCTCTGGTTCATACCTCTTTCTCACGGGTCAATTGCACTATGGATTAATGTGCTCTCGATAGAACCAAAATTCCTCTTTTGCCCCTGATCTTAACAATTTAACTAATAACCATCTATTTCACATTTTGTCTCAAATAAATCTGGTTTTATACAGAAGAGACACCAAAAGTCTCCACAGTGTAAAATACAGAGCTAATAGCTTTCTGTATTAGTGAATCAGTATTAGGAATTGAAAATTTTGAAGCTCTAAAAAGTTAAAGTAAATTAATTTGTAACTGTTCATATTTCTATCTTCCTTCTGGCACACAGTTCTCAAGATTCAGAGTGTGGATGAGCATTAAGCCCTTGCGTAACCGCGTGCACAATGCAACGTGGTTGATTATGCTTATGCTTCCTTGAGTCGAAGGTCAAGTTTCTGTGGTTTTTTCTTTTCTTTTACTTTCTTTTCATTATAATAATTATTATTATTATAAATTATTTAGATTGATGCATCTTTTGGGTTTGCTATGTGACACCTGTATCAAGAGACAGTTGTCCCACATGCAACGTGATTTGAGCAATGAGGACAACCCAAGCACGTTGATTAAGGTTCGGGTTTGAGAATAAATTTTCACTTTTTAAAAATATTATAAATTAATTGCTGGCTTGCAGTGCAAACAAGAAAAGGAAATTTAAAATTAACAATGTAAGAAAACCAATGCTAGCTGGTAAAAAGTGTAAGGTAACGTGGCAAGTGTAAGGTAAAAAGAGTACGCAACGTGGCCTGGGTGCAGACTTACGTGTTGCATCAAATTCAATTGACCAAGTACAATGAATAAAGCTAGAACAAACAACAAAAAACACCTGATATATGATCAGAATGAACCAGAAGCTGATGGTGATAGTGGAAGCAGAAAAAAGAGAACATGGTAATTTATTTTGTTGAAGAACAAAAAATGTGATGATTGTAATAAGAAAACTCACCTTTGTGAGGTAGGAATACTTCAAGATCAAAAAAGTGCAAAGCAACCAAGGACCTAACCTAACCTTTCAATAGTTTCAAAACACCCACTCACCCAACACTCACCATCTATTACCTATATTTGGTGAGTCACCAGTAACTCACTCATAGTCATGGAGAAAGACGCGTGCAGGATAAATTATGAAAAACATTCATAGAAAAAAAATGGAAGCATGCTATTTCTTTAACTGAAAAATTTAATGCACGGATAAGCACTGATTTATGGTAAAATAAATATTGTTTAAAAATATATTTGCTAAATATTAAATATATAAAAAATGTTAAAAAAAATTAAAGATATCAAAATATACACACGCTAAGAAGAAGCGCGTGGTGTGAAGGAGGTATGGAGTGGCGTGCTCTTTGGTTTTCGTTAGATATGGCACTGGGGTTTTTTGCTAGATATGGCATTGTGGGACCCAAGTCACTTGTCTCCCTAAAAACTTTTCTAATGAATTTAAGCGACAAAAATATTAATATTTGTAAATGTTTTAATACATGAAAAATAACATAAAATACCCATCTTAAAATATATACATACATGGGTATCTTTGTTATCATCCTATTACAATTCAATTATTTGATGGGATTCAAATTACCGAAAAATATTTAATTTTATAACAATTTAAATAAATTTAACAAATATCTTCTTAGACCTGACTCTCACATATCAAGTGAGATGGATTTTCTAATCCGAAAACAAGATGAAAAATGTTAAACTTTATTATAAAGTATAAAGAATAACATGTACAACAGTTTTTTTTTTTTTTTTTCAAATGATTAATATAATTCTTTTACTTGGTAACATGATTGACCCTAAAGATAGGAAACAACACCGACCTACCGACCTAAAAGAAAATGAGATATATTGTCAAAACGCGTCTTTGGAAATTCTGAAATATCAAATTGTTGTAATTTTAAGATGGTATTAGATATTATAAGAAATTTATAAATACAATCTAAGGAATTAATCTGCAAGTTACATGCATATCATTTTAAAAAACATGATAAATGTTACCCTAATCACACCAGTTGCATACCTAAATTGACTATAGATTCCGTAAATACTCATACATCCAATAATCATTTTTTTTTCAAGACTTAAGTTATATTTGGACATATATTTTATAAATATCTTTATAAATAAAATTATAATTATTTTACAAAATATTCTTTCAATTTGTGTATAAGTTAATGTTCATTTGCTAATAAACTTGCCTAGTTTTTTCTTCATTATTTTTTTCTTCCTACAAACAAATCCAAAAACATTTGGATAACACATATATGAATGCAGTAAGTTGCATGGTTACAACAAAACTCTGGCTAGATATGATTGCTTGACTCACATGAGCTATCATAATCAATCTTGTTTCCTAAGGCACGTTATCAAATAATGCACTGCACATAGATTATTAGAAATAGAATTTTAATCAATTAAAGAAAATATCAAACTTGACTCAAATACTATCTTCTTACTATTTCCTTATTGATTGAATCTGAATTATAATAATTTGAACTAGTTCCATATCTTTTGCTTTTCAGGTAGTTTATGAAAATGAATTACTTTTTAAAACTTGGTACCTAAATTTGCCTAATGCTAAACCACTATATATATATATATATCAATCATCCCAATAAAATAACATAAAATGCATTTTACACTATTCATTGTCTTTTTCTTCTGGTAAATTGTCCAAATAACAAATCCTTTCATTTCCTTTATTAATAGCTGCCTTAAAGCATACCTTTTACTGATAACTACAAGAAATCTGTATTGAGATTCAAACACAATAGTAACTGTTGTCCTTCTGGTCCAAAATCACAATCAAACATGACATCGCAAATTCCAGAATGATTATTAGAAACTACATATGGATCACAGACAAAGTTGCTAATATATGGATCACTGACAATATAATGGTCAAGAGATTTGTTACCTTTGCAGAAGAATGTTCCAATTCTCTTTCCTTAAGTTTTATGATGCTACTGATATGATATCAGTTGATAATACTTTGGAACAGTGTATCTGCAACAAAAAGAATTATAATAACATGTAAGAGATGACTTATCTTTTGTGAAGCCAACTTCTATTCAATCATCAAATATATAGATACATAAATTATACAGCGTTGCTTGCAATTTGAACATACATGAATATACTGGTAGAAAACCAGCCAAAAGTTGTTCAGATGAACAGATTTTGAAATAGGAGAAGAATAGCAGGTAAAGACTAGTAGCTAGCTTGATTCTTAACTTATAGACGAGTTAAAGTGAGAAATAAAGTAGGAAATTTTGTATTTGACGTTTGACCATTTTTAATTCTTACGTAAGTATCTGGAAAGAGGACACAGTTCCTTTTCTTTGGAAAAGAATTACAATGTTCTTTGATTTGTGACAGTAATAAAATAGTACATGAGTAAGTAATACTTTAATTAAATTAATCACTCTAAGTATATATCAGCTTATTTTGAATACAAGTAGCCCTAAAAAAATCTCACAGTGGAAAGGGAGAAACTGATAAGATAAAATTTGAAAAAGCATAGAGTATTATATAGGCAGAAACTTCATATTATATCCTATGAAGTTACTTCAGCATTCTACTAATTCAACCTTGTGTATTCCAACGTGTCTCTGCATCAAGCAAGGTAGATATTATTCAGGCGAAAATTCTATACTGTTAAGATTTTGTGGAAAAAGGCACACCCCTTGAGTTGGCACTTATCTTTTGTAGCTGGCGTGATTCTGACTGGTTGGTTGCATGGCATAGCATTCATACTATACGAGGAATAATGGAAGAGTGTTGAAACTGCGATCATGCACATGGACCTATGTATGACCTAGCTACATATATAACTTTAAATTGACTCTACCACACAAATGTTCACGGTTCACAATTTCTAAACTAACATGTGTTTCATTAAAAGGAAAAGGAGAGTTTAATGTTTTTTGTAACAAGTGCTTTTAGTAATCAATTATTAGGTTTTTTAGTTTAATTTTACATATGTATATGTCAAATAATAAAACTATTGTAATTATAAATTTAAGTAATTATTATAAGTCAGTCTGTGGTTGATAACTTACTTCTTGTAATGGAATGATAATTGTATTCTATTTTAATATTACTCCATATTAATCTAATTTTTTTTATTATTAATCATAAATCAGAGCCACTATTTTGTCATAATTTATATGAGAATGCTTTCATAACTGTAGTTCCTCCATAATTGGATGGTTCTCACTACTTTAACTTTCTTTTTCTTAACTACTTTAACTTATCAAATCAATCAATCTGAAATCATAAGAAATTGTGATAGAAAATTTAGATTTCTTCTAACCGTTAAAAGTGGTTGAAAATACATGTTTCATTAAATAAAAATAATCTACTAATTTGTTTAACAGGTAAATAAAATAGCTCAATTATTTAACTCAGTTACGAAAAGAAATCATTGACAAATTTTCTTGTGCAATAGTCATGATACACTGCATAGGTTTGATAAAGTGACAATTGAAATCAATTTTGGCCTAATCAAAGGACTAATTTGTGGTGTCAATATTAGAAATTGCTTCTGAATGAAGGAATCATATTGATTTGCCGACGAATCATAAAATATGAACAGGGATTAAAAATCATAGGAAGACTTATAAGCCAAGTGAACCTTTTCTTTTTCTTAAGAAAGAGGTATATTCACCTTTTATAGTCTTCGTTAAAATAAACATAAACAAATTGACTCGTTATGAATCTACCTAAAATTAAAACAACACTTATTTTAGATATTATTGTACTAAGGTAGAACAGGGGATTACAAAAGAAAGCAAAATGAGGGAACTATAACCTCTTCTGTGACTGTGACTGAACCAGCAACACCCAATGAAAGATTAAAACTGAAGTTGAAATTCTGAATCTCAAAATATTGTTAACCAAATTGGGGAAAACTACAAGAATTTATAAGTTACATATAAATTATTAGATTCGAATAAAAATATGTAAGTAAGTTTAACATTATTTACAGATTTTTATTTATAAATTATTTTTTAAATAATATTAATAATTAATAGTATTATTATTATAATTAATATTATTATTAATAATATTATAAATATTATTATTAATTCTTATAATTTTTATTTTAAAATAACTTTCAATTAAAGAAAGATAACTACTAAAAATTAAGAGATTTAAAATAAAAACATATAAACATAAAAAAAAACTAATCTATTAAAATTAATGACAAATTAAAAAAAATGAAAAACCTTCAAAACAAACATGAATTTACTCTTATTAAAAAACTTATCAGTTAAAAATGATCTTCAACTCTCAATTACAATGATCAGATTTTGAAAAAAAAAAAAAAAAA